>VAOX01010405.1_pt1 | contig 14147 bp, 14 predicted proteins | sample 3393891 | NCBI WGS metagenome assembly VAOX01 (sample SAMN08290429, study PRJNA428436) | hydrothermal vent metagenome | isolation source: Deep-sea hydrothermal vent chimney | place: Indian Ocean: Southwest Indian Ridge | depth 2822 m m | reverse complement strand
TGCAATTCAGGGCGCAGCCGTATTCACCAGATGGGTGATCTGCAACGTCTGATAATATTGATTATTATCAGACACTTACAGTATTATTGCGCGTTCAACTGGTTTTTTTAGGATTAATCCAGGGTTAACGGTAAATCTTAATGGGCCCCCACCCGGGCTAAAACCCCAAACTCATTCCTCAGTGCTGTGAGTCATCACAGAAGCCGCTTTTTCTTCGGATAAAGGTGCAACAGCTGCTCCGTTAACGCTGAGGCTGTTCGCGAAATAGATCATTTCAAAGGTACGGTTTAAGGATTTACTGTGGAAATTTTCCATCGGTGTCTGACCACCAAAACTCACTGTATCGCCTTTTTTAACGGCCGTAATCGGACCTGCTGCCCACACAGAACCATTGTCCGTTTTAATCTGTACATAGGTAAATGTGCTAGCATCAAATGTTTCCAGTACTTCACCGCTGAACGTATTATTGAAAGCATTTGTCGGTGCGGTAGCGGTAGCCGTGCCAGGCGCTGTGACAGGCACATGCCCAGGAGGTAAGGCCGTTCCAGAGGTTTTTGTCTCCATCGCTGAATTTACCGGGGTCAGGTTCCCGGGGGCTGAGCTTACAGGTGTTTCAGCTACTGTCTGTGCTGGTGCGGCCTGAGGGCTATTACCACCTGTTGAGTTGTTCTGTTCACATGCACTTAGCGTAAAACTGAATAATGCGGCACAAATAACAATGCGTTGAGTGTTCATAAGTTTCCCTGTAAAAAATAATAAGAAAAAATTAAAAATAATTTACAGACTATACCACCTGCAATATTTTTTTTGTGCAGCAGCCAGCAAAACACAGCTAAAAACACCAATGGCAGAAAATTCAATGCGAGGGGTTTCAGGTTAAAAACTTTCCTGCATATTTATTCCCACACACCGTTGATGCCCTTTACTTAATCTGGTTAATTAGCAGAATTATCTCTTCCTGCGTATTAACGCTAACGGGAAACACCTCCACAAACAAATCGCCAGGCTTTGCTCCCGGCTGACCGGACTTGCTAATAACAGCGGAGACTTTTACATCTTCAAAATTTGATAGCTTCATCTGAGGCATCATTGCCATTGCATCATTTAATGTCACGCTTAATGGCAGATCTGCAACTGTTTTCTTAAGTGCTGCCAGTGGCATGGGTGGCCCCTTAAGTGCTTTGGCAAAAATAAACAGTGTATCACTGCCCGATACTTTGCTCTTTAATGAAGGATCCAGATCCACAAGCACTCTGATTGCTGCCCCTCCTGTCGGCTTACCAACCGAAGCAGGCTCTGCGCTGACCGAGGCAGGACGAGCAACAGGAATTTGTACCGGCGATGAATCAACCACAGCAAGTGTTTTTTTCAGATCAGCTACCTGGCCTGGCGTTAAGTTAGACTCCGCACTGGCTATTAATTTACGTAGTTCCGTCTGGTCATTCACACTGCCATTTAGCAGCGGCAGTAATTTATACCAGTAGGTAAGTGCTTTTTTATAATTGCCGGTCTGGCTTTCAGCTGTTCCCGCCAGCCATAAGGCCATGGTGCTTTCCGGTAACATGCGAATCACTTTATCCAGCACCGGCTTCGCAGCGCCACTTAATTTCCCACCCTCAGTCATTGCCAGTGCATCTACATAACGCAGTAAAATCTCCGGGTCTTCGCCAACCAGTTCAAGGGTTTTCTCATAGGCGGCTTTAGCTTTATGGTACTTTTTCAGCACCATGTAGGTTCTTCCCAGCATGTACCAGCCTTCAGCATTAGCGGGTTCTTCCAGCAGGCGTTTTTCAAGGCCCGCTGCGGCTTCTTCCATGCTCAGTTCAGGAACTTGCTGGCTATTTTGCTGACTGGCCGCCTGCTGGCTATTTCCACCTGCCTGCACCATAGCCGCTGGCTGAGCCTGCACAACTGGCTGACCTGTTGCGGCATTAAAATCACCCAGCTGTGAATAAAAAATCACTGCAAGCACAGGAATAGTAATTGCGATTAAAATAGTCGAGAGTTTCTTTTTATCTGGCTGAACCGAATCTACCGCCTGATCTATAGCCGAGTCATCTGCCAGATCAACGGCAAGTGCCGCTTCAAGCTCATCATGCAACTGCTGGTACGCCTGCTCACTTATTTCACCCCCATCCCGTTGCAGCTTAATTTCTTTTAGCCGGTCTTTTGCAATCGCCACATTATAGTCATCATATTTATCAACAACTGAATAGTTTTTTCTCAACAATGCAGGAACCACTATCAATACTGCAAGCACAACCAGTACAAGTGCACTTAAAATAAAACTCGTCATATATTTCTCTAAATGTTACGTAACTATTCAACTCAGTTACAGACAAACCACTCACATTAAATCAGGCTAAAAGACAGGTCAGGTTTTTTCTGAACTTCTTTTTTAATCATCTTCATCATCAAGCAAAGAATGCGCTTTTTTCTGCTGCTCTTCATCAACATCGGTCTGCGCACCTGTTTTTTTCTGGCGGCGCATAAATGCTACCACTACAATACCCGCTACAAAGAAAAACACTAATGGGCCATACCAGAGTAAATACGTTGTGGACTTTACGGGTGGACGGTACATTACAAAATCACCATACCTCGATACCATAAACTCGACAATTTCATCTTTGCTCTTTCCCTCTTCCAGCATTTTAAAAACTCTCAGGCGCATGTCCTGTGCCAGCTCGGCATTGGAATCAGCAAGGTTCTGGTTCTGGCAAACAAGACAACGCAGCTCCTGCACCAGTACAGCATAATCTTTTTCTGCCTGCTCACTGGGAAAGTCATGTGTTTCAAATCGGGCACTGGCATCTGATGAAAACACCAGCAGCGCAACTAATAGAAGCAGTAAATATAAAATTGACGCTGATATTTTTTGATCAATAAACCACTCAGGGCGAGCAGCGGATGAATTTGAATTCTGCATAATTTATCTCAGTTTATCGCAACATCAGCTTCAAAATATTTTTTAAATTTTTTCTGCCAGACTGTCGGTGTAATACCACCCGCATGCTTTGCAACTACAATACCTTCAGCATTTACCAGAAATGTTTCAGGTGCGCCATACACACCCCATTCTATTGCCACAGCACTTTCCGGGTCGAAACCAATTTTTATAAAGGGGTTGCCCATTTTAGCCAGCATGTCTTTTGCCTGCGTTGCTTCATCGCGCCAGTTAAGGCCAACGATGGGAATACCCTTTCTCTTTAACTCCATTAGATAGCGGTGCTCACGCCAGCACTCCGGGCACCATGTTCCCCAGACATTAAACAGCCATGCTTTGCCTTTCATGTCTGCAACACGCACAATTTCGGTGGGTGTATACAAATCAGGCACATTAATAGACGGTGCTGCTCGACCAATAAACTCCGTTGGAATGTCTCTTGGGTTATACTCGCCCTTGCCCATTCTATCCAGCACCAGTGCAAAGACTCCGATCATAATAAAAAACACAGCAGGAATGATAAACCGTGACATTAAGCGGCTCCTGCAACAGCATTTTCCGACTGTGTTTTTTCGCTTTTCACCGCCTGACGATAGCGTTTATCAGTTGCCGCAAGCAGCCCACCAAATGCCATAATTAATGCTCCCAGCCAGATCCAGCGGATCATTGGTTTATGATACAGACGAACACTCCAGGCACCTTTGCCATCAAGATCTTCGCCAATGGAAACATATAAATCTCGCCAGAAACCTGCGTCTATTCCCGCCTCTGTCATTGGCATACCACCCGCATTATAAGCTCGTTTCTGCGAATGCAGCCGTCCTATCTGCTTTCCCTGATAAGAGACGGTAAACCAGCCTTCAGCGGCACGGAAATTTGGCCCGGTAGCATTTTGTACGCCTTCAAAAAGAAATTTGTAATCCTTAATTTCATACGATTCGCCTTGCACCAGACGGATGTCTTTTTCTGTGCTGTACAGATTTGTTACGGTAATGCCCATAACAAAAAAAGCCACACCGATATGTGCAACACTCACGCCATAAAAACCACGGGGCGTATTGAGCAATGCCTTAAGTTTATTCTGTTTGCCTTTAACACGATCTACAATGGTTAACAGGTTTGTCTGAACTATCCAGATAGACAGTATGGAAGCTACTACAACGCCCCATTTCACTTCATCGAAAAAGACAAACGGCAATGCTGCTCCCAGTACAATGCTCGCAACAAAGGGTATCAGCAGTTTTTTCTGCAGGCGATCCCGAGAATCATCTTTCCAGCGAGACAGAACGGCAATACCCAGTAAAAATGCTATGGGTATGGTCAGTGGTACAAACAGCGCGTTAAAATAAGGTGGTCCCACAGAAATTTTACCTGCACCCAGTGCATCCATTCCCAATGGGTATAATGTACCCAGTAAAACAGATGCGGCGGTTACCACCAGCAAAATATTATTGATTAACAGGCCGCCTTCGCGGGACAGGATTTTAACTTTTACGGCACTTTTTATCTGTGGCGCTCGATAGCTATACAGCATCAGGGAAGCCCCCACGACAACGCCAAGAAAGATTAGTATAAAAATCCCGCGCTCTGGATCATTGGCAAACGCATGAACCGAGGTGAGTACACCCGAGCGAACCAGGAAGGTTCCCAGTAAACTCAGTGAGAAGGTAAACACCGCCAGCAACACTGTCCAGGCTTTAAACACTCCACGCTTTTCGGTGGCTGCCAGTGAATGTATTAAGGCGGTGCCCACCAGCCAGGGCATAAACGATGCATTTTCTACCGGATCCCAGAACCACCAGCCACCCCAGCCAAGCTCGTAGTATGCCCACCAGCTTCCCAGTGCGATACCTATGGTTAAAAACACCCAGGCAATAATTGTCCAGGGGCGCGACCATTTGGCCCAGGCGGAATCCAGCCGCCCTCCCAGCATGGCGGCAATGGCAAATGCAAATGCAACTGAAAAACCAACATAGCCCATATATAACATTGGAGGATGAATAATCAGACCAAAATCCTGTAGCAGAGGGTTTAAGCTCCGACCTTCTATGGGAATCGGAAACATCCGGTCAAATGGGTTAGATGTGAGCAGCATAAACAGTAAAAAGCCAACACTCACCAGCCCCATGACTGCGATGACCCGACCACGCATGATAATTGGCATGGATTTACTGAATATTGCTACGGCGGAAGTCCAGAACGAGAGAAACATTGCCCATAACAATAATGAGCCTTCGTGCCCTCCCCAGACAGCCGATATTTTATATATAGTCGGTAACTCAGTGTTCGACTGACGTGCGGCATAGCCCACTGAAAAATCATTCACTAAAAAAGCATATATCAGACAGCCGAAGCTGATAACAATAAACAGGCTCTGCCCAAGTGTCGCAGGTATCGATACTTCTATCCAGGATGAGTTGCGCCTGTATGCGCCAATTAATGGCACGACACCCTGAATTAAAGCAAGGCAAAGCGCGAGTATAAGTGCGAAGTGACCAATTTCTGGAATCATTCTTTTGCTCCGGCAGGTGATCTGGCAGGTAGTGTACTGGCCGCTCCAGGCAGAGGATTGCCCGCACCCACCGGTATACTCTCGGGATGCTTTAGCTGGTCTATTTTAGACTGGTCCCATTTGCCGGATTTTTTCAGCGCTTCGGCAACTTCGGGTGGCATGTAGTTTTCGTCATGCTTGGCCAGCACTTCATCGGCTATAAACACATTGTTCCGCAAGCGGCCGGTGGCTACGATACCCTGACCTTCACGGAATAAATCCGGAAGTATTCCCTCATAACGCACAGGGTAATTTTTTGCCCCATCGGTTAAATCAAAATTTATTTTGAGGCTTTCAGTATCGCGCTTAACACTGCCTGTTACCACCAGTCCACCGATGCGAAAACTGTGGTCTGCTGGCGCTTTACCTTCAAGGATTTCTGATGGACTGAAAAAATGGTTAATATTTTCATTCAATGACATCATAAGCAGACTGACAAACACGCCAACTCCGACAACAATTAATCCAACAAGGCTCATTCTTTTCTGGCGAGGGGTCATGATTCTCTCTTAATCGACTGAATTTTAACAATGTCAGTCATAAATAACTGGGGGGCTTAACAAAATTTCAGGCCATTATCTCATAATAAGCAGACAGACAGTTGTTAAGTGTATCAAAAAACACTTAAAGGGGTTTTATTCCTTTATTGCGGGGTTATTTCAGTGTTCGCATCGCTCTTCGCAACTTCCGCCTGACGTTCCTGCTGTCGATACTTCATGCGTAACTGTTTAATAATATTTTTTTTACCCACAATCGGGCTCACAAAAACCCAGGCCAGCAATACCGCTGTCAGCCCATAGGAGGACCAGACATAGACGGCATAGCCACCCATATTAAAAAATTCACTCACCGACATTAGCCTGCCTCCTGTGCAACAACTTCTTTCACCCATCGGGTATTTTGCTCACGTTTTAAAATTTCACCCCGTGCACGCATGAGCACTGAACTGGCATAAAATAGCTTAAATGATACGGCCATTAATAACAGGGGTATTAGCATGGATATATGAATAGACGGTTTGTCTATTTTGGTAACCGTTGCTCCCTGATGCAGTGTACTCCACCACTCAACCGAGTAGTGAATAATGGGGATGTTCACCACCCCTACAATGACTAGCAATGCACCCGCACGAGCCGAATTACGCGGGTCTTCTATGGAGGCCTGTAGCGCAATAAAACCAAGGTATAAAAAAAGCAGTACCAGCTCAGAGGTTAAGCGTGCATCCCACACCCAGTAGGTTCCCCACATCGGCTTACCCCAGAGTGAGCCTGTAACCAGGGCTAAAAAGGTGAATGCCGCACCAATGGGCGCACTGACACTGGCCATTAAATCTGCTGTTTTAATGCGCCATATCAGGCCTACGGCGGCAGAAAATGCCATCACCATATATATAAACATCGACATCCAGGCCGCCGGTACATGCACAAACATAATGCGGTAGCTTTCACCCTGCTGATAATCCGGCGGCGCTTCGAACAGACCGTAATAAAGCCCCGCCAGGAGCGTCAGCACAAAGCCCCATACAAACCAGGGAATTAATTTAGCCGACATGGTATAAAAGTTTTTCGGAGAAGAAAATTTATGGACAATCGCTGGTAATTTCATAATTTTTTATTCAAATGGTTACAATTTATGCAAGCGTATGAGTCTGCGAGCCGACACATATTAACAAATATAAAAAGCAATTACTGTGAAAACACTTGCGTATGCCTGTTTTCACGGCTAACTACCCCACATTACTCAACACTAATTTTTAATGCACTCGCCGTGGCCAGGGGTGCCAGCGTTATCGATAGCACCAGTAACGCCGCCAGAAAATATATCTGACCTTTAACTTCCATGCCTGCCATACTGGCACTCACTGCACTCGCTGAGAATATCAACACCGGGATATAAAGCGGTAGCACCAGTAAAGACAATAACATCCCGCCCCGGTTCAAACCTAATGTTAAAGCCATGCCAATTGCTCCCACCAGACTCAGGATTGGCGTACCCAGCAGCAGGGTTAACATTAATGTGATAATCGCCTCACCGGGTAAGAACATCAGCAGGCCTAACAGGGGGGCGAGTAAGATTATCGGCACTCCCGTCACCAGCCAGTGACTGATAATTTTTGCCAGTACCAGAACCCCACTGGAATGCGGGCTTAGCATGATCTGTTCCAGTGTGCCATCTTCATAATCAGATTTGAACAGGGTGTCCAGAGACAGCATCCCCGCCAGCAGCGCTGCAACCCAGATAACCCCGGGTGCCATGGTTTGAAGCAGCTGTTTTTCAGGCGATGTCCCCAGCGGAAACAGCGTTACGACTATCACAAAAAACAACAGCGGGTTCAACAGCTCATTGCGGTGGCGATAGGAAAGCATTAAATCTCGCCTGATTAAGGCGATAAATGCACTCACAGTTGATGGTACGGGGATCACCGACTGATCGGGAGAATCGTTCATGTAAGTTGCTCCAGCTGCATATCAGGCAATACCAGACGATATTGCTCAGCCACCTGTAGCGTAACCGGTTGATGAGAAGTAATCACCAGCATGCCACCCTGGAGGATATGCTGAGTAAACAAATTTTCCAGTATGCCGACCGCTGCTACATCCAGTGATGTAAATGGCTCATCCAGGATCCAGCATTTCGCCCCTGTCAGAAACAGTTGTGCCAGCGCAACGCGCCTTTTCTGACCCGCCGATAGCTGGGCACAGGGAATATCCTCAAAACCATACAGGCCCACCTGATACAGGGCATCTTCAATTTCAGTGCTGCTACCTGAGATTAACGATTTAGCACCATTGAGCGCACCATACATGCACAGATTTTCAACCGCTGTTAATTCAAATTTGATGCCTGCTCGATGGCCTATGAACATTAAATTCTGAAACCAGCTCGATTCTGCATGGTGTATTTTCTGCCCCTGCCACAACACTTCGCCTTCAATGGGCTGTGAAAGCCCTGCCAGAATGCGCAACAGACTGGTTTTTCCACTGCCATTTTTACCTTCCACACGCAAAACCTGGCCGGCCTTTAGCTCAAAAGTAAGGTCTGTAAACAGCTCCCGATACCCTCGGGTACAACTAACCGCGTTAACAAGCAAACCGGGTGCAACTTCGGCCATGTATGGTTTACCTATATTATTCAATAACTTATAACTAAATTTCGGAATTTCAGCAGGAAATTTCCAGCGAGAATATTTTAACACAGGCGATTCTACAGCGATTAAGCAATTAGTACACCGACAAACTGCTATGAAGAGATATGTATCAAAAAGATAAGAATCATTTTTCTCCAGCCCACATTCGTAGTTGCTAATTTTGCACTCGGGAAAATAGCCCCCATACCATGGGCCGTACAGAAGCATAAAGCCTGAAAAACCCGTTAAGTACATCACCCGTGCGCCATTAACACTGGATTGATGCAGCACTGACACTGGCATTATATAACACATCAGTTAAGCTAGCGGCTTTTGATGAACACAGAGTAATTTATGCCAGACATCGCCGACTTTACAAAAACTGAAATCTGGGCTATCGAAAGCACCCTGAAAGAACGCTGGGGGAAAGACAATGAAATTGAACTGCAATTTGCCGACACCGATGTGCGACTGCACCTGGGAGATCGAGAAACGCAGGAATGCCCTGCCGTGATCTGGGAACACGAAGACTGTAACTTTATTATCTTCAAAACAGGCATTCAAAACTATCGCTGCCAGTTTTTCTACCGAGGCTATCAACAATATGGCACGGGTGTACATGAGTATGAAGATATCGGAGATTGCATTATTTCATTACTTCAGGTGCAGTCTGACCAGCACCGTGAAAACCAGCTGGAAAAAGACAATGATGATGGCGGCCTGCCACGAGGCACCCAAATAAAATAAACACCGAATAAAATAGCGGCTTTCCTGCCCCATTAACCCCATAATTTTTTTATGGGGCCAGTTTTATAATTTATGCCATTTATATGCGACAACTCACCGCGCAACCCGCAGCCCACTTAATGGACAGGCTTACAGGCATCTAAAGCGGCATTCATCTTCGTATATTAATTTATAGTAATTTTCTAAACTTCTTTTGATTCACCTCAACCGATAAGCCTCACCAGGGCAAGCATAAATAAGCTTGATTTGTCGCCCTTGCCTGCTTGGTTCATTATCTTTGGCCTAAATTTATCAGACTTTCTGCCAACCATTTATGGTTCTGGAAAAAATACTCACAAAATGTGGAATGAGGATTTCAAATGAGCGCAAAAAACGCCTTCTATGCACAGTCTGGCGGTGTTACTGCCGTTATTAATGCGTCAGCCTGTGGCGTTATTGAAACTGCACGCAAGCACTCTGACAAAATCGCCAATGTTTATGCCGGTCGCAACGGTATTATTGGCGCACTTGAAGAAGATCTGATTGATACCAGTCTCGAGTCTGCCGAAGATATTGCAGCTTTAAAAAACACCCCTTCTGGTGGCTTTGGGTCATGCCGTTTTAAGCTAAAGAGCCTGGAAGACAATAAAGTAGAATATGAGCGTCTCATTGAAGTTTTTAAAGCCCATAATATAGGTTACTTCTTCTACAACGGCGGCGGTGACTCTGCTGATACCTGTTATAAAATTTCTCAGCTATCTGAAAAGATGGGCTACCCTGTGCAGGCGATCCATGTGCCTAAAACCGTTGACAACGACCTGCCCATCACAGACAACTGCCCGGGGTTTGGTTCAGTTGCAAAATACATTGCGGTCTCTGCATTAGAAGCCTCTTTCGATGTACGCTCCATGGCAAAAACATCTACCAAAATTTTCGTACTGGAAGTTATGGGCCGTCACGCGGGCTGGATTGCCGCGGCGGGCGGTTTAATTGAAGACGAAGGTATTCCCGTTGTTATTCTGTTCCCTGAAATTGAATTTAATAAAGACAAATTTATGGCTCAGGTAGACGCAAAGGTAAAAGAGTACGGTTTTTGCACCATTGTAGTATCTGAAGGCACGCACTGGCCGGATGGCAAGTTTCTTGCCGAGCAGGGAACACGCGATTCATTTGGCCACGCGCAATTAGGCGGTGCGGCACCCGTAGTTGCAAATATGATTAAAGACGCACTGGGATACAAATTCCACTGGGCTGTGGCTGATTATCTGCAACGCGCAGCACGTCACCTGGCTTCAGAATCTGATGTTGAGCAGGCCTATGCGCTAGGACAAAAAGCGGTTGAGTTTGCACTGGAGGGTGATAATGCCATTATGCCAACGGTGGATCGTATTTCAAACGATCCATATGAATGGAAAATTGGCAAGGCTCCTTTATCAGAAGTAGCAAACGTTGAAAAAATGATGCCAATGGATTTCATTACTGAGGATGGCTTTGGCATTACTCAGGGTTGCAAAGACTACCTTTACCCATTAATTAAGGGTGAGGCTTATCCTACGTACAAGGATAATGGTATGCCTGATTATGTAACACTGAAATTACAGTCTGTTGACAAAAAACTCGAAATTTTCGAAGTTTAAAACACATAGAAAACGGGCAGAAGCAATTTTTAATAATTGACCGGGATGCTTTAAAAAATGACATTAGATAAAGCACGAGAAATGATTGCCGACCACGTTGCTATTGCGGGTGGTTACAACCAGACATCAACTAAAATCGTACTGGGAGAATTACAGAATGATGTGGGCCAGCAAGCGGTTGACAGCGTAATTGCTGAGTTCGGGCTTGAGCAACTCTGGGGCTTCGCCCCTGGCACGCATTTTGAAAGAATGTACAAATAGCGATTATAAAAAATTGCGCAATAGCATAAGCAATACAGATTGAAACTGCATGCAATTAACGAATATTTACCTGCATCAATACAGGCAAAACTGCTTCACCGCCGTTGGCCTGATTTCAATCACTCAATAGCTGCTGACTAAAAAGAGCCAACGGCTATTTACAACATATTCGACGAGCCAGATTAGTGTAGTACTATAGTCTGGGGAAAACGCTGGACGTGCACACCAGAAGCAGGCTATTAATTTGAATAGCGAAATGAGAAATGTGGAATAACACGATAGGATAATATATGGCGGCGAATGATATTTAGCGGCTTTATAGTAAAATTGACTATCGTAAATGCAGGAGCAAATTTCTATCCGCTTTATCGGTATAAACATTTATCATTCCGTATGAACAGTTAATAACTTACATTTGCGTGTGCATATCCAGCAAATTTTCCCCCGGATTTAGTCTGACTCCTGGTTTAATTTTAACAATATAAAGTTGGGAGTCAAACATATGTCCATGGGACTATTAATCGCTTTAGTGTGCGCTTTAACAGGCATCGCTTACGGCATCATATCAATCTTCAGTATTTTATCAAAACCCATGGGTAATGAAAAAATGCTGGAAATCGCTAATGCAATACAGGAAGGCGCTATTGCCTATCTGTCCCGCCAGTACGCAACGATCGCCATGGTAGGTGCAGTGCTGTTTTTTGCTATGGGCTTTGCCCTTGGCTGGTACAGTGCCATCGGTTTTGCCATCGGTGCTATCCTTTCTGGCACTACGGGCTACATTGGCATGCATGTGTCTGTTCGCTCAAATTCACGCACCGCTGAAGCGGCAAGAGACGGTATTAACCCTGCCCTGCAAGTTGCTTTTAAGGGCGGCGCTATCACAGGCATGCTGGTTGTAGGGCTTGGTCTGTTAGGCGTTGCCGGTTACTACACCGCGCTGACCACAATGGGTGTATCACAGGAAGAGTCATTACATGCACTGATAGGGCTGGCTTTTGGTGGCTCTCTCATCTCCATCTTCGCACGTTTGGGCGGTGGTATCTTTACCAAGGGCGCAGACGTAGGTGCTGACATCGTAGGCAAGGTAGAAGCCGGCATTCCTGAGGATGATATACGTAACCCTGCTGTCATCGCAGACAATGTGGGCGACAACGTGGGCGACTGTGCAGGCATGGCAGCCGACCTGTTTGAAACCTACGCCGTCACCATTATTGCTACCATGTTATTAGGTGGCCTGCTGTTAAAAGATGCAGGTGAGCTGGCAGTTACTTACCCATTAGTTCTCGGTGGTGTCTCCATCATTGGCTCAATCATTGGTACTTTTTTCGTTAAAACATCCGATGGCGCAAAAATAATGAATGCGCTGTATAAAGGCACAATTGTTGCGGCAGTTATATCCGCAATTGCTTTCTACTTTGTTACTAACGAGATGATGTCTGGCGTAACGCTGCAACTTGATAACGGTGCTACAGCCGGTGCTACAGAGTTTTATTTTTCTGCACTGATTGGCCTGGCTTTAACCATTGCAATGATTGTAATTACTGAGTACTACACTGCAACTGAGTACGCACCTGTTAAAAGCATTGCTGCTGCCTCAACCACGGGAGATGGCACAAACGTTATCGCGGGTCTGGGTGTTTCAATGAAATCAACCGCGATGCCCGTGCTTTCAATCTGCGCTTCAATCTGGGGTGCTTATGAACTGGCAGGTCTTTATGGTATTGCGATTGCAGCGACATCCATGCTATCTATGACCGGTATTATCGTAGCACTTGATGCCTATGGCCCGATTACAGATAACGCGGGTGGCATTGCTGAAATGGCTAATTTGCCTGAAGACGTACGTACCACTACCGATGCACTGGATGCGGTGGGCAACACCACTAAAGCGGTAACCAAAGGTTATGCCATTGGTTCTGCGGGGCTGGCTACACTGGTTTTATTTGCTGATTTTACTCATACCCTGTCCAATAACGGCCAGTCAGTCACATTTGACCTGTCTAACCACATGGTTGTTATTGGCCTGTTTATCGGCGGGTTAATTCCTTACCTGTTTGGCGCAATGGCAATGGAGGCCGTGGGCCGCGCAGCAGGCGGCATCGTAACAGAAGTTCGTCGTCAGTTTAAGGAAAAACCCGGGATTATGGATTACTCTGAAAAACCAGACTACTCCAAAGCGGTAGACATGTTAACGAAGGCAGCCATTAAAGAAATGCTTATTCCTTCTTTGTTGCCTGTAGCGGTTCCCATTGTTGTTGGTTTAACTCTGGGCGTACAGGCACTGGGTGGCGTGCTAATTGGAACCATCGTAACCGGCCTGTTCGTGGCGATATCCATGACAACCGGTGGTGGTGCATGGGATAATGCGAAGAAATACATCGAAGATGGCAATCACGGTGGCAAGGGTTCTGATGCTCACAAAGCAGCGGTAACCGGCGACACTGTTGGCGACCCATACAAAGATACTGCGGGGCCTGCAATTAATCCTTTAATTAAGATTATGAACATTGTGGCACTGCTGATTATTCCTTTGTTGTAACCCGTAGCCCATAAAGCTATCCGATAAAAGCGCGACTCTTCCGGGGTCGCGCTTTTTTTTGCAGTAGAATTTCAGCCTGAAATCACCCGTTCGGTTTTGTGCAGGGATGTACGTATGTCACGGGTACAGGAGTACAGGAGTGTGAAGATGCCACACCTCAAATTGCACATCTTTTTTGCGCCCACCGGCTTTTCCAGGATAGTTGAGGTACCAGCAGAAACTAATTATTAACCACATGATCAAAACCAATCCGTTTAACCCTAGATTAATCAGTTGGCGCGAAAAAGATGTGCAAGTTATTGATTTGGATAGCGTAATGAAAAAATGTGAAGTCACCTTATTGGTGATAAGCACTT
>VAOX01065774.1_pt1 | contig 14178 bp, 11 predicted proteins | sample 3393891 | NCBI WGS metagenome assembly VAOX01 (sample SAMN08290429, study PRJNA428436) | hydrothermal vent metagenome | isolation source: Deep-sea hydrothermal vent chimney | place: Indian Ocean: Southwest Indian Ridge | depth 2822 m m | reverse complement strand
GCCTGGTCGGGATTAATGGCACACTTCCGTGTGTACCACCCTTCGGGTTCACTCGCGCTGCTCGCTCATTTCAAAACTCCCTCATGGAGTTTTGTCGAACCGCTTATCTTATTTCTCGGGTTCTCATCCTTCACTCTCCTGAAACTAAAAAAGGCCCCATTGGGGCCTTTTTTAGTTTTTGGCGGAGAGGGAGGGATTCGAACCCTCGATAGGGATTAACCTATACACCCTTAGCAGGGGCGCGCCTTCAGCCACTCGGCCACCTCTCCGTATTTATTACACTAACATTTATTCGTCTTCTAACTTTTATTGCCTTGCGCTTGTCTTTTTATATCACAGGGGCTCGCGTTATTCGGGCTTACAGCCCTCACCCCTTCGGGGCCCGCTGCGCTTTGCTTGCGGTTGCGTCACCTTCGGCTCCTGTTCAGCCACTCGTGCTAAAAACTTTATGCTGCTAAAATAATTAAGCAAATCATTAGGTGTTTAGTGTAAATCAATAGACAAACTATAAGCCCTTGAACTTACGGGATGCAAGAATACCAATTGCTGGCCGGAAAGTAAAAATGAAGTTGATATTTTTTGAATATTTTATTGAAGTTGATGATATTTAGATCAAATTTATCTAAATTTTTAACTATAAAGAGGAACCAACCTAATTCGCCGGGCAATTAATCGCCCGGCTTAATAAGCTGGTGTCTATTTCAGCTGTTTCCTACTGCGTCTTCCTTATCTTCGCCTGCTTCCTTAGCTTCCTTTTCGCGCTGAATACGGTCATAGATTTCTTCACGATGAACCGCAATTTCCTTTGGGGCATTAACACCAATCCTGACTTGATTGCCTTTGACGCCCAGTACAGTGACTGTTACATCGTCGCCAATCATCAGGGTTTCCCCCACACGACGCGTTAGTATAAGCATTCATTGTCTCCTTGCATTAACTCTACCACCACTATTATTTCTAACTCGACAAGAGGTGACCTTGCCGATATAGATATTAGCGTCCGTGCAGACAAAATCTAAAACGATTTTCGCCGCCGAACATAGCTTCCTTTTATTAATTTGATGCAAGCTAGTCCAATTAGCTTTAAAACGAAGGGGTAAAGTCTTGTTCTATTTTGAAAAGTCTGACTTACGAAGGCTTATTTTCAAGCTCAAAGGCTTCATGTAAGGCTCGTACTCCCAACTCCAGATACTTTTCATCGACAACTACTGATATTTTGATTTCGGACGTAGAAATCATTCGGATATTAATGCCCTCATCTGCCAGTGCATCAAACATCTTACTCGCGATTCCTGCGTGCGAACGCATTCCCACCCCTACAAGTGATATCTTAACAATTTTATTGTCACCCGTCACTTCTCTTGCGTTAACATTCACCGCTACTTTTTGTAATGTTTTCAGCGCTTTATCATAGTCGTTGCGATGAACGGTAAATGTGAAGTCTGTAGTCGAGTCTGCAGCTATATTTTGAATGATCATATCCACCTCAATATTGGCTGCAGCAATGGGGGCCAGCAGTTTTGATGCAATACCGGGCTGATCTTCTACCCCGACAATAGTCAGCTTCGCTTCGTCACGATTAAAGGCAATTCCTGAAATCAGCGCTTCTTCCATATTATCTTCCTCATAGGTTATCAGGGTCCCTTCGCCTGGTTCAAAACTGGATAGCACACGTAGTGGGACATTATATTTTCCCGCGAACTCCACCGCCCTGATTTGCAGAACTTTGGAACCTAAACTGGCCATTTCCAACATTTCTTCAAAGGTTATACGATCCAAACGACGCGCCTTGGGTACCACTCGCGGGTCAGTCGTATAAACCCCGTCCACATCTGTATAAATCTGACATTCATCAGCATTTAAGCCAGCGGCCAATGCGACAGCAGTAGTATCTGATCCACCACGCCCCAAAGTAGTAATATCGCCTAGCTCATCAACACCCTGAAAACCCGCCACGACAATGATTTTCCCCTGATCGAGGTCAGCACGAATTTTTTGGTCGTCAATTTTCCGAATACGTGCCTTATTATGAGCACTATCAGTTAATATTTGAACTTGGCCACCGGTATAAGACCGCGCAGGATAACCCCGACTTTCGAGCGCCATCGTCAACAGCGCGATGGTCACTTGCTCGCCTGTTGATAAAAGAACATCATATTCACGCGGGCTTGGCTCTTGTTGAATTTCTTTAGCAAGCCCGACCAAGCGGTTAGTTTCTCCACTCATGGCAGAAACCACCACCACGACATCATGCCCCTGGTCACGAAAAGAAATGAGCTTTTCTGCAACATTTTTAATACGCTCCACTGAGCCTACTGAAGTGCCGCCATATTTTTGTACAATGAGTGCCATAGTGCTTCTAATTTTCAGTTATTATTGATAAATCACGTAAATTCCACAGCATCTAAGCAATGGACGGTCAATTAAACAACATAATAAAGAATTAGGAAAGACTTATATATCCTAATATCGGGGAATATAACGTTAAAAATGATCTAAATACACCACTATGCGGGCTTATTTATACATAACGACCCCAGACCAGCCCTATTTTCCCTAATTATAACGTTACTTACTCTCTCTATATTTTTAACGGTTCTTGACTATTGTTTCTATTCTAATTTCTTATTAATTTCCCAATTTTTGCTCAACCCACTCTGTCACTGTAGCTAGTGCCGCATCCAGCCCGGAAGGATCATTACCTCCGGCTTGCGCCATATCCGGTCGACCTCCCCCTTTGCCGCCTACTTTCGTTGCCACAACATTAACCAGGTCACCCGCTTTTATTTGCTTAGTCTGTGCTTTTGTTACCCCCGCCACCAGACTCACTTTTTCTCCATTCACAGCAGCCAGGACAACAGCCGCAGCGCCTAATTTATTTTTTAACTGGTCGACCATATCGCGTAAGGACTTAGGGTCTACGCCATCAAGTCGGGCAGCCAACACCTTCATATCACCCACTGCCACAGCTTTGTCCATTAACTCATTGCCTTGATTACTGGCAAGCCTGGATTTTAATTGAGCCATTTCTTTTTCGAGCGAACGATTTCTTTCTAACAACTGAGCAACTTTTTGTGCGGCTAGACTCGGTGACCCTTTCACTATTGCAGCGACTTCATTTAACTGTTGTTGCTGTTGCTGTATATAATTGATGGCCCCCGTCCCTGTGACCGCTTCAATACGACGAACCCCCGAAGCCGTGCCAGTTTCCAACGTAATTTTAAACAAGCCTATATCACCTGCGCGTTCAGCATGGGTGCCACCGCACAACTCCACTGAATAATCACCAACACGTAAAACCCTGACTTCATCTCCGTATTTTTCACCGAAAAGCGCCATTGCCCCTGAGGTCACGGCATCATCATAGGACATAAGCTGCGTTTCTACAGACGAATTTAATCGAATTTGCTCATTCACCAGATTTTCGATTTGTGCTATCTGCTCATCTGTCACAGGTTCATGATGCGCGAAATCAAAACGCAAACGCTCATCATCTACCAACGATCCTTTTTGTGAGACATGATCACCCAGCACATGACACAAGGCCGAATGCATAAGATGAGTCGCCGTATGATTTAACGCAATTGCACGTCGCTGGGAACTGGTTACTTGAGCCTCGCAGACCTTTTTTTCACTAATCGTCCCTTTGCCTACTCGGCCAATATGTAATATTAATCCGCCCGCCTGCTTTTGCGTATCCTGGACCTGAAACTCATTATATTTTTGTTGAATGATACCTTGATCGCCCACCTGCCCACCGGACTCGGCATAAAAAGGAGTTTGCTCCAGGACTACCACCCCTACCTGATCTTGCGTAAGCGATGTCACTTTTTCACCCTCATGAAACAAAGCAATAATTTTAGTTTTTTGCTGTGTACAATCGTAACCGGTAAATTCTGTTACTGTATCCAGGGTAATTCGGTCAGTATAATCCACACTGAATTTCCCGCCTTTACGCGACCCTTCCTGCTGCTTTTGCATGGCCTTATCAAAGCCCTTATGATCTATTTTAAGACCTCGCTCACGCGCAATATCCGCAGTCAAATCAATAGGGAAACCGTAGGTGTCATATAATTTAAATGCAAACTCGCCATCAATTTTTTTACCTCCGCCTGATTTCTTGCTGTCAGTTAAATAGACTTCAAGAATTTTCATTCCCTTTTCGAGAGTTTCACCAAAACGCTTTTCTTCTGTTTGCAATACTTTGGTGATATGCATTTGGGTATTAACAAGCTCAGGATAGGCCTCACCCATTAAATTGCACAGACCATCAACCAGTGTATAAAAGAATGGTTTCGTTTGGCCCAGCTTATAAGCGTGACGTGCTGCTCTACGAATAATACGTCGCAACACATAACCGCGACCTTCATTAGAAGGAATCACGCCATCTGTAATTAAAAAGGAACAAGAACGAATATGATCTGCAATCACTCGCAATGACTTATTCTGAATATCTTTACAAGCCGTCGCCTTAGCTGCTTGTTGAATCAGTTTCTGAAATAAATCGATTTCATAATTGCTATGCACATCTTGCAATATCGCTGCGACTCGCTCAAGACCCATACCTGTATCCACTGAGGGTTTTGGCAAGGGATTAAGGTTTCCATCACTGTCTCGATCGTATTGCATAAAAACCAGGTTCCAGATTTCTATATAACGATCCCCTTCTTCGTCGGGCGATCCTGGAGGGCCGCCAGCTACTTCAGGCCCATGATCATAAAACACTTCAGAACAAGGGCCGCACGGACCCGTATCACCCATAGACCAAAAGTTATCTTTGGCACCGATTCGCCCAAAGCGCTTGGGGTCTATCCCGATCTCATTGATCCAGATTTTCTCAGCTTCATCGTCTTCTTCGTAAATAGTAACCCATAATTTCTCAGCCGGAATTTTTAGCACCTCTGTTAAAAACTCCCAGCAAAACTGAATTGCTTCACGCTTAAAATAATCGCCGAAACTAAAATTTCCCATCATTTCAAAGAAAGTATGATGGCGAGCGGTATACCCTACATTCTCAAGGTCATTATGCTTGCCGCCGGCACGTACGCAACGCTGGGCAGTAGTGGCCCGCGTATAATTCCGCTTATCACGTCCGAGAAAAACATCTTTAAACTGAACCATGCCAGCATTAGTAAACAATAAAGTAGGATCATTACCAGGCACCAGCGAACTGGAGACTACACGTTTGTGATCATGCCTCTCGAAAAAACTCAAAAATGCTTCGCGTATTTCGCTGCTTGTTCTGATATTTGCGCTTTTGCTCATACTGTAGGTTCCGCTACTTTGTCTGAAATAGTTAACTCTTTTGTTTACCTGGGTTTACGCAAGCAAACTACTCATCCTCACCTAACACAGCAAGAATATGCTCCTGTGTAAAACCACGCGCCTGCAAAAACCGTGTTTGCTTTGCCCGCTCATCCCAATCTTCTGGAACTTCACCGCCAAAGCGCTTATTACGTGCTGCTGAAGCCTTACTGGGCCATTCATGATTGTATACATCTACTGACTCACCGATAAGATCACGATCCACTCCTCGCTCTCTTAATTCCGCCCGAATTTTTACCGGACCAAACCCTTTATCTACACGGCTACGCACGTAATCATCAGAAAACCTTTCATCACTCAAAATATCATCGGAGATTAACAACTCTATTGTCTCTGCAATTTCAGCCGCCTCGTAATTACGTAATAATAACTTACGATGCATTTCCAGCGCCGAATGTTCTCGCCGAGTCAGCAAACGAATCGCTGTTTGATATGCTTCTGTAGAAATAACTGTTCTCCATTTTTTGTATTTCTTTATATTACTACTATGATCACTATTATGCCTTGAAACCACTGATCCTTCAGATATTCAGGCCATAAGCAGACATCAATCCGGACAATTATATATCAATGTTCGCTTACAGGCTAAACTTTGTCTATTTAGTCATACTCAACAGAATCCGACTCAGTTAAGTCTTTTCGCCTTATTAAATTCATCGGCAAAACAGTCGAGCCTACCTGCCAGCATCAATATGACTATGTTCTGCACACAAAAAAGGGGGCAAGCCCCCTTTTTTATTTACTTTTGTTTAATCAGACACCAACTGCGTCTTCAGCTTTAGCGCCCTTGGTGGCTTTAGCTGCTTTTGGTGCCTTTGCGGCCTTTTTTGCCTTGGGAGCCTTTTCAGCTATAGCTTTAGGCTCGGCTTCTTTTGTCTGCGTAGACTCAGCGTCTTCACCACCGATTTGCAGCTTATTACGTAACCGAGTCTCTATATCCAACGCTATCGCAGGGTTCTCTTTAAGAAAATTACGGACATTATCTTTACCCTGGCCAATACGATCACCGTTATAGCTATACCATGCACCTGCTTTTTCAACCAAGTCATACTCTACACCCAAGGTAATTAACTCAGCTTCACGTGAAATACCTTCGTTATATAAAATTTCAAACTCGGCCTTTTTAAACGGTGGCGCCACTTTATTTTTAACCACTTTAACGCGCGTTTCATTGCCAATCACTTCGTCGCCACGTTTGATTGAACCAATACGACGTATATCTAGACGAACTGATGAGTAAAACTTTAAAGCATTACCCCCTGTGGTCGTTTCAGGGCTGCCAAACATAACACCAATTTTCATACGAATCTGGTTAATAAAAATAACCAGTGTATTAGAGCGCTTGATATTACCTGTTAGTTTACGTAGTGCCTGTGACATTAAACGTGCTTGCAAGCCCATATGAGAATCACCCATATCACCTTCAATTTCTGCTCTTGGCGTGAGTGCTGCTACCGAGTCAATCACAATCACATCGACCGCACTTGAACGAACCAACATATCTGTAATTTCCAGTGCTTGCTCACCAGTGTCTGGCTGTGAAACTAATAATTCATCTACATCAACCCCCAAACGTTCGGCATATAAAGGGTCTAGCGCATGCTCTGCATCAATAAATGCTGCTGTGCCTCCTAATTTTTGACATTCTGCAATGACTTGTAACGTCAATGTTGTTTTACCTGATGATTCAGGTCCGTAAATTTCGACTACACGCCCTCTGGGCAGCCCACCTAAACCAAGTGCGATATCAAGCGTAATAGAACCTGTCGAAATACAGTCAATATTGGGACGAGCCTCATCACCCATACGCATTACTGAACCTTTACCAAACTGCTTTTCAATTTGACCCAATGCAGCGCTTAAAGCTTTATTCTTTTGATCATCAGCCATGTTACTTCTCCATTTCTGTTTGTCCGTAAATAAATATCGAACCCTGTAAACACTTGCATGGGTTACCGTTGAGAGTAAATATAGGCCATACTTTTTATTGTGTCAATACTTTTTATCACCTTAGTAGTATTTATCTTGTTATCATTTTATATCTCGTTATTACTTTATATTGATAGATATTTCCCTTATCCTTACAACATGAGCACAGAAATCATAGAAAAAGCCCTCCAGAAAATTAAATGGAACACCCGCCAACGCCTTCAATATATTGAAAGAACAGCATTTTATACGGGAATCGTAACGCGCAGTGATGTCGCTAGAAGCTTCGGTATTTCCGATGCCGCCGCCACGAAGGATCTGAATCTGTACAGTCAAATAGTGCCAGACAACCTGATTTATAAGCAAAGCGTATTCGGCTTCGTCCCCGGGCCCGCATTTAAACAAGCCCTAACTGACCTTTCTCCAGTGACCGTTCTACCGATGATTGCCGAAAATCTCGCCACTATGAGTGGCCCCTACGACAAAATACTTATATATGGTGTAACAGTCGACACTCTGCCTCTCCCTAGCCGCTTACCCCATCAAGAAATTGTGGCGCAAGTCTGTCGAGCCGCCAAGCAGAAGACTAAACTGCGTATCAGCTATAAGTCTTTATCTGAGCGCGCAGATGATGAAATGACTGATTCACGGATCATAGAACCTCATTCCTTAATTAATACCGGTTTACGTTGGCACGTACGAGCCTACAACGAAGATACTTTTGATTTCAGGGACTTTGTTTTATCACGCATTGATAGCGCACAAAGCCTGAACGAACCCGCGGAATCGAGTGAAGATTATGATGAAGACTGGACAGAGACTATTACCCTAAAACTGACACCGCACCCCGACCTAAACAGCAAGAGACGTGAAGCCTTGTACCTGGATTATGGAAAAGAAGAAAATAGCTCAAATAAGAATAAAGAAGCAACAATTAACATTAAAGTGAGACGAGCCTTACTAGGCTATACCTTGCAGAAACTTTCAGTCGATACGACAGCTGACCATTCACTTAACCCTAACGCTCACCAATTGGTAGTGGTGAACCGTGACGAAATAGAACCCTTTGCAGGATGGGCTTTTTTATAAACTCTCATAAAATACAAGCTCGCCTAATAGTGAAAAATCTATTCCCCTATTGGTCCCACCCAGAATTCTTGCAAAACTTTCGTTAGTTTATCGTGATCATTTCTATAGTCGACAACCAGCCCCACCACGACATCCCCATCCCGTTCTTTAGAATATACACGTCGAGACGAAGAATAATAATACAGCCCCTCAGTTGGCGAATAGTCTGGCTCCCCCAATAAAGCCAGCACGTGAACACGCGAAACACCTTTGGATAAACTTTTATAAATAATAACCAAGCTTGCGTGATCTCTGTTGAGCTTATATTTGGCACTTGCATTCTGTATCGATAGTGCACTCGTGGTACAAGAGGCGAGTAATATTATTAACGAACTCATCAAGAGTGTACGTAAAATCACTATTCATCACCTCATTTAACATTTGGCCAATAAACCGGGATACACCCATCAGGCGTCACTCTTTCATCATCGAGATAAACTTTCACTTCAAAATTCACACCTATTCCTGAGGCCTAATCTAAGGCCTTTGCAAGTCTAGTCTTCAGGGGCTTCATCAAACTCTTTCTTCTTGCCGTCAAACCACGCCTTCATTGCTTCAGGGTTTTGCATAAGCTCTTGCACTTTACCCATCGCCTTAAGATGATCCTCATCTTTTTGCATAAACATCTCCATACCATGCTTTTTACTCAATTCTGCAATCTCTTCAAATGAATTAGCCTGAAATGCCTTGTCGCACACCCCACCTAACTGTTTACAAGTCATCGTTTTCATCTCTGCTCTCCTTTTGCTTACACTAAATCTCGCGACTACTACGGCGTAAAAATACGCACCAATCTAAAAGCCATCACAAGCCCGCCAATTAAAATCGACTAGCCTCTAAAATATCGACGCACACATTAAACACTAATCCAATAATCGACGAAGTTCACGTAACGCATATTCCACAGATTGCTTACGTACTTCTTCACGATCACCTTCAAACTGCATTCGATGTACGCAAGCATCAAACCCCTCACCTGCCCAGGCAAACAATACCGTACCGACTGGTTTAAGCTCGGTACCACCACCAGGCCCTGCGATTCCACTGACAGACACTCCAACACCTGCATCCGTGCGCGCCAAAAGACCTTCTACCATTTGAATCACCACAGGCTCACTCACCGCGCCAAACTGCGTTAGTATTGCATCACTTACCCCTAACAGTTTAGTCTTTGATGCATTGGAATAAGTCACAATTCCACATTCAAACCATTTGGAACTGCCTGAAATTTCAGTAAGCTGTGCCGCGATTAAACCCCCTGTACAAGATTCTGCCGTGGCCATAGTTAAACGCTTTGATATTAATCTAACTGAAAGTTGTTCGATCATTGAATTCATAAGGGTTATTTTTACTAGGATGGATGATACAAAATTAATTATGGGTAATGCATTCAGTCATTCAAGGCCACCACCTATTCAGAACTAACTCTGGTGAAATTGCAATTTATTCAAGTTTTTCGACAATTTCACAGGCAATATTTAAATCCCCTGTCTCACTGCCAGCAGCACTCACTCTTAACACCTTCACTACCGCACGTAAAACCGACACAGGCTTATCTGATGGCACTTTGATCGTGACTAAATCATTCGCTGACAAAGTGTGATTTGTTGAAAATAAAATTCCGGTACTGCTCAAGTTTACTGCACTTCCCTGAAAGGTTTCCCCTGTATCGTTTAAAGAATATTCCACACCACAATCAATTGACATGCGAGGAAAATCTCGTTTTTCATCAGAATCCATAAAATATCCTTAGCTCATATAGCACTCAGGGAGAACATGACCAATATCGAATACGCGACCTGATCAAAGACCCTTGAATAAATTTTTATCTTATCTAAACCTAGCACGAGAATCATATACAGTCTATTTTATAAAGGTAACACAAACAATGACCATCATCATAAATAATGTTCAATGTTTACACATAAGATAAGAATAAAAATTTGGAGGAACAAAAAAAATACTTAAGACCCAACAATGTTATTAAATTGACTACAAAGCAATACGGTTATTTACGTTGCGCATCCCACCGAAACCCACTTGTATTTTCGATCTCTTTAAGTAAACGCTCACTGCTATCTTCCACTTTATCTGCTGGCATTTCCAGGTGCTCACGATTATTTTGAATGAGATCTATAAATATGGCACTCAGTTCAGGATCACGCCACCCTTTTTGCTGTTCTTCTTGCATAATACGAATAATTTTTTCAATCGGATAGGCCTCTTTATACGGACGAGCATATGCCAAAGCATCATAGATATCCAGCAGTTGGAAAACTCGCGAAAGGTAAGGGATATCATCACCTTCAAAACCATCAGGATAGCCACTACCGTCCCAACGCTCATGATGAGAGCGCACTATGGGGCGAACGGCTTGCAAACACTTTAAGCTCGACAATAACTGATCGCCAATCACCGTGTGTTGACGCATCACCCCCCACTCTTCGTCATTAAGCTTTCCAGGCTTCAGCAAGATACTGTCCGGAATCCCTAGCTTGCCAATATCGTGCAACACCCCGCCTAACCTCAGGGCTTCAATTTCTCTTTGAGTTAGCCCTAACATTTCACCAAACACTGTGCCCATATAGCTCAAGCGCGAACAGTGATCTCCCGTATCGCCGTCTCTTGCCTCTACCATACGCGCCAAAGTAAACACCAGTGTCTCTGCACTTTCCAGTTTGTCGGTTAACTCTTTTAAATGCGCAAAACTATGAGTACGAGCAGCAAGCTCTAATGGACTATAAGGTTTACGGATAAAATCATTAGCCCCTGCCTGCATACTTCTTAAAAATTGTTCAGTCGACGAATCCCCGGTAATCATGATCACTGGTAATAGCTCGAGCCCTAACTCAGTTCGAATAGCGCGGCATACCTGTTCGCCATTCATGCCTGGCATTTTACTGTCGAGCAACACCACATCAAAGGATTGTTCTCGAAGCAATTGCAGTGCCGCTTCGCCAGAATTAGCTTCTACAAGCTCATATTGTTCATCTGCTAAAATATCTTTTTCAAGCTCAAGCTGCGAGGCATCATCATCCACCAATAGAATACGATAGCGATGCTGAACATCCAGGAATTTTTTGGCACAATTTGCGGTCATATTATTTCTCTAATGAACATCATTTAAAATATAATCTCAGTGAATCTTCACTGGTATTGATGACAACTGCACACCCAGCCATCAATCAAGGAACGAGATATTATCTAACGGTTCACTGCTACATTGATCAGATCGCCGTGACATCACCTCTCGCCACCCCTTATTATTAAAAGGGATTTTATAAAGAAGGCGCTAGTCACTATAACGGTTGTTCCAAACTTTGCTTTAGCCTTATTGATGCGACAGCCTGGTGACGAGCTAAATCGCCTGAGATATCCTTGATTAAGACTAATGATTCATTTATCCGTTGCCAATAAATAGGCCTTTATCACTAATAATATAAGAAATCGGATGTAAATCTCTAATGGCTTATGAAATAATAACACTTACAAAATAATCAAACCCTTGCACGGAAAATATGACAGATAAAACCAAACAACCTAAACATACACCCGTAATGCAGCAATACATGCGCATCAAGGCGGAACACCCCGATATATTGCTCTTTTACCGAATGGGCGATTTTTACGAGTTATTTTACGAAGATGCTGAAAAAGCTGCTCGTTTACTGGATATCACATTAACCGCCCGGGGTAAAAATGGGGACAACCCTGTGCCTATGGCAGGCCTGCCTTACCATGCCGCCGACAACTATCTTGCTCGCCTGGTACGTAAAGGCGAATCGGTCGCCATTTGCGAACAAATTGGTGATCCCGCTACCACCAAAGGCATCGTCGAACGCAAGGTGGTGCGAATCATCACCCCCGGCACTATCACTGACGAAGCCCTACTTGACGATAGCCAAGATAACTTAATCACTGGCATCCACGTAAAAAATGATATCTATGGATTGGCATCACTCGACATGAGCAGCGGACGATTTCAAGTCACTGAAGCAAAAACTTTCGACGCATTGCTCAGTGAACTGGAACGGCTCAAACCAGTAGAAACTATTATTAACGAAGACTGTGATCTCACTGAACAACTAAAGACACTGAACGGATTAAAGGGCCTCGCCGGCTGGCACTTTAATGACAGTAATGCACGTGAAAACCTGCAAAATCATTTTAAAGTCGCTAGTCTGGTGGGCTTTGGCTGCGAAGAACTTACCAGCGCCTTAACGGCCGCAGCTGCAGTGCTGGAATATGTAAAAACAACCCAACAAAATGACTTGCCCCATATTACAAAACTCGCGACTGTTCACCAAAACGACGCTATCACCCTTGATGTCGCCACTCGCCGAAACCTGGAACTCGTTCGTAATTTGAGCGGCGATCAGGAAAACACTCTTTTTTCAGTACTTGGTAAAACAGCCACTTGTATTGGCAATCGATTACTTGCACGTCGTTTACAACAACCTATCGCCGACCAGCAAAAACTCGAAGCAAGCTACAATGCCATAGATGAGCTGATTAAACGGTCGCTCTTCATTGATACTCATCAAATATTGAAAGGCATTATTGATATTGAACGTATACTTACCAGAATTGCGATTAAAACAGCTCGACCACGCGACTTAATTGGGCTCAAACAAGCTCTGCATAAAGCACCCAAACTAATTAAACACCTACAATCGCCCGAATCGAAATATTTAACCACCTTGATAGAGAATATTGGAGAACATCAAAAAACGTGTGATTTACTCGACTCCGCCATAATTGACGAGCCTCCCTTGCTTATTCGTGACGGCGGTGTTCTGGCATCAGGTTACGATGCAGAACTGGATGAGCTACGCGCCTTGTATGAACACAGTGACAGCTTCCTAACGGAGATGGAAGCACGTGAGAGAGAATCCACAGGCATTAACACTCTTAAGGTAAGCTACAATAAAATTCACGGATATTATATTGAGGTCAGTCGAGCGCAATCTGATAAAGTACCTGTCACTTATACTCGAAGACAGACGCTTAAAAATGCCGAACGCTTTATTACCGAAGAACTAAAAGGCTATGAAGAAAAAGTATTAAGTGCTCGTGGTAAGTCGCTTAATCGCGAGAAAGCGCTCTACGAAGATTTATTGCAAACATTAGGCTCTCACCTACCTGAGCTACAAGTATTTGCACAAACGATTGCAGAAATAGATGCGATCAATACACTCGCCGAACGCGCCTTCACTCTTGATTATTGTCGACCTACACTCAGTCAAAAACCAGGAATGGAAATTTTAGAAGGTCGGCACCCAGTAGTAGAACACACATTAAACATCCCTTTTATTGCCAACGATACTATTTTTGATAAGCAGCGCCGCATGCTCATTATCACCGGCCCAAACATGGGCGGCAAATCAACTTATATGCGCCAAACTGCCTTAATAGCATTGCTCGCACATTGCGGTAGTTTTGTGCCAGCGCGTAAAGCGCGAATGGGGCCTTTGGATAGAATTTTTACCCGTATTGGTGCCGCCGATGATCTTGCCGGTGGCCGCTCTACTTTTATGGTAGAAATGACCGAAACCGCAAATATACTTCATAGTGCTACGTCACGCTCTTTAATATTAATGGACGAAATTGGTCGCGGCACCAGTACCTATGACGGGCTATCACTTGCTTGGGCTTGTGCGCGTTATCTTGAACGTGAAATCAATGCCTGCACCCTATTTGCCACACATTATTTTGAACTCATTAGTCTCGCCAATGAATCGGCAACGATACATAACGTTCACCTCGATGCTGTTGAACATGGCAAAGGGATAATAT
>VAOX01007699.1_pt1 | contig 14185 bp, 13 predicted proteins | sample 3393891 | NCBI WGS metagenome assembly VAOX01 (sample SAMN08290429, study PRJNA428436) | hydrothermal vent metagenome | isolation source: Deep-sea hydrothermal vent chimney | place: Indian Ocean: Southwest Indian Ridge | depth 2822 m m | reverse complement strand
CAATATTTAAGTCTTGAATATGCTAAACAGTTGTTAAAGAATGAAAAGTCAACACTGCTGGATGTGGCTTACGAAACTGGATTGTCGGGTACAAGTCGGTTACATGATTTGTTTGTCAGTATTGAGGGTATGACACCCGGTGAGTTTAAAAATGGTGGAGAAAATCTGACTATTAACTATAGCTTTGCCAAAAGTCCGTTTGGTAAAATCATAGTAGCATCGACCAGTAAAGGGATATGCCATATGTTCTTTGAAGAAGATGAACGAAAGGCTTTTTCTGATCTACAATTTCGCTTTCCAAATGCACGATACCATCAGATTTTAGATATTGATCAACAAAATGCGTTGCGTATTTTTCAAATGAATTGGGAGCAACTCGATAAAATAAAGCTCCATTTAAGAGCTACGGATTTCCAGTTGAAAGTATGGGAAACGTTACTAAAAGTAACTCATGGAAAACTTGCGAGCTACGGCACAATAGCTAAGGGTATTGAACAACCTAAAGCATCTCGGGCCGTTGGAACGGCGATTGCCAACAATCCTGTCGCATTTATTATTCCGTGTCACAGAGTAATACAAATAACCGGTAATATTGGTGGTTACAGGTGGGGTGAGACTCGAAAATCAGCTATCATTGCTTGGGAAGCATCGAAATTGACTACAATTATTAGTGGAAAATAAATACTAAGCTAATCACGTTGTCACAAATTGTAATTCATAATTGAGCTTTTAATAGTTGAATATGTGTAATTCTTGGATATTAAATGTTTATCAGTGCACTTGATCTTTTCAAAATCGGAATTGGTCCATCAAGCTCCCATACTATGGGACCGATGGTTGCTGCGCAGACATTTATTGAGTTTATTAAAAATTATGTTATCAAGCATAATGTCACGCAAAAAATTTCGATTCGATGCACGCTTAAAGGTTCTTTATCGGCAACAGGAAAAGGACACGCGACAGATCGAGCCATAGCACTGGGTCTGCATGGCTATTTGCCTGCAGAAGTGGCTAATCAAAATTTAGATACTCTAGTCGATAAAATTTGGAAGAAAACATCGGTAACTATTGATGACAATTACTGCGTTATATTTTCTGCAATTAACGACATTGTTTTTGATACAGGAGAGCCTCTTGCCGCACATCCAAATGGTATGATATTCGAATTAATTGATGAACATAAACAGGTACTAACTTCAAAAACGTATTTTTCTATCGGCGGTGGTTTTATCAATACCTCGATCGAAATAAAAAATTTAGTTGCACCAATTAAAATGAAGACCGTTGATTTATTTACTTATGGTTTTGATACTGCTCAATCTATGCTAGACATGTCTACCGACAGTAGCTTGTCTATCGCTGAGATGAAAAAAATTAATGAAACTGTGCTTATTTCAGAGCAGACTTTAAATGAGGGTTTGGATGTAATCTGGCAATCAATGAAACGGTGTATTAAAAATGGATTAAGTACCGAAGGTATTTTGCCTGGTGGCCTGAATATTCCTCGCCGGGCACAACAGCTGCATCAGCAACTTTTGGAACAGCCCACTAAAGCGAATGTCAATGACTGGTTATGTGCCTACGCTATGGCAGTAAACGAAGAAAATGCGGCAGGCCATATGGTTGTTACTGCACCGACCAATGGTGCAGCCGGCGTTATTCCTGCAGTGTTATATTATTTCACAGAGCATGAGGGTGGAACGGAACAACAAGTACGGGAGTTTTTGTTAACGGCTAGTGCAATCGGTGGTCTCATTAAACACCTGAGTTCAATTTCGGGTGCAGAAGTAGGATGTCAAGGTGAGGTCGGTTCTGCTGCATCAATGGCTGCATCTGGATTGTGTGCGGTTCGTGGTGGTACATCCGAGCAAATTGAAAATGCGGCTGAAATAGCACTCGAACACCATCTTGGGATGACCTGCGATCCGGTTAATGGTCTTGTTCAAGTGCCTTGTATTGAGAGAAATGGTTTTGGTGCAATCAAGGCACATACTGCCGCATCGCTTGCTATGCGAGGAACAGGCAAACATTTTATGTCCTTGGATAGGTGCATTGCAGCAATGAAACAAACAGGTGAAGAAATGTCGGTAAAATTTAAGGAAACATCGTTGGGTGGATTGGCTGTTACCATCACTGAATGTTAATTATGTCGTTTAATATATTTATCGTATCTGTTAGGTATTTATGTGTAATTTAAAACCGAGATACTAATTTAATATCCAAACCATCAATATCCAATTGTAGTTATAAACATTAATTACTCTATTATAAAATAATTAACCGTCACTAATATTATCCATTAGATTGAATATTATCTTGATTGAGGTGATATGTTTGACCTATCGCCAAAAAACGGGCCTAACCTATACTTAGTTATTTAGCTTTGAACTCATTCGGCTTATACTGAGACTTGTTATTAAAAATAATAAAAAGTGAGCTAGTATGGCGTTTGAGTTAAAGATGAGCTTGTTATTTTTCTGTTTATTGTCAGTTGTTGGCTGTAGTGACAAGACAGTTGTCGATTTAAAAAAACATGGCGAGTTAGTTGTGTTAACTCGAAATGCACCGACGACGTGGTATCAAGGGCGAGACGGCGAAGCCGGTCTTGAGCATGATTTAATTCAATCTTTTGCGAAAAACCATAACCTAACAGTTCGGTTTATTGTTAAAGATAATTTTGAAGCATTACTGGGGTCAATTCAAGACGGCAAAGCACATATCGCAGCAGCTGGAATCACGAAAACAACTGAGCGTCAGCAACAGGGTTATATATTTGGTCCGGTATACCATCATGTTCAACAGCAAGTTGTATGCCGCCGCAATGGTAAAACCTTGCCTAAAAATGTTGATGATTTAGTTGGTAAAAAAATAGCGGTCATTGCAGGAAGTACATATGCAGACTCTCTTATCCATTTAAAATTAGAACAAGAAAAATTACAATGGGATGTTGTTAATGACGTTAGTACCGAACAATTATTAGACCGTGTTTGGAAAAAAGAGCTTGACTGTACTATTTCTGATTCTAACATCATTAAAATTAATCGTCGGTATTATCCAGAACTTGTAACGCCATTTTCTATTTCAAAAAATGAACCTTTAGCTTGGATAATAACTCCAAAATGGCGCGGTCTTCTACCCGATATAGAATCATGGTTAGCTAAAATAAAATCTAATGGTGATTATGATTCTATAATTGAACGTTATTATGGTCATGTTCAGGTTTATGATTATGTTGATAACCGACGTTTTATCCGCCGCATTAAATCTCGCTTACCAAAATATCAATCCACATTTAAAACGGCCGCATCGAAACACGGTTTGCCGTGGACATTACTCGCAGCTCAATCCTATCAAGAATCACATTGGAATCCTCGTGCTAAAAGTCCTACCGGTGTTCGCGGAATGATGATGTTAACATTGAGTACAGCAAAGTCGGTGGGAGTGAAATACCGTTTAAATCCAATACAAAGTATTAACGGTGGAGCAAAATACTTGCAAAAAATGATTCGTCGTATACCCGATGAGGTACAAGAAGAAGATAAAATATGGTATGCCTTAGCTGCCTATAATATTGGTTATGGTCATTTAAAAGATGCGATGAAATTGGCAAATAACCAAGAACTAAATGCCAATCAGTGGGTCAGTTTAAAAAATATTTTTCCGTTATTATCGAATAAAAAATATTATAAAAAATTAAAGTATGGCTATGCTCGAGGCTCTGAACCGGTGCGTTATGTTCAGCGGATTAGAGAGTATCAACAAGTGTTAGAGCAAACATTAATAGCCGCTAAATAGCGTGTAAGAAATAAAATATAAAGTAACAGGAAAAGTGTGATGCACAAAAGTTCGCTTATATTATTTAATATCACAAAAAATAAAAATTTGGGTGGCTTAGTTCGTACAGCCGATGCACTGGGTGTATCTGAAATTATTATTATTGGTAAAAAGGGACTAAAACGTTATGGTCACTGTGGAACTTTTGATGTTCGTAAGCAAAGACATTTTTATACTCTGGGTGAGGCAGCAGATTACCTGCATCAATTAAATTTCACGATTGTGGGTATAGAAATTAATAATGAATCTATAGCAATTGAAAGTCATCCTTTTGAAGGTAATACCGCGTTTTTACCCGGAAATGAAGGTGAAGGATTGTCTTCATCACAAAAAGAGGCGTGTAGTAAGTTAGTGTACATTAGTCAGTATGGTTCAGGTGCATCATTAAATGTAAATGTTGCGACTGGAATTATATTGCATCATTTTGCATTATGGGCTAATTTCAAAAGCAACAAGATTGAATCGCAAAAATTTGTTAACACTACAAATAATAATTGACCCTGTAAATTATCAGAATTTAATTGGACTATTAATCTAGAGTGCTATATGGACTTAATATTTTAAAAAAATAGGTATTCGTAAATTTTCAACTATAATATTAATTACAAATATGCCTAAATACATTTTTTAATTAAGGTTTGATGTTAGTTATCATTTTATAGTTATTATTTTTATAATAAAAAATTAACATTCAATTTAAGAACTACCCTACGTATTTTCTAATTTAATAAATCTTAGTCGTTGTATACGTTAGATCATAAAATGAGGATTTTATTTTTTAAGTACAATGAACAATCAATTCATTACATTATTGTCTCAATGGCACTCACAACGCAATGATACTCAATGGGTATTGGGGACAATTATTGCTACACGGGGTTCTAGTTATCGTAAAACTGGGGCGATAATGTTTTTTGGTGGTATGGGGCAACAATTTGGTTTGTTAAGCGGTGGTTGTTTAGAGTCTGACATTATGCATCATGCAAAACAGGTTATGATGTCTGGTGAGACAAAAGAAATAACCTATAATCAAACGAGTGATGAGAGCAGTGATTGGCAGCTGGGCATTGGTTGTGGTGGTGAAGTGACGATTTTATTGCAATTAATTGACAGCAGCAACCACTATAATGGCCTTCATATTGTGTATAACAAATTATGTATCAACCAATTTAGCTGGTATCTGATCAACTTAGACGATAACCGGCATGGAAAGCAATGGCAAGTTTTAGACAGCCATAGTATTTTAAACTTTAATAATAAAAAAAAACAATTAACAGCTTATCAATGTCGTTTGGATGATTCTACATGGTTGGCTATACCCGTATCTGCAGCACCCCATATTGTTCTATTTGGTGGTGGTATCGATGCACGACCATTGGTTAAATTTGCACAGATTCTGGGTTGGCAAGTAACGTTGATCGATCCACGCACAGCGAATGCGCGTGCTAGTTATTTTTCTGGCGCTACTCGAATTGTTCGCACTATTAGCGCACAAATGTGCTGCGAAACATGGTGGTCGTCGGTTAACGCTGCTGTCGTTATGACGCATAATATATCAATGGATGCTAGCGCATTAAAAATACTGTCGGGTTGCACCTTGGACTACATAGGACTATTAGGCCCAGCTTTACGAACTGAACGTGTTTTAAAGTATGCAAAATTGAGTGATAACAGTTTCATAGGATCTTTTTCTAATCCAATCGGTCTTGATCTTGGTGGTGAGTTACCGGAGTCAATAGCCTTGAGTATCGTTGCTGAATTACATGCGGTATTTGAAAAACGTAATTTGAAATTGTTAAAACAAACAATGGTAAATACAGTTGATGCTAGCAACACTTATATTAGCTGCAGGTGAATCACGTCGCTTTAAATCGTGTAAGTTGCTTGCAAAAGTTAATACTCATACGTTAATTGAGCAGCAAATAACATTGTCAGAAGCACTAACGCCAAATGCTGTTTATATTGTTGTAGGGGCATATGCCTTTGATATTAAAAATAAATTACCCTCTAGTGTACATGTTATTGAAAACAAGCAATGGCAACAAGGAATGGGAGGATCATTATCTTATGGTATTAATCGATTGAAAAAATACGATGCTGTGCTAGTGTTATTAGGTGATCAAATTGCGCTAACACTAGACAATTTAAAAAAATTAAAGTCTCAGTGGTTAGATAATACTTCTAACATCGTTTGTGCAGGTTTTGATTCTGTTGTTGGTGTACCTGCAATTTTTCCAAAACAATTTCACCCTGATCTTATACAACTGCAGGGTGATAGTGGTGCAAAAAAAATAATACTTAATAATATTAGTACAGTAGTAGTTGATATGCCATCGGCTAAAATTGATATCGATACTCCCGATGACTTAGATAAGTTCATTAACGGTACTTACTACTGAGTTACTTAAAAAGAATACCATTACGCATAATTAAAGAAAGTACTGATGTTAGGGGCGGGGATTGGAGTAGCCGGGATGCTAAGTCAGAACTCGTTTTATAAGTATCCTTTTCAAGTGCACTGTTAGTATTAACTTCAAAAATGGCATAACCAGCTAAGGATGATTTTATGACAAAATCAACGGCAATGAGTCGAAGAACGTTTATTAAAACATTTTCAAGTGGTGTTGCAGTAGGATTAACCGTATCCGCAATACCATCAATAGCGTATGCTAAAATTAATGAACTGGATGATTCAAAAATTCAGTCACTCAAATGGGCACCCAACCCTGGTATTGCAGACTATCGAATTGATGGTTTAGTAAAAGTCCTTGGTCAAAAAATATATGCTCGTGATTTTCATGCGCAAGACATGCCCAACTGGCCTAACAATGAAAATTTTCTTTACGCACTGCGTTGCAATAAAATAAATCAAATTGTTAATGGTTACGATTTGTCGATGTTGCCGCCTAATTTGATGCCTATAAAAGTTATTGATGGAAAACTCCTATTAAAAGATAATATGAGTATGGCTGGTAACATGTTAAAACCCTTTTTTGCAAAACCGGGGGAATCACCATTATATTATGGTCAACCTATTGCGATGCTGATTTTTGAAAACTTTGAAACTTATCGTCATGCCGAAAAACTATTACAATTTAATCCAAAAACAATTTCATATGGAAATCCGATTCTACCGGAACAACCAATAGCCTATGATCCAATATTCGAATATGTTCGAGATGATACGCAAAATTTTAATTATGTTAATTCTGAAGAAAATTATGAAGTGAAAAGTAAAGTAATTGCAGCAGAGATATCAGCTGAGATAAATTCGGGTAAGTGGCAAACTATTTCTAGAAAATTTAAAACACAAACGATGGATCCAATGTTTATGGAACCCGAGTCTGGACTAACTTGGTATGATATTAAAAATAAAAAATTACATCTGGTCATTGGCACTCAATCGCCCACGGGTGATATATCTGCAGTGGCCGATATTTTTCATGCACCGAATTGCCGCTTTAAATTAGATTCTCAAGACGGCGTGGAGTTGGTGTCTTGTTATCCGGGTGGTGGTTTTGGCGGCAGGGATGATTCTTATTTTACAATGTATTTGGCTATGTCGGCACCGTATGCTAATGCCCCACTTCGGTGGATGAATTCACGTTTTGAACAATTTCAGGTTGGATTAAAGCGGCATTTTACTGCTTTTTCTGAATCATTGGCATTTGATAGTCAAGGTAAAATTAAAGCGCTGGATTGTGATTTTGTACTGAATGGCGGTGGTAGAAAAAATCTTAGTCCTTATGTCGCTGAGCTTGCGACATTAAGCTCATTTAATGCCTATGAAATACCAAAGGCAGTAGCACGAGGTAAAGCATTAAATACACCAGATTTACTGGGGGGCTCACAACGTGGTTTTGGTGGACCTCAAGCATTTTTAGCCATTGAAACGTTACTAGATGAAGTGGCACAACAATTAAAGCTTAATCCATTTACATTACGGCGAATTAATTTTATTAATCAAGATAGTAAAACAATTACGGGTGCGCCCATTGAAAAAAATTTACGACTTGATGAAATTATTACTAGCTTGGAAAAAAATCCACTTTGGATAAATCGTGTAAATGAACAACAAAAATATGCTGATAAAAACTTAAAATACGGTGTTGGTTTTGCTATGTCTAATCAAGCTTACGGTACCAGTGGTGATGGTATGTATGGTGGAATTCAAATCAATGAAGATGGCTCGCTTACGGTCAGAACGCCCTATGTCGATATGGGCAATGGTGCCGCGACAACATTAGGACTTGGACCATCTACCTATCTTGGTCGAAATGCGACTGATATTAAAATGGGCGACGCGGGTTTTTTTGATGCGCTTGGTTTAACGACGAGTGGGTCAACCGATAATCCAAAATATGTACTAAAAGGATCGGGTTCATCCAGTGCTTGCTTAGGGGCCTTTTATCAATACCATGCAATTGAACAAGCCGGTCTTACCTTGCTTCTTGAGTCGGTATTGCCTGCGGCTATGACCATGTGGAATATCAACAATGATAGCAGCAGCCAGAGTAAAATTGATTATCAAAAAATATCATGGATAAATAATAAGCTGCAGTATGATGGTCTAGCGGATCTTCTTTGGAATGATATAGTGCGTACCATCTATAAATTAAAATATGCAAACACGACAGCCGTTCACGCAACCTATATTGGTGAGTTTGCTAAAGCTGAATTTACTTTTAGTGCAGTTAAAATGATTTTGCCACTGGATTACATTGCAATGGGTTCCTTTTCTAAGCCACTAAACACTGTAAAACGTTCATCTAAAGTTAAAAATCCGCCCGCAATTAATCAACGTTTTGGCCGTACAACCTATGCACCGTGCGCGGCATTAATGGCGGTGAGTATTGAGCCCAGTAGTGGTAAAGTGACAGTTGAAGATTGTGTCACTGTGTTGAATGCGGGGGTGCAGCTATCGCCCCAAATAGTCAGTGGCCAATCACAAGGTGGTGTGGCAATGGCAATGGGTTATGTTCTTTATGAAGATTGTCCAAACACGGATGAAGGGCCTGGTAATGGTACTTGGAATCTTAATAAATATACCGTAGCGAGAATGACGGACGTACCATTAAAGCAACAACTCACGGTATTAGCCCCTTTAGTTAATGACAAAACAGCAAAAGGGGTGGCCGAAGCGGTGTTATGTCCTCTCGCACCGGCATTATTAAATGCTATTGCTATGGCGGTCAATCATCGTTTTAGTTCGCTACCAGTTACTGCGAGTGCCATTAAAGAGGTATTACTATGAGTCAGCTACAGTTCAGTGTCAATGGTCAAAACGTCACGGTCACTCCAGAAGATTCTGACATGGCCTTAGTTGATTTTTTGCATGAACGTTTAAATCTCACCGGTACAAAATTTTGTTGTGGTATTGGTGTTTGTCGTGCGTGTACTGTTGGCATTAAAAATACTCTAGATTCACCTCTTGAGAAAATATTATCCTGCTCTACACCGGTTAGCTTTGTTGATAATATGTATGTGTATACTGTTGAAGGTCTTGGGGATGAAAATAATCTTTCGCCATTACAAAAATCATTTTTGGATAATTTTTCGTTTCAATGCGGTTACTGTACTCCCGGATTTTTAATGTCGGCTACTGCTTTATTAGAGAGGTTAAAGCTGTCTCCTGTAGCCGAAAACGAACTTGATGCTTTGATAAAAGACTGGGTTGGTGACAATATTTGCCGATGTACTGGTTATGTTCGGTATTTTGATGCGATAAAACAAGTTGCTCTGAACCAATTGAATAATACAGCGGTTGTATAATATGAATATTAAATTTTCTATTTTTATAGTTGCATTGCTAGTTTTTTTAATTATAATTTTTTTTATGGATGTAGACGAACAGGAAATAAAAACAACCCGTTCTCAAACTATAACGGAGTATGGCCAACAGTGTACTGATTTAATTGGAGCTATCCCTGTATTCAATTGTAACGATGGGGTAAACGTTCCTATTACGGTTAATGGGAACATCCCGTCGCAATATAAAGATAAAATGACTTGCGATAGACCTGCCATGCTACCGTATAAAAAAGACAGCTTTGGGCAATGTACACCGTATTCAAAAATCATTAATTTATCGAAAGGCGAGGTTCAAATTTCTGCATTTTGTCGACGGACATTTTTACGTGAATCGGGCAGTAAATTTTATGATGAAGTTGATATTATTCTGCACAGTGTCAACACTGGTGATACGTGCTGGTTTCATGCTGAAGATGCTATCGGCAATAAAAATGGTTTTGATGCATCACGCGTACCGCCTCCAAATGAAATAACACCTCCTAAAGGTCATGTGTCTGCTACAAAATTTTGGATGACACCTGCTGCTACGGCGAGTAAAAAATGCGGTAATTGTCATGATGCTGATCCATTCATGTACAGTCCTTATATTGGCCAAGTATGGTCTAATGTACCGGTTGACCCTATTGGCTGGTATAACAATCATATCGGAACTGCATTTAAACAATGGGAAATTCCTTTTGCAATGACGACTAAAAACAATACTTGTACGGGGTGTCATCGTATTGGTAATTTAAACACCTGTACTGATAATTTACTTGCTTCTGTGGCGGGCAAGTTACCTGTTCCGGGTGGTAATGCGGCAGCACACAGTTATCCACTAAGCCATTGGATGCCGGTAAACAATTTTCACAGTCAATTATTTTGGGATGAGTCCTACAATCAATCAATATCAAAGTTAATTTCGTGTTGCCAGAATCAAACCCAACCGATGTGTGAGTTGACAAAATTAATTGGAAAACCAAAATAAAATATAAAAATAATAACGACTAACAGTAGGGTGTCAGTAGCGTTATAGTATATGAAACCTAGAATGTTTTGGTGTTAGATATAGTGTGAATAGTATTTTAAAATTTTTTCGTAACGTCAGTATAGTGCTTTTTCTATCAATTTTATTAATCTGGATCGTAATAGCGCGTCCCATTAATATGAGTTCAGATTCATATCTACCCGATCATCGCATTAGTCCAAAAAAATTATCGGATCATACAATATTTCTAAGTGAAAACACTACACCGCGTAATAGTGATAATCCTGACAAGCTTATTCAAGCAGCTAAATACATTGAACGAGTTTTTAATGATTCATCTAAAAATGTGTCACTGCGCTATTTCGATGTCGATGGTAAAAATTACGCTAATGTAGTCGCTAAATACGGTCCTGATAGTGAGGAGGTCATTGTTATAGGAGCTCACTATGATGCATATTCCAATTTCCCGGGTGCTGATGACAATGCTAGTGGTGTAGCAGGTTTGATCGAACTCGGTGTATTAATCGCAACACTCGATTTAAAAACTGGAGTTGAACTGGTGGCCTACACGCTTGAAGAACCGCCATATTTTGCAACTGAGAATATGGGCAGTGCTCGACATGCTACAACATTTCGACAAAAAGGAAAAAAAATTAAAATTATGATTTCACTTGAAATGATTGGCTATTTCAGTGATGAAGAGGATTCACAGCAATACCCTTTAACATTATTAAGCCTACTATATCCTAGTAAGGGTAATTTTATTGCTGTAATAGATCAAGTATTATCAAACCACGCTCAAAGGATTAAGTCCGCAATTAATCGGCATACCGATTTAGCGGCATATTCAATTAATGCTCCTGCTTTTATCCCCGGAGTAGATTTTTCAGATCACAAAAATTATTGGAGTAATGATTATCCGGCGGTTATGGTAACCGATACATCATTTTATCGAAATAAAAAATATCATACTAACGGCGACACTTATGATCGCTTAGATTATAAAAAAATGGCAAAGGTGGTTTATGGGATATTTAAATATGTACAAGAACAAGATTCTGAATAATTGTAAAGCTGAATCAGATGGTATTATCAGCATGAGAGTATTATTAGAAATTGTAGACAAGGTTAGAGTAATAAAAGAATCACGGCCTAAAGAATAACGTAATAGAAGATACAATTTGGTATTCTACATTTTATAAAAAATCCGCTAATACAGTGTAATACTGCTTGCTGTCTGAAATTGAATTATGGCCTTTATCCTGAATGACTTTGACACTAAGCTGTGATGACGGAAATCCTGATACGAGACGGTTAGTATGCTTTTTGTGAATAACGCGATCATTTTCTGCAGAAATGATTAGGGTCTTTGCGGTAATTAAGTGTATTCGACTAAAAGAATCATACTTATCTTTTAACAGTAATGACATTGGAAAAATAGGAAACATTTTTTGCGCAACATTTTGAATACTATCAAATGGTGTAATGAGCACCATTTTTTTAATTTTTCTTTTTGACGCAAGGTAGGTTGCGACACCGCTCCCAAGACTGCGTCCAATAACTGAAACTGAAGTATAGCCTAGTTGTATCGTGTCATAAATTGTTAGAACATCAGAGTAGATAGCTTGTTCTTCTGGTTTTCCTGCACTACCGCCATAGCCGCGATATTTGACGAGGTAGATTGTATAGTTCGGAAATAATGATGAAAATTCTAAGGCGTTGTAATCTACATTTTCAGCATTACCACCAAAATACATCAAGGCTTTTTTCTTACCTTTATTTAATACGGTAACATTAATTGCTATATTGCCATTAAAAAATATTTGTTCTTGATAAGGATGGTTTATTGTCTTTACAGGAAAATAAATAAAATCACGTTGCTTGATATAAAAGAATAGAACAATTCCAACATAAGTCAGAAAAACAATAGTTATTATTTTTAGTATAATATTAGACATAGCTAAATAGTTTCTAAGTTAATTTTGGTTAGCATAGTATCAAAAGCAAACCAGAATTAAATATGGCGTGTATTTTTATAATTAATATCTGTGCCAGATTTGTTCATCATTGATGTTGGCTATAACTTATTTTGACTTTAAATTATATTAGTTTACGACGTTGTGATAAATATTTTGTACATCATCTAAATCATCTAACATATCAATAAATTTTTCGAATAAATCCACATCATCACCGCTGATGCTTGTGGCATTTTTGGGTATAAATTGAATTTCATCTACTTCAAAATCAATCTCCCCCATGGCATCGAGTAATGCTTGTTTGGTTTTGAAATATTCAGTGTGAGGTGCGAAAACGGATACTTTACCTTCTTCAGATTCGATATCGGTTACATCGACATCCGCTGTCATGAGGATATCCAGCACGGCTTCTTCATTGTCAGCCTTAAAAACCAGAATGCAGGCGTGATCAAACATATGACTGACACTGCCTGATGTTCCAATTTTACACTTGGTTTTAGTGAAACACTGACGCACATCACCGAAGGTTCGATTAACGTTATCAGTCAGGCAGTCAACAATGACCATACAACCTCCTGGGCCAAAACCTTCATACCGAGCCGTGAAGAAATCTTCACCGCCAGTGCTTGTGGCTTTATTGATGGCTTTTTCGATGACATGGGTCGGTACTTGGTCTTTTTTAGCACGCTCAATCAGGCCGCGTAAGGCCAAATTACCGTTAGGATCAACTCCACCGGCTTTGGCGCAAACGTAGATTTCTCGGCCATATTTGCTATAAACTCTGGCTTTGGCGTCAGACGTCTTCGCCATGGATTCTTTGCGGTTTTGATACGCTCGGCCCATTTTACTACTCCATCATAATGGTGACAAAGAAACAAATTCTACAGTGTCAGGATTATGATGGGAACCATTTTTACTCGATTGGCGTAGTGAGCCGGTCTTTAATACAATAGATTTAACGACTGATATGACCGATATCCTGTCAAATACTAAACCCAGTATTATTTCTGCGGTATATAAAAAAAGCAATAATTAGCCCAAATATTAATAATGCTAGTATCCAAATATAAGGTGATGATGATGAAATCGAAATATTAGGTGCCCATTTTTTTCTAATTTCTTCAACCCATTCGGAATTTGGATTATTTTTTATTGCAAGTTCGAGTAATTGTTTTTGTGCTCGATTTGAGCCACCCCATTTTTTACTATAAAAGTTTAATGCTATGTCGTACGGTCGACTATTATGAGGTTCAAGTTCTGTTGTATATTTAAAAAGTTTTCTTAATTCATAGGTATAACCTCGTTGGGTTAGCATTTTTGACACAGAACATAATGGGTGTCTGGCTATGTATGATGAACAGATGTCAGCTGCTTTACTAGACAGTTGTTGTAATTTACGAAATTCACGTTTTGAATTCTCTGGAACATAACGCCAATATTATTTACCACTGATGACCCATTGTAACGGTTGTAATATTATGAAACGTAATATTGATAAACTGCTAGCTTTACGTCCTGATATTGCTGTTACTCCCGTCGTGAGTGATAGTGTTATTAGTTATCAGGCAAGAAGTTTAGGAAAAATATTAAATAT
>VAOX01026521.1_pt1 | contig 14186 bp, 13 predicted proteins | sample 3393891 | NCBI WGS metagenome assembly VAOX01 (sample SAMN08290429, study PRJNA428436) | hydrothermal vent metagenome | isolation source: Deep-sea hydrothermal vent chimney | place: Indian Ocean: Southwest Indian Ridge | depth 2822 m m | reverse complement strand
GTGAAGTCACCTTATTGGTGATGAGCACTTTTTTCATATAGCTATACGAATCAAGAAGTTGTGCATACTTTCGTGACTCAACTGATTTTTCTAGGTTGAAGGGTATTATCAGTTTCTCACCTGCTGCGGGTGTAAACAGCCACTCAATATACTGATACTCGTTCAGTTTAACAAATTTAGAATCCTGTTTATAATCAGGCTCTAGCAATTTTATATCAATTTTTTCATGCCCCGAAACAGGCAGCTGATCCCAAACCACTATTTCTTCCGTTGTTGCCTTATTATTAGTAATATCAAACTGGTAATGATAATTGTAGTTAACCACTTTACTAAACATTCCTGCTTCATTTTTATGACGTTTAATAAATTTATGCTCAACTTTCATACTTTCATCTATTCCCAGATACGTCCAGAACTCCTCAGAGGGCGCAACCAGCTTCATATGCGCACTTGCCACAAAATGATTATCCATAAAAATATTCGTCTCCCCGGCAAGAAAGGGATATGATGTAGTATTTTTAACCAGAGCCTTCAAATAAGCATAGGGGGATAACCTGGGTACACAGGAATAGCGAAATAGCACAGAAAAATCTTCAATTAGAATCGTTACTTTATGCGCATTATTATCATTAGGAATGGTATTTTCACCGGGAATATTAAACACCACCGAACTGGTTTTAGTCTCCACCGTGCTAGCAGGCACAACCATGGCTGTTTCAAGGTTCCCCATCGGCTCCTCGCTCCAGCTCGCCTCCACACCTGATGCCGCCACCGGTACCGGTGGCGGCATCATCTGATTCACTAAAGACTCCGAGGGCTGAGATCTGGTGCGCCCTGGCTTACCACCCCAGGCTGGGGTAACAGGCTCAATATATTCATTGACCCTCCAGGGTGATAACTCAGGCTGTTGCCCGTCCACATTTGCCTGTGCAGTTGATAATTTAATACGCACACCATCCCAGCTTTCAGAGGTATTTTGATGAATAACGCCATTGTAACTCAGCTCCATACGCCGAGTTTCACCGGTAACCCGCAGATCATAAAAAGGTTGCCAATGAGCACCCGATACAATATAGCTTAGTTCAATGCTCTGCTCACCCTCAGTAGCGCAGTCAATGACAACCTCCACCTGGTTGCGCATTTTACCCTGTCGTCCAGCTGCCTGAATTTGCTGAAGGAGCTTTTTATGCTCATTATCAAAATCACGTTTTCTGTACTGCGCTTCGCGCTGCTCCTGATCAAGACTTGATAATTTAGCACGATAAAATTCGACCATACTGATCCATTTTTCTGGATCAAACTGATTTGTGGAAGATTTATCAGTGTTAGACGTTAAATTTTTTGTAATCGCATCAACAAATTGTTTCTCTTTTTAAATCTGGCAGATTTTATCATCGACTTCGCTTATATTATCGCTAATTATCTGAGCTTCAAGCTGCAATTGCTGCGCTATATCATCAGGAATATCAGAGAAATAAACCTGCCTGAAAGCCACATTTCTCAGTATTGCACCACCCTGCCCATTAACCTGAATACTCCTTTGCTCTATTGTGTCGGGCATACACATCGGTGTTCGCCAGCATCGCAGTGAATGGTTACACTGCGCGTAACCTGTGCCCTGTCGGTATAAACGGTGACTGCAACGACACGTGAATCCAGCGCAGCTATATTTTGAGTCATACCCTGCCTGTCCTGTAACTTTAAAAACATCTTCTGCCAGTCACTTTAACAGTTGACAGACTGTAATTGCAAGCATTGTTTTAGTCTCCTGCCAACAATTGAATGGATGATCGAAAACGTCTCATACGCCCGTATACAGGCGGAGATTTAACGTAAACACCAACAAATCTGCATACATTGATAAAGGATATTTCTATTAATTGATTATGCCCAGCGGCTTATTTTGAGCATTAACAGAGCGTTCTTTGCGAATCCAGTAGTTGAGCTGAGGGCATTAAGGTGATGCGCTTGATTTTTGAATACGGGAGTAATTATTTTTTTTCTTCATTAAGGAGGGTGTCTTATAAAGCTAATCAACAGCTCATGAATCTACAGTATTAGAACTCGAATTTGCTTTAAACTCGATGTATTCTCTGTAGTACTCACCTTTATCTGTTCTTACCCAAACCACTAATCGTATTAACGACTGCCCGCACTGAGACTTCAGGAGCAAGCTTAATTTTGAAATATTTTTCACTGGATTAAGATTATACCCTGAAACCAGCACAGCTTCGTCACGACAAAGTTCATTTAGCAGGCCATAATTGTCATATCCAGAATTAGGTATTTTTAAAACCAGAACTTTTTCTACACCTTCCAAACTAAATTCAAGATCTATTTTCACTCCTGAATCAGCAACCATTCCCCCTGAGTGAAAAACACCTACATTGGACCTCTTTGATAACGCCCCATATTCTTCAGTATTAAAAAAGCCCATAAATGCTGCTTCGACAGGAGTCATGGAAAATACAGTTTTTGCAGGCACCATTAATAAAATCAATAGTTTAAATATCAAAAATAACTTCACTTTCTAAAGGCCCCTGCACTCCCAATTTTCACAAGTTTAGCTGGATCAGACTCTAAAATAGTGTGTTCTACTGGTGAATCCATCCCTGTGATAATATTAATAGTACGCGACCCATTATAATAAGTATATCGCGGTTCTAATCCGTTTTCAATTCTAACTGGATTTTCAAGATTCATGACCGCCTGCCTTTCGTCTTCAATAGTATATTCGATTATTTTCAAGTTATTCTGTTTCCTGAAAAATCGAGTATGGCCGAATTCATGATGAATAATAGCAAGATCATGTTTTTTATCACCTCCCTTATATGGGTTATTATTGGGGAAGTTTTTCGACAACCGGATAAAATTAAGGCCTCCACGAGCGCTTTGACCAGATTCACCATCATCATACTGAATTTTAAATATTTTTTCTTTCCGAGATTTTGCCTTTTTATTATCTTGCAATATGCGGTAAATCATTGCAGATCCATAACGAGTTTCGGAATAAAGCTTTAGTTTTCTGTATACAGGTAAGTCATTTATATAATTCGGCCAGACCCCTGGCTCATAAGGGTCTGTTTCAAAATTTAATGCCACAAATTTTTTAAAATTTGACTGTCGATCAGTTAACGTTTCTGGCACGTGAAACGTCTCACCATTAACTCCCTTGAACAGCCCTCTTGTACGCACATGCTTTTTGTAGATAGCAATACGATTTGTCCGTAGCCCAGGCTTATCTTTTATTATATTGACCATATGAACTCCTTAATATTTTATTTTTCTACATTAACCTTATAGTTTAACCAGACACCCATGATAACCATTGACATCATACCACCACAGGCGTAAATTGTTAATCAACAAAAGGAATTAATTAAAATCAGGGAGCAGATGATGCCAAAACCCCGTTATACTCAGGTTTCACTCGAAGCCACACCTTATTATCACTGACTGTCTCGCTGTGTTCGACAGTCATGGCTCTGTGGTGAAAACTATGAACACCGCAGACAATGGTTAGAAGACCGGCTTCAGGAAACATCCACCGCCTTCGCCATTAATGTATGCGCATATTCGATTATGTCCAACCATTATCATGTAGTACTGCATATCAATATTAACCCGGCACAAGCCTGGAGCATGGACGAAGTGATTAAACGATGGCATCAGCTGTATGGCGGTTTTGCATTATCGCAGCATTACCTGAGCGGTGCTTCACTGGGTAAAGCGGAACTGGCAACATTAAATGACAAAGCTGAAATCTGGCGGGAACGCTTAATGAACGTTAGCTGGCTTATGCGGACAGTGAATGAACGCATTGCCAGACAGGCAAATGCAGAAGACCAATGCACAGGGCGTTTCTGGGGTCGGTTTTTGCTCCTGCAAAGCTTAACCAGACACCCATGATAGCGAGAAAAAATAAGAATATTAATATATAATGATATTGTTTGTTTCTGCTATGGGTGTCTCATTAAGTCATTCATGCAAGTACTTTTCAACAAATATCTCTAGTTTTTTTGCAACATTTTTCATCGCACACCCGAACAAAACTATTGTCTTTACTCCAAAAATTAGCTACGCCGCCAGCTCGAATAATCCATGAAAATAACTCTCCATCTATAGTCATAACTCCTGCTGAGTAACAGGGAAGAATATTATAGCTATCATGCACTTCCATTTCTGTACTCAATCGTGACTCCAGATAATATATAACCACCTGCTCACTTGTCAGCTTAAAACTTTTACAAACTTCGCGCATATAATCTATGTCTCTTGAACTATTCCCCTGCGTTTTAATAGAAACATTATTTATTAGAGGACCATCATTTTCTTTTTTTACTGATGAGCATGAAACAGAAAACAACAGCAGAATAAATAAAACAACATAATTCTTCATATATAGTTATCCCATAGCCAGCCAAGAACACCAGAACCTTCATTTATTTTTTTATGAGCCACCTCACCATGAGCATAAATATCATCAGCAAAAGATAGATTATATCTTTGAAGAAGCTCAATAATAATCTATAACAGGCTAATTGCCTGCGCCTTAGTTATTTTTTCGAACACGCCTTTTTCGCTTTTACCACCAGGATACAAGCCTACCACCTCTATAGTAATCGAGTCGCTATTCATAGGGTATCGATCTGGATAATTTTTTTCCTTTCATGCCGCAATACGTTTTTAAATTTATCAGGCTAACTTTTTTTTGAATACAAAATATTATGTATTATTTTACCATCTTTAACGGTACATAATTTTTCAAATTTACATCTGGGTAAAACAAACCCCATATGCCAGCATCTTTTATTAAGTCTTGCCGTTTAATACACCTTTCCATTTTTATCTATCAGGAAATGGGTGCCTGTTTTTTTGTCTTCCATGTTGTTAAAGTGGACTGTGCTGTACCAGCTGTAGTTCTATGAATAACAAGTGATCTGATTTTCCCAATCAGGCCATGTTCAATGTTTGGAATTATTTTAGTTTCTATTTTTATAGGATAATTTTTAATCACCCTATTTACTATTGATAGCATTTCAACTTTTCCTATATTATCGTTTACCTACTTATATTAATATGACAAATTAAGCGTTCATACAACTTTGAATATATGGTATTTATTTAAATCGGACATTATAGGCGACCCATAACATTAAGATGGGTGTCTATTTAAGTCTTTAATCGCTGAGGGGTGCTTGCGGAAAAAAATAACAGTATTAATGACTAAAAAACAGAAAGATTTAAATACTGCATAGTGATTTAAATAAAAAAGCCATAAAAAAAATAAAATGACGGCCTGAGCACTAAAACAGATATCAATCAGAAAAAGATATTTTCAGTACATACCCTTAAACAGAAATTTATACCAGGCCTGTCCAACAAACGGTTCAGATTGTGATTCGTGCCTCACACAATCTAACCTTATTCGTTAGGCGAGTTACCTTGTATGACGCTATTGTTCCAGGTTTTTTTACCTGCTGTCACAAGTGGTATAAAGCCTGGGATTACAAAAACAAAGTGATTCCATTTCAATCCAATACTCTCTACCCCCCCATATAGGTATATAGATAAGATAATCGAACAAATAAACAGTAAATATATTGGCAACATAAGTTTCCAATACTTTGTATTTGGATGCTTCCATGGGGCAGTCATACTAATGACTATAATTGCGATTATAAATACAGCTAGCCCTATCATCCCCTCGCTTATTTTATTTTGAAACAACCAAATGGCAGATAATAAACCCAACCATGCAAAACCACCAAACCAGCCACCGATCCACCCGAATTTTTCGCCTCTTCGTTTCATTAATTTATCCTTCGCCTAACGAGGCTGTAGAATAGTTTAACCAAAGTTTAACCAGACACCCACATAGTTTAACCAGACACCCATGATAACCATTGACATCATACCACCACAGGCGTAAATTGTTAATCAACAGAAGGACTTAATCACAATCAGGGAGCAGATGATGCCAAAACCCCGTTACACCCAGGTTTCACTCGAAGCCACACCTTATTATCACTGTATGCCTCGCTGTGTTCGACAGTCATGGCTCTGCGGTGAAAACTATGAACACCGCAGACAATGGTTAGAAGACCGGCTTCAGGAAACATCCACCGCCTTCGCCATTGATGTATGCTCATATTCGATTATGTCAAATCACTACCATGTTGTATTGCACATCAATATCAATCAGGCACAGACCTGGAGCATGGATGAGGTAATTAAACGCTGGCATCAGCTGTATAGCGGTTTTGCATTGTCGCAGCGTTACCTGGGCGGTGCTTCACTGGGTAAAGCGGAACTGGCAACATTGAATGACAAAGCTGAAATCTGGCGAGAACGTTTAATGAATGTTAGCTGGCTTATGCGGACAGTGAATGAACGCATTGCCAGACAGGCAAATGCAGAAGATCAGTGTACAGGGCGCTTCTGGGGTCGGTTTTTGCTCCTGCAAAACCGACATACCATACATCCTGGGGCTTACCATGACACCCACCATAAAAAAATTTCTTTTAGAAAAACAATAAAAATCGGCTTTTTTATCTTCATTACCGTGGGTGTCTTATTAAGATCTCGACAGAGGCGATTATTACACTCCTTGAGCCCTATCGCAATGATTTGCATACCATTACCTTTGATAACGGGAGAAGAGTTTGCGTACCATGAGCAAATCGCTGACGCATTGAATATAGATGCTTATTTTGCCCACCCCTATCATTCATGAGAGCGCGGACTGAATGAAAACCATAACGGACTTATTCGACAATACTTGCCTAAAGGAGAACCTTTGGATAAGATAACAAAAAAAATAAATCATCGATATACAGTCTCGGCTAAATCAGAGGCCACGCAAATTACTCGGATATAAAACACCTGAAGAAGTTTATAATGAAATGAAATTAGCTTCATGAAATATGCGTGGCGCACTTATGACTAAAATCCGGGGCATCATTAGAAATCAACAATGCAAAGTGCGCAGGTGCTTTAGTTGCGAAATCTTTATTTAGCGACAAATCGCTCATATATGAGACGCTATAAGGCTTAAACGTTGCCATCTCCTTCCGCATTAAACAAATCACAGATCGCGCACTAACAAGTTTATACTTATATTCTTTAACAACAGTATAACCTTTTTTAATCAGCTTATTTAATGTCTGGCAGTTAGTCACTGTTTTATTACCTGATTTTTCATGTTCAAGATCGGCCTCATCAAACGCCCATGATTTTTTCTGAAGGGCTAAAAAATCACTCTCGGAACTAAGGGCAGGCGAGCTTTCAAAAAAAACTCCCGTTTTATTATTCGGATTAAAAAAAGGCTTAATATCCAGCTTGTCGGCATTACAGCCTGCACTTAATAATGTCGCTGCAATTAAAAATATTATTTTTAGTTGTTTTTTGTTATTCATCTTTTTATATGTGAGCATATCTGTTAATTAAACATTATTTGATTAACAGATATGCTCTATGACGAAACCGTTTGAGGGGCTGCGCAACACCCGTAAGTTAATTACACTTCGTTATTGTTAACCTACACTCTGCCCTCAAACCTACGGGTTAAACTTCTTTAAGTAAGGTTACTGGAAATTTCCTTAAGTAAGATTATCGGCCCATCTGGCTTTGTATGCGTAATAATATAAAGTGTTGTTGAAGAATAGCTTCCACCCTCGACATTATTTCGCATATGCAGCAACTGATCCTCAATACCATCACCATTATAATCGCCTTTTGCCATTAGCGTTAGTTTTTGAATGCCTCCAGAATCATCATGGTAAATAGCCTGCACATCACTCACTAATTCTACTTTTTTTATCCGGCTCATGCTATTCCAGCTTTTTGCTGATTCTGCTTCTTTTATATCATCATTAGATATTAGTAATGCAAAGCGCGCAGGTGCTTTAGTTGCAAAATCTTTATTTAACGATAAATCGCTCATAAATGAAACGCTATAAGGCTTAAACGTTGCCAGCTCCGTCCACATTAAACAAATCACAGATCGTGCACTAATAAATTTATATTCATATGCTTTAGCGGCAGTATAACCTTCTTTAAGCAGCTTCTTTAATGTCTGGCAGTTAGCCGCTGTTTTATTCCCTGACTTTTTATGCTCAAGATCTGCACCACCAAACTCCCATACTTTTTCCTGAAGAGCTAAAAAATCACTCGCGGAATTAATGACTACAGCCTTTTCAAAAAAAGCTCCCGTTTTAGTATTCGGATTAAAATAAGGTTTCGTATCCAGCTTATTAGCATTGCAACCCGCACTTAATAATGTCGCTATAATTAATAATATTATGTTTAGCTGTTTTTTGTTATTCATCTTTCGCGGTTCCTACGCAATGCCAATAAGTTAATCACTAAGTTACTGTTAACCTGCACACTGTTCATTTCCTCAAACCCGCTGATTAAATTTTGTACTCCCTTAAATTTCTTTAAGTAAGGTTATTGGCCCGTCAGCTGCTGTACGCGTAATAATATAAACATATTCCGTAGAATAACTTCCACCCTCGACACTGTTTTCCATGAATAACAACCGGTCTTCAATGCCATCCCCGTTATAATCGCCTTTTGCCATTAGCGTCAATCTTTGAATGCCTCCAGTACTATCATAGTAAATAGCCTGCATATCATTTACAGGTTCTACTTTTTTTATCCGGCTCATACTATTCCAACTCTTTGCTGATTCTGCTTCTTTTATATCATCATTAGATATTAGTAGTGCAAAGCGCGCAGGTGCTTTAATTGCAAAATTTTTATTTAACGATAAATCGCTTATATATGAGACGCTATAAGGCTTAAACGTTGCCATTTCCTTCCACATTGAACAAATCAGGGCTCGCACATTAACAAAACCATATTCATATTCTTTAGCGGCAGTATAACCTTCTTTAAGCAGATTTTTTAATGCCTGGCAGTTAGTCGCTGCTTTATTGTCAAATTTTTTATGCTTGAGATCCGTCCCATATTCCCATGTTTTTTTCTGAACGGCTAAAAAATCACTCTCGGAATTAAAGGCGACAGGCTTTTCAAAAAAGGAAGCCGATTGATTATTCGGATTGAAAAAGGGTTTAATATCTAGTTTGTCGGCATTACAGCCTGAGCTTAATAGTGCTGCTGTAATTAATAATATTATGTTTAGTTGTTTTTTATTATTCATAGGGTTTACTCAATAAATTTTTTACATATAAATTCCTTGTACTTCCAATACCTTTTCTTTCGCTCTCTGATGCTGCATTTTTATAGTCATTAGCTTTCATATATTTATTAAATTTAGGATATTTGTTTTTTAACTTGGACATACCCAGGTTAAAAATCATATCAAATAAAGCCAATTTAACATTTTTTGGGTGCGCCTTAAATTCTGTGGCTCCATATATACGCTTCAACTCTCCCTCAAAGCTAGTGATATGCTTATTTGTTACTTTGTTTATAACACTATCTGATAATTTTAATTTTGTATATTTTTTAAATGTATGTGCCGGATAGCTTTTACCATAGGGCTTAGACTTAATAAGCGCATACTCATCTGCTATTTCTTCTTTGGATGCAGCAGCTCCTGATGAAACAACAATAAATGATAGTTGTTTCGCTTTCGTAGCTGAGGACATCATATGCCCAACACCAACCGTAACAAAACCTCTCGTATCCAGATACATGTGTTCTACACGCCCTTCATACTTCTCAAGCTTTTTTCTTAGTATATGCTTCAGGGTCTCAGCAATGGAAGTCGAGGTGTCCAGCCTGGCTTTAAGCTTCTCATTTATCTTTCTATGGGTTTTCCCATTAACATCAATTGTTCCATCTGGACGAATCATGCCAAGCACTTTTTTCTGAAACCGTGATATGGCTTTAACGGTTTCAGATGATTCGGGTTTAGGGCCTAATGAACCATCAACAGCCAACAGTTCCGTTGGTGATATAAAACATAACAGTTTATTTAACGAGATCTGGACAGCTTTAATATCATCTGGCTTATTCCTGCCTCTGATTCCTACTGCTTTGAGCCCTACTGACTGGGTTATACGCAAATTATCCATTGCAATATCCTTTGCTTTGTATATTTTTTATAATATCAATATTGGGTATAATTGATATTTCCTGAGCGAATTACAGTAATTTAAAACACTCTTAATGTCAATTATAAGCCAGGACAGCGAAACCGTTGGAGTTCCTGCGCAACACCATCAAGCGGTTTTACTCGCTATGGCTGCATGCTTTATCTGAAAAGGTACAGGGTTGAGGTGACGCCAGAAACCCCCGGCAATCTCAACGACTTCATGCTTAATTTACTGGCATTGAGCCTGCCCCCAATGGTGATGTGCCATAACCTGCATACCCCAGCTTTCCTACACAGGCAATGTTTTTAAGCATTGTTAGTGCCTCTCCCTCACTTAGGCTATAATTCCCCCTCCTTTTACAGCTGTTATTAGAATCTCCATGGAAACAACTTACAATCCGCAGTCTATCGAAGAAAAATGGTATCAAACCTGGGAAAACAAGGGCTATTTTACGCCTCAGTCCCGTGCTGAAGCAGATAATTACTGCATTATGATCCCGCCCCCAAATGTAACCGGCACCTTACATATGGGGCATGCTTTTCAGGACACGATTATGGATACCCTGACACGCTATCACCGGATGAAGGGCGATAATACGCTCTGGCAACCGGGTACCGACCATGCGGGTATTGCCACTCAAATGGTGGTAGAGCGCCAGCTGGCAGCAGATGGGCGGTCGCGCCATGACCTGGGGCGCGATGCGTTTATCGATCGGGTGTGGGACTGGAAAGCGCAGTCCGGGGGCTCGATCACCCGGCAACTACGCCGCATGGGCGGTTCGCTGGACTGGGAAAACGAACGTTTCACTATGGATGAGGGACTGTCTGATGCAGTACATAAGGTCTTTATTCAGCTCTATGACGAGGGCCTGATTTATCGTGGCAAGCGCCTGGTGAACTGGGATCCTGTGCTACACACTGCGCTGTCCGATCTGGAGGTGATTTCTGAGGAGGAAACCGGCCATTTATGGCATATGCGCTATCCCCTCTCCGATGGCTCAGGCCATCTGGTGGTGGCCACCACCCGACCCGAAACCATGCTGGGGGATTCTGCTGTGGCGGTTCACCCGGATGATGAGCGCTATCAGAGCATGATCGGCAAAACCATTACGCTGCCACTGGTGGGCCGGGAAATTCCCATTATTGCGGATGATTATGTGGAAATGGGCTTTGGTACCGGCTGCGTAAAAATCACACCTGCACATGATTTTAATGACTATGAAATAGGTCAACGCCACAACCTGGAAATAATTAATATTCTTACGGTTAATGCCTGCATTAATGATGAGGCACCGGAAAAATACCGGGGCTTTGATCGCTACGAAGCCCGCGATATGATTGTTCATGATTTAAAAGAACTGGATTTGCTGGAAAAAATTGACGATCATAAACTAATGGTGCCCCGTGGTGATCGCTCCGGTTCAGTGGTGGAACCTTTTTTAACGGATCAATGGTATGTGAAAATCGCACCACTTGCAGAGCCGGCAATTAATGCAGTTAAAAACGGTGATATTAAATTTATTCCAGAAAACTGGAATAAAACTTATTATGAATGGATGAATAATATTCAGGACTGGTGCATCTCCCGACAAATCTGGTGGGGCCACCGTATTCCCGCCTGGTATGATGAAGAGGGCAAGGTGTATGTGGCTGACAATGAAGCCGAGGTACGCAAAAAATATGACTTATCCGATGATATAAAACTAAAACAGGATGATGATGTGCTCGACACCTGGTTTTCTTCTGCACTGTGGCCTTTTTCAACCCTGGGCTGGCCCGAGAATACCGATCGCTTAAAACAGTTTTACCCCACCAGTGTGCTGGTGACCGGCTTTGATATTATTTTTTTCTGGGTGGCTCGAATGATTATGTTCGGCCTGAAGTTTATGGGTGAGGTGCCGTTCAGGGAAATTTATATTCATGGTCTGGTGCGCGATTCTGATGGCCAGAAAATGTCCAAGTCCAAAGGTAATGTACTGGATCCTATTGATATTATCGATGGCATTGAACTGGAACCACTGGTTAAAAAACGCACCCACGGTTTAATGCAGCCAGAAATGGCTCCGAAAATTGAAAAATCAACCCGTAAACAGTTTCCCGAGGGCATTCCTGCTTTTGGCACGGATGCGCTGCGCTTTACCTTTGCCTCCCAGGCTACAACCGGTCGCGATGTTGTGCTGGCAACTGACCGCATTGCTGGTTACCGGAATTTCTGCAATAAAATATGGAATGCCACGCGCTACGTGCTAATGAACACTGAAGACAGAGACAATGGTGGCGATGGCACAAACTGTGAATATTCTCTGGCTGACCGCTGGATTCGCTCTCGCCTGCAACAGATTAAGGCAAACGCACACCGGCATTTTGAGAGTTATCGTTTTGATCTGGCCGCGCAGGATTTATACGCATTTGTGTGGGAAGATTACTGCGACTGGTATCTGGAATTATCCAAACCGGTTTTATTAAAAGAGCATTTCAGTGAAGCTGAAAAACGCGGCACCCGACAGACGCTGCTGATGGTGCTGGAAACTATTTTGCGTTTAAATCATCCCATTATGCCGTTTATAACTGAGGAGCTGTGGCAGCGCATAGCACCCCTGACGGGTATCAGGGCGGGTATCAAAAATTGTGAAACCATTATGTCTCAGGCATACCCAACAGTTACAGAAACGCTGATAGACAAAGCCGCCGAAGAAAAACTCGAATGGGTAAAAACATTTATTATGGGCATACGCCGCATTCGTTCTGAGAGTAATATTGCTCCGGGCAAGCCCCTGCCTGTTATACTGCAAAATGCCAGCAATACCGACACTCAGCAGTTCAGGGATAATGAAGCGTTTATTATGACGCTGGCAAAACTTGAATCTGTCGATTTTATTGGCAATGATGAGAACGCACCGGAGTCGTCCACCGCACTGGTTGGGGAAATGAAAATCCTGATCCCTCTGGCGGGATTGATAGATAAGGATGCTGAACTCGCACGCCTGAGCAAAGAAATAGGCAAGCTCGAAAGTAACTGTGAGAAAAGCAATGCCAAACTGGGTAACCCCGGCTTTGTAGATAAAGCACCAGAGGCTGTGGTCAACAAGGAACGCGAGCGAGTGGCAGAAATGCAATCTGCAATCGCTAATTTAAAAGAACAGTTTAAAAAAATATCCGTCCTCTAAATATCAGCCCTGTAGTGGAGAGTTTTATTATGAATGTAGCACCGGAAAAACAACAGCAAATTGCACAGTTTCACGCACCGCTTATTGTGAATGTCGTTAACTCAATTAGTGACACGTCTTTACGCCCGGGGCTGGAGCAGGTATTAAAGGTTTCTGCGGAAAATGGCTGGGAAAGTCTGGTGGCGGCTATCCGAAAAGTCCTTAAGGGGGAGCGTGATAGCAGTATATTAAAGGGTCTGGATGAAGAAGATCAGGTCATTGTAGATGCTATACTGAAAGGCATTCAGAACCCGGCGACGATGCCCGACCCAAACCAGGAAGCTGACCCTTCAAAAGCCGCGCCAATGCTGGCACAGTTAATTCACGATGCCAGTAAAGCCGATACCAATGCGCTGAGTATGCTAGGCCAGATGGCAGAGCAGATGTCAACGACCCAGGGGGATCTGGCTCGCTTTAGCACACTGATTAAGCCTCTTGTGGATGGTGAGCGGGATGTGGATAAGCTATGCGATAAAATAGGCCCCCAGGGTGAATCCCTTGTGGTGGCTATTTTAAGTGAGCTTGGCAAGCTGGATAGCCATTAGGGGTGGTGTTTTGGGCTGACAAAGCAACCCAATGCCAGTAAGTTAAGCGACAACACGTTGACTATGTTCCAGAAAAAAGCTTTTTATGGCGCTTCTCCGGTCTTGTGTATACACCCATTCGTCATGGCTGCCCGCAAAAATTACCAGAATTTGCACACAATGGAGGTGGGGCTTCAGCCCCGCTTAACACAGCCGTGGCTAAAGCCACGGTTCCATATGACAACGCAAGGTATTCTGACACACAGGGATCAGACACTTAATGCTTAACCCTAGATTAATCAGTTGAGCGCGAAAAAGATGTGCAAGTTATTGATTTGGATAGCGTAATGAAAAAATGTGAAATCACCTCATTGGTGATGAATACTTTTT
>VAOX01014435.1_pt1 | contig 14210 bp, 13 predicted proteins | sample 3393891 | NCBI WGS metagenome assembly VAOX01 (sample SAMN08290429, study PRJNA428436) | hydrothermal vent metagenome | isolation source: Deep-sea hydrothermal vent chimney | place: Indian Ocean: Southwest Indian Ridge | depth 2822 m m | reverse complement strand
TGTTTTATGCACGTGCATGTCTTCGAGTTCAGCAATGTTCAGTGACTTTCCAACCGCAGCAAGATCAATTGCTTGTCCACCTGCCATACCTCGTGAACCACTGGCAACCGCTAAGGCATCTAAAATATCCAGTTTTTTTTCTGCAGGAATAGTTTGGGGTAAACCATGTGCAATGGTGTGGAATGCCAAAGACTGTAAAGCATCCCCCGCGAGAATAGCTTGTGCTTCAGTAAAAGCTTTGTGACACGTAGGTTTGCCTCGACGCAAATCATCATCGTCCATGGCGGGTAAATCATCGTGAATTAAAGAGTAAGCATGAATAAATTCTACTGCACTTGCGGGCGCGTCTAAGGCGGTTTCATTAGCCGACACAGCATAACCTGCTGCATACACTAAAATAGGGCGAATACGTTTACCCCCGTTCAATACGGAATAACGCATAGCTTGATGCAGTTGAACCGGATTTATTTTTTCAGAGGGTAACCATTTATCTAGGCTTTGCTCTGAACGTTTTCGCCATTGCTCTATTAATTGCTCTGTATTTAATTGATTCATACTTCTTTAGTCTTCTTCAAAAGAGATTAATTCATCTTTGCCATTTTTTTCAATGAGTTGTTGAATTTTTTGTTCGGTTTCTTGTAGTGATTTTTGGCAATTTCTTGTTAGTGCTATGCCTCGCTCAAAATCTTTGAGTGAATCTTCAAGGGATTGCTCACCTTGTTCCATGCGCTCAACCAGTAATTCTAGCTCAACCAGTGATGCTTCAAAATCGAGAGATTCCATTTTTTTCGTTGATTTTTTACTGGTTTTTTTCTTGCTCTCTTTCTTACTCATGGGTCTATTTCCTGACATTATAATCTCTGTAAAACGCGCGTTAAGTTATCTTACCCGTTGCCTAGCGTCAATTACCAATATGTACTTGAAAAAAATGATTTATGTTGACAGTTTAAGCTTCTTAGGCTATTTTTATTCTAGATTTTAGAATCAGTCTAAATGTTAATAATTATTACTCTAACAACTAGGAGAGAAATATCATGGCTTTAAAAGGAAGCAAAACAGAGCAAAGCCTCAAAGATGCTTTTGCAGGTGAGTCTCAAGCAAACCGTCGTTATCTTTATTTCGCAGCAAAAGCGGACGTAGAAGGCTATAACGATGTTTCTACTGTGTTTCGTTCAACTGCAGAAGGCGAAACGGGTCACGCACATGGTCATTTGGAATATTTGGAAGAAAGTGGCGATCCAGCAACAGGTTTACCGATTGGTGCAACCTCAGATAACTTGAAATCTGCAATTGCCGGTGAAACACATGAGTACACTGATATGTACCCAGGTATGGCGAAAGTTGCACGCGAAGAAGGCTTTGATGAAATTGCGGACTGGTTTGAAACGTTAGCAAAAGCGGAACGTTCGCACGCAAACCGTTTCCAGAAAGCATTAGATACATTGGATGCTTAGCCTCGAATACTAAGAAGCCAGATAATGGCGTTAAAGCTTAGTGTTTAAATACGGGGTCTATATTGACCCCGTGTTTATTTATGTAAAGTAAATATCATAGGAAAATACTATGGCACCTCGTGAAGGCAGTTTAGAAGCACCTACTCGTCATCCATTAGACTGGAAGAGTGCAACATTTTATGACAAGGATGATTTGTTTCAAGAAATGGAACGCATTTTTGATCTTTGTCATGGTTGTCGGCGTTGTGTCAGTTTGTGTAATTCCTTTCCAACTCTTTTTGATTTAGTGGATGAATCCTCCACCATGGAAGTGGATGGGGTAGATAAAAAAGATTATTGGAAAGTGGTAGATCATTGTTACCTTTGTGATTTGTGTTACATGACGAAATGTCCTTACATTCCACCACATGAATGGAACTTAGATTTTCCTCATGTCATGTTGCGTGCGAAAGCAGTACAGTTCAAAGAGCAAGGCGCAAGTTTACGAAATAAAATATTGTCTGCAACAGATACAGTGGGTGCGATTGCGGGGCTTCCTGTTATTGCAACAACAGTTAACTTTGCCAACAATAACAAATCTATTCGTAAAATGATGGAAGCCACACTGGGTATTTCGGCTAAAGCAAAGCTGCCCAAATATGAAAGCAAATCATTTCGACAACGTTTTAAGAGTAGCGGAATGGCGTCTGAAGCAGGCGAACTGACAACAGGTAAGGTGGCACTATTTGCCACATGCTACGGCAACCGTAATGAGCCGGGCATGAATGAAGATCTTGTTGCTGTGCTGGAACATAACGGCATTCCTGTTGAACTAACAGAAAAAGAACAATGTTGCGGTATGCCAAAGTTAGAACTTGGTGATTTAGATGCGGTGGCAAAAGCCAAAGAAGCGAATATTCCAGTTTTAGCGAAGCTTGTAGATGAAGGCTATGACTTAATGGCGGCAGTGCCTTCTTGTGTCTTGATGTTTAAGCAAGAATTACCCCTTATGTTTCCTGATGATGAAGATGTTAAAAAAGTTCAAGCGGCTTTTTATGATCCCTTTGAATACTTGATGTTACGTCATAAAGAAAACAAGTTAAAAACAGAATTCCCTAACGCCTTGGGGAAAATTTCTTACCACGTTGCCTGTCACTTAAGGGTGCAAAATATGGGTTTCAAAACGCGTGATGTTTTGAATCTAATTCCTGATACCCAAGTACTCCCTATTGAGCGTTGTTCGGGGCATGACGGAACGTATGCAGTGAAAAAAGAATTTAATGCCATTTCAAATAAAATCTGTCGCCCGGTGGTGAATAAGGTAAAACAAGCCGAAGCAGAACACTATACAAGTGATTGCATGATGGCGGGACATCACATCGAAAATAATTTAGATGATGGTAGTAAGGCAAAACATCCGATGACGTTGTTACGCCAAGCATACGGTATATAGTTTCCAAGCAGTCGGAAGCTTATAAGATAATGAATAAATTTAAACAGGTTAAGTAAGATGACAAAGTTAAAACGTGAAGATTTAATGTCTCTAGAAGAGTATTCACAAAAACGTGCTGATTTTAGAGCGAAAGTTTTAGAAGAAAAGAAAGTGCGAAATATTGCTTTAGGTGAACATGCGACGTTGTATTTTGAAAATGAACTGACAATTCGTTATCAAATTCAAGAAATGTTGCGTATTGAAAAGATTTTTGAATCAGATGGCATTAATGAAGAATTAGAAACCTATAATCCTCTCATTCCAGATGGCAGTAATTGGAAAGCCACCTTTATGATTGAATATGGTGATGCTGAAGAGCGAGCCAAGGTTTTAGCGACGCTTGTCGGGGTTGAAAATAAAGTATGGGTTCAGGTTAATGGCTTTGATAAAGTGTTTGCTATCGCAAATGAAGATTTAGAGCGCAGTACAGATGAAAAAACATCTGCTGTGCACTTTCTGCGCTTTGAATTAAGTACAGAAATGTCTAAAGCGGTAAAAGAAGATAACCCCATATCAATGGGAATAAATTACGAGGGATTTGAACAGCTTGTTAACCCCGTTGTAGAGGTTTCACGGCTGTCACTGAAGAATGATATTCAGTAAAAAAACAACTTAGAATAAAAGGCGAGCTTTATGCTCGCCTTTTTTGTTTCTGAGAGAGCATCTTATCCAATTGAAAACTATGACTATTGTAATCTGTGAATGATATCCGTAATATCATTACCCTTACAATATAGGCTATTTATGAAATTAACCGAATTTTGGCAGCGCGTTACTCGCAAACGAAAAAGTAGAAAACCCGTGATTAAGCGAAATAATCGTAATCGCAAGGGTAATGAGGCAATGCCAAACATTATTCACAGAAATGAGCATGCGCTTTCTCGCAAAGAAATGAGTGAGCATGCGTTAAAGGTGCTTTACCGCTTGAAAAAAGCACGTTATGAAAGTTTTTTGGTGGGCGGTGGTGTGCGAGATCTATTATTGGGATTACACCCAAAAGATTTTGATGTGGCGACGGATGCAACGCCAGAGCAAGTTCGCAAGCTGTTTGGGAATTGTCGGTTAATTGGTCGCCGTTTTCGCTTGGCTCATGTTCATTTTGGACGAGATATTATTGAAGTGGCAACTTTTCGTGCTGCGCACGATCAAGCGGGGGGAGAAGGCGTTACTCGAGATGGCATGATTGTGCGAGATAACGTATATGGAACATTAGAGGATGATGCTTGGCGTCGAGACTTCACCATTAATGCTTTATATTATAATATTTATGATTTCTCCATTGTGGATTACACCGGTGGCTTAAAAGATATCGAGAGTAAAACCATTCGTATTATTGGTGATGCAACAGAACGTTTGCAAGAAGATCCCGTGCGCATGTTGCGAGCAATTCGTTTTGCAGCAAAGTTAAATTTTAAAATTGAACCTGATTTATCTGATTGTATTAAAGCAAATATTCACTTGCTCGATGGTGTTCCGGTGGCAAGATTATTTGAGGAAGTTTTAAAGCTTTTTTTACACGGCCATGCTGTCGCCTCATATGAATTATTAAAAGAATACGACTTATTAAAACACTTGTTTTCACAAACGGCGAAATATTTAGATGAGTCAAGTGACCGTTTTGTTACTCAGGCTTTAGTTAATACAGATTTACGTATAAAACAGAAAAAGCCGATTGCTCCCGCCTTTTTATATGCTGCATTACTTTGGCCTGCCGTTAAATATCAAACTGAAAAATTAAAAACACAAGATTTATCGTTATTGCAGGTGTATCAAATTGCAGGGCAAGAAGTGCTAGAAAAGCAATTAAAACAAATTTTAATTCCTAAACGATTTGGCATCCCTATGCGAGAAATTTGGACAATGCAGGCAAGGCTTGCATCTCGTAAAGGCAAGCGTCCACTGAAACTATTGACGGTTCCTCGTTTTCGGGCATCGTATGATTTTTTATTGTTGCGTGAGCAGTCAGGTGAAACTCAGCTTAAAGAATTGTGCGATTGGTGGACAAAAATACAAACTATCAGTGAAGATGAGCAGCTTTTGATGTGTAAAAACGTCTCAAAAAATAGTAAAAAGAAAAAACGTACAACTAAAAATATAAAACATAGCTAAGTGAACATGGAAAGAATCTTTATTGGATTAGGTAGTAATTTAAGCGATCCCTTGTTGCAACTAAAAAAAGCTATCGAAAACTTAAAGAAAGTTAAAGAAATAAAACTTATCCAAAATTCTCATTTTTATCGTAGTCCTCCAATGGGAAATGAAGAGCAACCTAATTATATTAATGCCGTTGTTGAGGTATCAACACATTTAACAGCAGAAAAGTTGCTTGATAAGATGCAATCAATCGAAAATGATCATGGACGCACACGAGAACAGCATTGGGGAGCTAGAACGTTAGATCTTGACCTTTTATTGTATGGTAATGAAGTCATTAATACAGAAAGATTAACCGTACCGCATTACGGGCTTGCTGAACGAAATTTTGTGTTATACCCACTTGCAGATTTGGTTGATGGCAATTTTGAACTGCCAATGCTGGGAAAAATAAGGGGATTATTAGCAAAATGTTCCATAGTAGGACTAACTCAGATTGATGATCTATGAACATAATTGATAACAAGCCAGGATTTATTGTGGTTGAAGGTCCTGTGGGAGTAGGTAAAACAACCTTGGCAAAACGTTTGTCTGAGTCATTTAATACTGAGTTATTGCTTGAAGGCGCAGATGATAATCCATTTTTAAATCAATTTTATGAAAGTAAAAAGAATGTTGCTTTTCAAACACAATTGTTTTTTTTATTTCAGCGCGCCCAGCAAATGCAAGATTTACAACAGAGCGATCTTTTTCGCCCAGTACATATTGCGGACTTTATTATCGAAAAAGATCGTCTGTTTGCAGAACTGACATTAGACGAAGAAGAATTTAAACTCTACCAACAGATTTATCAGCACCTAATGATTGATGCACCTATACCCGATTTGGTTATTTACTTACAGGCGCCCGTCGCTGTTTTACGAAAGCGCATTTCACATCGTGGACGTGACTATGAACGCTCGATGAGTAATGATTATTTAAATAAATTAAATGAAAGTTATGCGCGATTTTTTCATGATTACAATCAATCACCTTTATTAATCGTTAATGCAGAAGAAATTGATATTGTAAACAATGAAAATGATTACAATTTATTATTAGAACAAATAAAACGAGTTAAAAGTGGTCGGCATTACTTTAACCCAACCTCAATACAAATATGATTACACTAGCCCAATTACAGGATTTAAAAAAACGTAATGAAAAAATTGCTGTTTTAACAGCTTATGATGCCAGTTTTACAAAACATATCGAACAAGCGGGAGTTGAAGTTATTCTTGTTGGAGATTCTTTGGGAATGGTTGTGCAAGGGCATGACTCTACTATTCCGGTAACAGTCAACGATATGGTTTATCACACAAATATCGTATCGCACGCACGTAAAAATGCATTGTTAATTTCTGATTTACCGTATCATTCTTATCTAAATAAAAATGATGCTTTAAAAAATGCACAGCGTTTAATTAATGCGGGGGCAGATATGGTGAAGTTTGAAGGTGGCGCAAAATTTGCTGAAATAGCAGGGCACTTGGTTGAAAATAATATTTCGGTATGTGGTCACTTAGGTTTATTACCGCAATCGGTTATTGAGTTAGGCGGCTATAAAGTCCAAGGCCGAGATGAATCGAGCGCAGATATTATTTTAAATGATGCTAAAGTTTTAAAAAGTGTTGGCGTGGAAATGATCGTTTTAGAATGTATCCCTCAGTTATTGGCAAAACGTATTACCGATGAGGTGAATGTTATTACAATCGGGATCGGTGCGGGTGTGAGTTGTAGTGGACAGGTTTTAGTCTTATATGATCTTCTAGGAATTACTCCAGGTAAACGACCAAAATTTAGTAAAGATTTCCTAGCAGAAGTAGGCGGGGAAACATCAATAACTTCTGCCATAGAAGCTTATGTGAAAGCAGTTAAAAATTTATCTTTTCCGACTGAGGCACATAGTTTTAACTAACCATTGTAGTAATCTTTGATTGCTTTGCCATCCTCTCCAATGGGTTGAGTACGAAAGCGTTTATAACTCCATTGATATTGCTCAGGAATATCCTTAACACATTTTTCTATTTCACTATTAAGGTATAAAACTGAATCTTCCATTGAGCCTGTATTTATTTTATCCAGAGGCTTAAATACAACTTCAAATCCTTGTCCTTTAGGCAAACGTTTAGCGTAAATAGTGAGAACGGTGGCCCCCGTTTTTTTAGCTAGTCGAGAAATTAAAATCATACTATAGGCATTTACACCGAAGAAGGGGATATATACTCCGTTTCCAGCACTGGGTTCTTGATCGGGTAAAATACAAATCAATTCATTGTTTTTGACTGACTTGAGCATGGAGCGAATGCCGTAGTTATCAGCTGGTACAAGTTTAACGCCAAATCGTTCTCTGCCTTTTCTTATAACAGAATCAAGCTGAGAAATTTTAGGTTTTTGATACATGCACGTTGTTGGATATTTATCTGCTAAGTAATGCCCCAGCAATTCCCAGCAACCAATATGAGGTGCTGCAAGTATGACGCCCTTATTTTTATCTAAAGCCTTTTGCAATAATTCTTCACCTTGAACATGGGTGATTGTTTGAAACAAGCGTTCTTTGTTCCAACTCCACATTGGGCTGATTTCTGCAACGGTTTTACCCATCTCTATTAAACTATTCTTAATGAGCTGTTGCTGTTGAGTGGCTTGCATATCAGGGAAGCAAAGTTGCACATTAACTTTTGTAACGTGGCGGCTTCGATTAGGTATTATGTATATTATCCACCCCAGAAAGCTTCCGACACGATGGCAATTTTTAAGCGATAAAAAAGAGATGCCTTGTATAAACGTCTTTGTTAATAAAGTGATAAATACTTGTCTAAATTCTTTCAATGGAAGTCATCTTTTATAAAATAGTGGTTAAGTGAATTTTGTCAGTTTTTTCGTGAAAAGTACAAAATTGCTATTACAATACGCTCTAATAAATGAGAAAAGGTTTTTTAAGCTATGCAGGTTGTGTCAGATATCAGTGAAATACAAAGTCTATGCCAAAAATGGCGGGATAAAGGGGAATCAATTTCCTTTGTGCCGACAATGGGATGTTTACACGATGGACATTTAAGCCTTGTTAAAAAGGCGCAAACGATAGCAGATCATGTTGTAGTCAGTATTTTTGTTAACCCTTTACAATTTGATAATAAAGATGATTTATCGAAATATCCTGTTACGTTATCCGATGATATCAGCAAGTTAGACGATTTTAGCGTAGATATTATGTTTGTACCTAATGTTAGCTCACTTTATCCAGAGGGGGAGAGCAATGTCGAACAAATTGTTTTGGGCGATATCACGACTCTTTTAGAAGGAGCGTACCGCCCAGGGCACTTTGCAGGAGTGGCAACGGTGGTAAAGCGTTTGTTTGATATTGTTCAGCCTAATAGCGCAATTTTTGGCGAAAAAGATTTTCAACAAGTTATGCTGATCCAACAGTTGGTTAAAAAACTTAAACTGAATGTTAAAATTATAGCTGAGCCGACCTTACGTGAAGAAAATGGCTTGGCAATGAGCTCGCGAAATATTCGTTTAAGTTAGGCGGAGCGAGCACAGGCATCCGAAATTTATCGACAGCTAGAAAAAATTAAAACAGCGCTTAATTCCAGCAAAACGAATTATCAAATGCTTGAGGAAGTAGCATTAAAAAATCTAAAGTCAGCGGGTTTTATGCCAGAATATGCTGTTATTCGGGACGTGAATACTTTACAGCCGCCACAAAACCATACAAAGGAAATGGTTATCCTTATTGCGGCAAAACTAGGCGGGATTCGCCTTATTGATAATATGCGAGTGTAAAAATCGCCATTTTGGAACGTGGAAATGCATGTTATAATGAGAGATATATTGTGTCTGGAAATGAAAGAGCCTGATTGATTATTATGAATACGACTATGCTTAAAGGAAAATTGCACCGTGTCACCGTGACACACTCTGAACTTGAATATGAAGGTTCGTGTGCAATAGATGGACATTTACTCGAAACGGTCGGTATTCGTGAATATGAACAAATTGAAATTTATAATGTAACTAACGGTGAGCGCTTTACGACTTATGCGATACTTGCCGAAGATAATTCAGGTGTGATTTCAGTAAACGGCGCGGCTGCACATAAAGCAAATCCGGGCGATATTATCATTATTTGTGCTTATGTTGGCTTAAGCCAGCAAGAATTGGTGAGTTTTAAGCCAAAGCTAGTTTATGTGGACGAGAAAAACCAAATTACGCACACAAGGCATACCATTCCTGTTCAAGTTGCTTAACTTCCTCTTTATTTCTATATGCAAAAAGCAATGTTTGTTTTATAGTAAGCCTACGTTTACACTTTTTTTCTCTGTTCCCCCCACAAAGAAAATGTGAAATTAATTCAGCTTTCATAAGCTATTGCGTGGAAAATGAATAAAAGGTGTTAAATTGTCAAAAAATGTAGATATCTCTTTGGCATGGATGCAAAAAGTTTAAAATAGTACTAATATTTTATGAAAGAATATTGTGGGAGATAGCATGGCTCAAGGCCAAAAACAGTCACTTAATAATAAATCGGGCAAGGAACGCCGTGCATATCCGCGATATCCGATCGCATTAAAAAGTCAACTTATCCATCCGCAACTGGGTGCTCATGCAGCAGTGATTAAAGATTATTGTATTGGCGGAATGTATATTGAATTAATTGATTCAACTTTATTAGGTGGCTCAACAGCAAGCTTCACTCCAGAAATTGGTGCTGTTTTAAATGTTGTTACTAATGTAAATAACAATGGTGCAGAGAAGCAGTTGAGCTTTAGTGCAAAGGTGATGCGTGTTGAGCATGACTACATCGGCATTTCTTTTATAAACCCGGATATTTCAGCAGTGCAAACGTTACACAAGTTTGCGGTAAGGAAAAGCAAAGAGACCTCTGACTCTGAAGAAGATTTTGGAACGACACAAACGGTTTTTAATGGCAAGCCTGCATCACAAATATTAGCTGAAGCACATCAGCTTGTTGCTGATGAGTTGCTTCCTTTAATGGACAAGTTTCATAGTAGTATTTCAGAGCATTTTTTTGATGCAGCAAAAGAAACCTATGATTTAACTAAACAAAATGCTTTGTTTGAATCATTAGGTGTCTTAGAGAAAAATAAAAATAAAATTACGGAAACATTCAAAAAATTATATGAAATTAGGATAAAAAAATATTCACCAGATAAGATATTGTATGAAGGTGAAAGCGAGAAAAATAAAGATATTTCTTTAGAGACCTTATCTTTAGTTGATGCGGATGATTTAGACAATTGGTTGTCTATTTCGAGTATTATTACTAATGTTGATGCAGATCATCGTGATGAATTAAGTAAAATTGAACGCAGAGCCAGTGCTTTGTATCAGGCTAAAATTAACAAAAAAAATAATCCTTTTGGTCCAGCTTTATTTGCGCAAGCTTTTCAAGATTCACTTGAAGATATTGAAATCAAACATGCAGTTAAATTAGTATGTTATACCGCTTTTCGAGATGTTTATTTATCGCTTGCTGAAGATCTTTATAAAAATATTAATTATTTTTTTATTGATAACGATGTATTGCCAAAATTAAAATTTAAAATTGAACGCTCAAAAGGATCCTCTGCTTCGTCAGGGAATTCTAATCAAGAACCTGAACAAGAATTTGAAGAAGATAGCCCGGCAGAAGATAATCAAGGTGGTTTTTCTTCCTCTTTGCCTCGTGGACATTCTTCAGCAACAACAAGAGCTGGTTCAACATCTAATAGAATGATGTCAAATGAACCTAATGAGTCTACGTCTTCATCTCAAAGCCCTCCGCAAACTTTCTCCGCATCTCCTCCGATGTTTTTTAATGGTGGTTCCCCCACTCAAGGTCGTGAGTTTGTGAATTCGATGCATCAACAACAATCTTCTTTTGCTGGTGATGTAAATCAAGATACGGGGTCTGATGGGCTATTAAATGTTTTTAGTGGTATTCGGGGCTTACAGAAAAATTTAGAACAGGTACAAGCAGGTATACCCAGTGATCAACTTTCATCTGCACCGGCAGAAGCGACTTTACCTGGCGGTGGAGTTGCTCAGCATTTTACGCCTTCAGATTTATTAGATGCTCTTTCAAGTCAACAGTTAACAGGCTATGACTATTCATCACAATCAGATTCTAACCAACTTGATTTTAAAGAGAAAATACAGGCGATTTTAGCGTCTAAAAATGGCTCTGAGAATAAAATAATTAGTGCTCGTGAAGGACAGGTTATTGATGTCGCGAGTAATGTGTTTAGTTCATTGATGAGCGATTTTCAAGTTGCAGAAAGTATTCGTCCTTGGATCAAGCAGCTTGAAGTGCCTGTACTTAAAATGGCCATTATGGACACAGATGTTTTTACCGACACATCACATGTTGTCCGCAAAGTTATTAATAAAATTTCAGAATTAGAAGTTTTAGCGGATACAGATAATGCAGAAGAACAGCAAGCGGTTAAACGTGCATTTGACTGGTTAGTGAAAGTTATTAATGACGATTTTGATGGAACACCAAAAGTTTTTGAACGCATAGCGCAACAACTTGATATTTTAATTAAGATTCAAGATCAAGCTTTTGATAAAAATCTGAAAGTGGTTGTTGATGAGTTTTTGAAAGATGATTCTGCAATAGAGGCTGAATCTGAAACGAAAAATGATGAGGTTGTTCTTGATGTTGATGATGAGTGGGCGCGCCGCGTTAGTCGTTTAGAAGAAGGCGACTGGGTTTTATTTGATGCTTACTCTGAAACTCCTGTTCGTTTAAAAGTTGGTTGGGTTGCAAGACGTAAAGGAAAATTTGTTTTCGTTAATGTATTAGGTAAAAAAGAAAAAGTATTAAAAGCAGAAGCGCTTGTCGAGTTATTTAAAGAAGGTGACACACTTGCCCTAGACGGAGCTGAGCAACCAGCAATGGATCGAGCACAATATTCAATGCTGCAGAAACTACATGGACAATTACTCTTTCAGACATCCCATGATGCTCTTACCGGTTTAATGAATCGGCGTGAATTTGAAAAATCACTTGAACAAGCAATTGATGATGCAAAAATCAGTAATACAAAACATACGCTTTGCTACATAGATTTAGATAAATTTAACGTAATTAACAATAGTTGTGGCTACGAAGGTGGCGATGCCTTAATAAAAGAAATCTCTGAAATTCTGAAAAAACATTTATCGGATAAAAGTGCTTTGTCACGTTTTAGTGGCGATGAGTTTTGTATGTTGTTATGTGGCCATGGAACAGATGCAGCACTAGAAGTTGTTGAATCTATTCTAGAAGAGCTGAATAATTACCGTTTTGTTTGGGAAGACAAACGTTTGTCTATTGCGATGAGTGTGGGCTTAGTTGTCATTAAAGGCCATGGGCAGAATGTTGAGAAATTACTACAAGATGCAGAAGCAAGCAGTGGCGTAGCAAAAGATATTGGTGGACATCGTGTACAGGTTTACCATGAAGGTCATGCACGATTAAATAAACGAAATGCTGAAGTACAATGGGCTGCTAAAATTGATAAAGCGCTCGATAATGATGATTTACATTTACGTTGCCAACGTATTATGCCGCTGGCAACAGACGATAGTTATCATGATCATTATGAAATTTTACTGGGTATGGCTGATGATCTAGGTGAGCAAAGTTCATTACAAGAGTTTATTAATGCCGCTGAAAGTTATAAGCGTATGGCAGATATTGATCGTTGGGTAATAAAAACCTCCTTTAAGTGGATTGCTGATCATAGAACAGAGCTTGATCATATTAGTAGCTTCTCAATTAATTTATCAGGTCATTCTCTTAATGATATGGGCTTGATGGAATTTGTCATGAAACAAATGCGTGACACTAATGTTCCGATAGGTAAAATTTGTTTTGAAATAACGGAAACATTAGGTATCGCCAACCTTTCTGACGCAGCTGACTTTATCAAACGATTTAAAACGACGGGTTGCATGTTCTCGCTAGATGATTTTGGCAGCGGCATGTCTTCTTATGGTTACTTAAAAAGTCTACCGGTTGATTATATTAAAATTGATGGTGTTTTTGTTAAAGAAATGGCAACAAATCCAAATGACTACGCAGTGGTTAAGTCTATTAGCGAAATTGGTCACTTTATGGGTAAGAAAATCATCGCAGAATATGTGCAAGACGATGAGACAATACAACTATTACAAGATCTTGGTGTAGATTACGCGCAGGGTTATGGTATAGAAAAACCTCGTCCACTTGATAATATTCTTTTATAGAAGTTAAAAAATTATTTTTTATTTATCGTAGTGTGCCCCTCACTTAATAATATAAGAGAGGGGAAACGCCGTAATTTCTTCTCAGGTTGTTTTTAGCCTGTATTACGCATACCGGCTGCAATGGCACTGATTGTTCTTAATAGTGGATGCAACCATTGCCCTCTAATATCATCACTTAAAGATTCATCTCGATATTTTTTAATCAATGTTAATTGAATCTGATTTAATGGATCAAGATAGGGGTTTCTACGTGTCAGAGACAAAGCGAGATAAGGCGTTTCTTCCATCAGCTCACTTATTTTTGCAATACTTAATACATTTTCAGTTGTTCGTGTAAATTCTTTGGAAATAATTTTATACACATTTTTTGCTGTATCTTGGTTCTCGCAAAGAGACATATAATTTTTAGCAATTTGCATTTCGCCTTTATAAAGGGCCATTTGTGAATTGCTGAGTAAAGCACGGAAGAAAGGCCAATCTTTATACATTTTTTGTAACGTATCTAAATTATTCTCATCCTTACTTAACCATTTCTCTAATGCTGTACCAATACCAAACCACGCAGGCATAGTATGACGCGATTGTGCCCAACCAAATACCCAGGCAATGGCGCGCACAGACTCTTTAGAACGATTGCCTTTCTTACGATGAGATGGGCGTGAGCCGATGTTCATTTGTCCAATTTCATAAACCGGAGTTGCTTCATAAAAATAGTCGAGGAAGCCTTCTGTATTATCGGTTAATTGGCGATATTGGTTTTCACCTTCTTGTGCCAACTCAGCCATGATTTTTAGATATTTTGGCTTATCAGGTTTAGGCTCTTTTATTAAGTTAGTGCTCGCTTTTAATAAGCCGGTTACACCCATCGTTAATTCATATACGGCTGTTTGTTTATTACTGTATTTATACGA
>VAOX01034524.1_pt1 | contig 14256 bp, 13 predicted proteins | sample 3393891 | NCBI WGS metagenome assembly VAOX01 (sample SAMN08290429, study PRJNA428436) | hydrothermal vent metagenome | isolation source: Deep-sea hydrothermal vent chimney | place: Indian Ocean: Southwest Indian Ridge | depth 2822 m m | reverse complement strand
CTAAGCGCATCCGAATTAATCCATTGAGCTGAATCTGTTTGAGTAAATTCAGGTAATGCTTTACCTATCGCTACACTGGTATTAAAACTTAACGAAATAAAAACACTAAGGGTTAATAACGTGGCTAAAGTGAGTTTTTTCATGGTTAATCTCTTTTTGTAAAATAAACACATATTGACAGTCATTACATAAAATATATCACCATGCTAATTATTAAATATCACAGAGTTATCACAATTTTATCTATTAAAATAACACCATTTTGATATGTACTAATAATTTAAAGTCTATAAAAATAAATGATTTACATTAGCATTTAAAATCAACAACTTAAAAAAATAAAAAACATTAATTAAATACTGACAACTATTAGCCGATAACATAGTAATCATTAAAGTTTCCGTTTTATTTTTATGTAAGATATCAGTGATTACGCCAATAAAATTAAAATTCAAATTAGTAATGCTATGCTCATTAATTAACAATGGATTTAATTCATTGCTTGGGCGTTTCCTTATTTTAATATCACTAGTCATGATCGTAACTGGCGTTCTTGCATGGACAACAAACTCTAAAATTACGCAATCAGCAAAAACCATGTCAACGCGTTTATTAGAACGTGAATCTGTTACAAATATTATCAGCAATATTAGTAGTAACCTTTGGGATGTAAATACCGCCCTGCATTATATCAATATTAATATTGATAATAACGCTAACCAGCGAATGTTTTTAGCCATTGATAATATAAAGCTAGAAATAAGTCGATTACTTAAAATGAGTTATGTTGTTAACAATGATGTTATTTACCCAACAATACAATCATTTAAAAATGATTTAAAAAAACTGAGCATTGAACTGAGAGTAATTGAAAACATTCGTTCAAAACCACTTAAAATATTCCCTGCTATGCCCTTGCTCGTCAATAAATTAAATCCAATTGGCAATCAATTTCATACTACTGTAACGCTAGCCATTCAAGAGTCCGAAGAAAAATTACATCTAAAAAATCAGCGCGTAATTCATAATTTATTTTCAGAAATACGAAATCTATGGGTAAGAAAGATAAATTCTTTTCGACTATATGCATTAAGTCGACTTGGAATGTTTAATGTCTCAGTTGGTATTAATATGCAATCATCCATTAACGATATTACAATTTTTGACGAGCAGATTATAACGCTTTTAGAGAAACTACAAGAGATAGACAATAATGAAAAACTTGGCTTTGAACAAAGCCTGGCGTTACCCAGCTTAATTAACTTTCAAGAAGCTTGGCAAGTAGAATATCTAAAGGTTAAGGCAATTTATTCATCAGAAGATAATTGGCGTCTTGATACACCAATGTTAAAAAACAAAATTTATCCTTTATTTGATTCTCTATGGGCCTCATTGGAAAATGTTAAGTCAAATATTGAAATCCAAACATCACAAGACATGAAAGCATCCACAACAGTAACAGCCGATTACGTGTCAAATTCTATTTGGTTTTTGAGCGGCTTAATATTACTCGCTAGCATTATAGTGACTATTGCATTTGAGTTTCAAATCCGAAGGCCTATTAATAGAGTGTCTGCGGCATTAAAATCAGAAGCTGATGATGCTAACGAGGTTATTCTACCCAATTATAATTTACGAGAAACCAACGATTTAGTTTCTGCCTTTTCAAACATGAGAAATAAAGTTAATGCACGCCAAGAACGATTGCGGACAATACTAAATAATACTGCTGAAGGTATTATTACATTTGATGAACAGGGTTATATTGAAACATGGAATTTAGCCGCAGAAAAATTATTTGGCTGGAGCGAACACGAGGTAGTCGGGACCTCGCTTGATCACTATATATCGTCAAATGAATTTGATGGCCGAGAAAAATACTTGGAATATTATTTTCGTAACGAAATAATCAATCATGATAATAATGACTATGACATGATAGGAACCAAAAAAAATAATGAAACATTTCTGCTTTCTTTTAAATCGAGCAAAATGCTATTGGATTCAAAAGTAAAATACACCGCATTAATAGCCAACATCACCGAACAAAAAGCGTTGTTAAAAAACCTCCGACATTTAGCTGAACACGATGGTTTAACGGGATTATATAACCGGGACTATTTTAATAACGAATTAAATAAAATAGTTGAAAAAGTAAAACGCAATACTAAATACAGTTGTTCGGTACTATACATTGATCTCGACAACTTTAAATACGTTAATGATACTCTCGGACATGCAGCTGGCGATAAAATATTGGTCGACATAACTAAAATATTGAAACAACGAACACGAAAAAGTGATTTATTAGCCCGGTTAGGCGGTGACGAATTTGTTGTTCTCTTATGTGAAGAAGATGTAAACTTAGTCCGAAAAGCGGCTGAAGGTTTTCGAGAACAAATAGCAAGTTATTCATTGCATTATAATGGAAAAGTAGTTGATATAGGCTGCTCTATTGGTGTTGCGAATATAAACTCCAATACAAAATCGACCAGTGAAGCAATGTCACAAGCCGATGTCGCTTGTCATTTTGCTAAACGTGCAGGTCGAAATCGGATTCACGTCTTTAGTAGCAGTGATACTGGCGACGTTGAAACTATGTTTTCAGACATGGGCTGGTCGCGCCGTATTAAACTCGCAATTGAAAATGATGATTTTATTTTGTCTTTACAACCTATCGTTAATACCAATACACTGGTATTAGAGTCGTACGAGGTGTTAATTCGAATGCAAGATGAAAATGGCGATATTATAATGCCATTCGCATTTTTGCCAACTGCCGAACGATTTGGCTTAGCGGTCGACATTGATATTTGGGTAATAAACAATGCCATTAAATATTTATCCGAAATTAGATGTCATTATTCTGATATTCGGTTTTCAATTAATTTATCAGCGCAATCATTAACGGTACCTGAAATTACTAATCTAATTCCAAGTTTGTTATCTCAATATAATTTAAATGCAGATGCACTAACCTTCGAAGTAACTGAAACATCGGCAATTGCCGAAATGGATACTGCTGTTAACTTATTAACCGGTTTACAAAAGTTGGGCTGTAAAACCTCATTAGATGATTTTGGTAGTGGTATGTCGTCTTTTGCATATCTTCGAGAGTTACCGGTTGACATCGTTAAAATAGACGGTAGCTTTGTAAAAAATATGACCTCAAGCCCGGTTGATCAAGCAATGCTTAAAGCCATGAACGACATCGCCCATTCGTTGGGAAAACAAACCGTTGCTGAGTTTGTTGAAGATAGCAATCATTTAAAACTATTAAAAATATTTGGTGTTGATTATGCTCAAGGATATCATATTGATAAACCCAAACTAATCCATGAGGTATTTCCTATTCTTGAGAATAAGAACAATACATTTTGCGCTATCAATAATAACTCCATTGCTTAAAATAAGTCATTATTGCAAAAACATTTTAACTGCTAAAAATAATAATAAAACCGAAAAAAATCTTTTTAATAACACCACCGGCAAAATATGCGCCAGTTTAGCCCCAAGAGTTGCGGTTAACATGCTCGCTGATGTAATTCCAATAAATGCGGGCCAATAAATATAACCTGTAGAATAATTCGGTAAGTTGGTATTATTTAACCCAAGCAGTAAAAAACCGATGCTTCCTGAAATTGCGATTGGTAAACCACAGGCGCTAGATGTCCCGATTGCCTGCCGCATTGAAACCCGACACCACAGTAAAAAAGGCACGGTTAATGTCCCACCGCCAATTCCAACCAGCGAAGAAAGACTACCAATAACACCACCAACGCCCCACAATGCTGGTACACCGGGTATTCGTTGATGAGCATCGGGTTTTAATACCATTGCCATTTGTAGTGCAACCAATAACTCAAAAACAGCAAAAATAGTTTTTAAAATAGTGGTCGGTAAATAATCCGCCAGTATTGCACCAATGGCGGCACCTATCATTATTCCGGGAATAAGTTGCTTAACAACCTGCCACTGGACTGCGCCATGCAAATGGTGGGCGCGCATGGATGACAATGAGGTAAATATTATGGTTGCTAATGATGTACCAACGGCAAGGTGTACAATAATGTTATAGTCAAAACCTTGCTCAATAAAAATAAATGTTAGTACCGGCACAATGACCAAACCACCACCGACACCCAGTAGTCCGGCTATTACTCCAGCAATTGCACCAACAATAATATAAATTATCAACGTTTCCAGTGTCATATCGATTTACAATTTTTAATTTCATAATCACAATTGAATACCTTATAATAGTATATAATTTTAACGAGATAAAATCTTTAGAGAAAGTGATGAAAATATACCGCGTTGGTGGCTGCATTCGAGATAAATTATTGAACATACCGGTCAAGGATATTGATTGGCTGGTGGTTGGTGCATCCATTCCTGATATGCTGGAGCTTGGATATAAACAGGTTGGTAAAAACTTTCCTGTTTTTCTTCATCCGGACACTCAAGATGAATATGCTCTCGCCCGTACCGAAAAGAAAACTGCCCCTGGCTACGCTGGTTTTGAATTTATCTCGGATTCATCCGTTACCATAGAAGAAGATTTACTTCGACGCGATTTAACAATTAACGCCATGGCTGAATCAGACGATGGACAATTTATTGATCCGTATAATGGTAAACAGGATTTAGCTGATCGAATATTACGCCATGTCTCTCCTGCCTTTGCTGAAGATCCGGTTCGAATTTTACGTATCGCACGTTTTGCTGCCCGTTTTTCGAGTCTCGGTTTTAGCATTGCAAATGAAACAATGGAATTAATGATTTCAATGGTTAATAACGGTGAAGTCGATTCGCTGGTAGAAGAACGCGTCTGGCAAGAATTACATTCGTGCTTAAAAGAATCACACCCCGAGGTTTTTTTCGACGTTTTACGACAATGCGGCGCATTAGCCCGGCTATTTCCTGAACTCCATCAATTGTATGGTGTACCCCAATCTAAAGAGTATCACCCTGAAATTGATACCGGCATACACACTATGATGGTATTACAACAAGCTTGCCTTCTCACTGCCGATACAAAAGTTCGGTTTGCTGCGCTGGTACACGATCTTGGTAAAGGCATAACACCCAAGGAACAGTGGCCAAAGCATGCCAATCATGAAATACGTGGTGTGCCATTAGTGCAAGCGTTATGCAAACGCTTTAAGGTGCCCAACCATTTTCGTGATCTTGCACTAAAAGTAACTCAATATCATTTACACTACCACCGTATTGCTGAACTGGATGCCACAACAATTCTAAAAACCTTATCGGCATTAAATGCTTTTCGACAGGCTGATAATTTTGAGCTGTATCTTCTTGCCTGTGAGGCCGACTCACGGGGGCGAACCGGTTATGAAAATAAACAGCCATCGCAAACGCAACTGTTTCGTTCTATTTTTTTCGCTGCAAATGAGATTGATATAAAAGAAATTACAGCACTGGATATTACGGGTAAAGAAATAGGCGCACTGATTTACGATAAACGCTTGGCGGCAATACAACACTGTATTAATAATTTCTAATGGCTACTGGTTCCCATTTGTAATTATTTTATAACATTTTACTTAATTGCATGCAAAATGCATTCTTGTTGCTATTATAGTTAACTATCACTGTGAATTAATAATAGTTGTTAAGTATACGTTAAGTATTTTTATTTAACATTATGTTGTATTATTCACCCAAAAAATTAACACTACATTTACGTTACAATTTAAACTGATGACTATGGATAAAATTAAAATATTAATTGTTGGAGCAGGCATTGCTGGTTTAAGTTTCGCGCGCGCCTGTGAGCAATATGGTTTAAAAGTAACTATTATTGAAAAAGCAGATAACGCTCCTGAAACGGGCGCAGGAATTTGTTTACCCGCTAATGCAATGCTAGCCTTCAAACACCTTGGTTTAGACCAAGAGATATTAGAGGTTGCACATCAAGTTGATTCTATTGAATATGTACGTGATAATGGTAAGTCCTTAAGTGCTTCATCATTACACAAAAAACCATTCAATAAAGCGCCATTCGTGGCGTTGCCAAGGCAAGAGCTAATCAAAATTTTACGTCAGGATCTTAAATCAAAAATTGTATTTAATGCTAATATTGATAAGTATGAACAAATTGACGATAGAATTAAAGTGTTATTAAATAACGGAGTACGCAGTAAATACTACGATTTAGTGGTTGGCGCCGATGGCATTACCTCTGCATTAAGAAATAATATTTTTGGTACTAATGGTGATGAAGATTTGGGTATTACCACCTGGCGTTTTAACATCGATGTTGATACCAGTAATATGCAACCCATTTATTATTTGGGTAATGATTCAATACTCATGTTCTATCCAATTAGTTCATCTCAAATTTACGTCTATGCCCATATTATTGATCACGAAAAACAATACTGCGATCAAATGCCTCACGATATTTTACCCGAGATTTTTTCAGGCTACTGTGATAAAGCAAAACGAATTTTAGCTAAAATTACTGACGAAACCATAATCTATTCGGGTCGACTCAGTACAATATCTGAGTTACATTTTAGCCAAGGAAGAACCGTTTTTATTGGTGATGCGTTACACGGTTGTCCGCCATCACTACAACAAGGTGTCGCTATGGCAGTTGAGGATGCAGTTGTGCTGACTAATTCATTAATGAAATATTCGATACCCAATGCCATTGATGCATTTACCCTGTTACGTGAAGATCGCGTTAAATCTATCGTTAGCGAATCAAACAGTATTATTCAACGTGCGGTTCGCGGAAACTCAATTCTTGGTTGTATTTTACGAAATTCTTTTATTCGTTTTAAAGGACCAGCCAATATCATCGCGTGGAAAAGATTACTTAATGAAGATCCGTTTGCAGAACTGGATTTTTCGGTAACGACTGACAGCACTTTGGATAAGACGGCTTAAAACCAGCTGTAGCACTCAAATATCAGACGGCTATCTATTTTTAAATTTACCATCCATAAAAATAACGATTCTGTGAAAATAGCTATCACTCAACATCCAACCAACCGCTACACCGCTTGAGTTTGCGATCATGTCGGCATATTCAAACTGCCTGGTTGGCGTTAACCCTTGTAACACTTCTAATAAAACCCCCATGCCGATAAAAGCCAGAGCATACAAAAACCGTGTTTTTTTTTGTAAGTAACACTGACTAAATAGAAACATCAATACTGCATAACTAATAAGATGTTCAACTTTATCGATATTGGCAACTTTAAATGTTGCTACTTTTGGGATTGAGATTAAACTTAAAATAAAAATAGCGCATAGACAAATCCATGCAAGTAGTAACCAAAATTTTCTATAATGTAACGGCACTGTCAACCAAACTTAAAATAATGAATTAACTAAAAAATATTAATAATGCAATACCCAATATCACGCGATAAATAACATAGGGTAACATTCCGAAACGTTCTAATAATTTAAGAAAGAAGTGAATGCACGCTAATGCACTCAACCCCGATACTAGCACCCCCAGAAATATAGCGGTCCAGTCTACCGGTATCGCACTTTCAACTAACGTTTTGGTTTTATAACCACCCGCAGCTAAGATTAATGGGATTGCTAACAAAAATGAAAACCGAGCGGATGCGGTGCGAGTTAAGCCCATAAACAATCCTGCCGTCATGGTTATCCCTGAACGCGAGGTTCCCGGTATTAACGCTAATACTTGAAATAGACTAATGACTAAGACATCTTTCCAAGTGATGTGTTTTTCATCGTGGGTTTGATGGCCTGCTCGATGGCCGTACCAATCACTGACCATTAATAATAAACCAAAACCAATAGTCGCATATGCAATTACAATTTCGGAACGTAATTGCGTGTCAATAAAATCATGCAACAATAAGCCAACCATAGCGGCCGGTATGGTTCCAATAATAACAGCCCATGCTAATCGACTCTCACCGACATTGCTGCGATTGATCACCGAAGCAAACCAATCCGAGGTCATTTTTAACAGATCTTTTCTAAAGTACAATACCACTGCAAATAAACTACCGATGTGCACCGCAACATCAAATGCAAGCCCCTGGTCTTTCCAACCTAGCAGCACGGGAACTAAAATTAAGTGCGCCGAACTGGAAACAGGCAAAAATTCTGTTAAGCCTTGAACAAGTCCTAAAATAATAATTTGTACTAAATCGATCATATAAGCTGTCGCCTTTTAAAAAATAACATCAATTATAACTGAAAACGTAAATCTCGCATTGAGAAACACTTTAAATCAAAATTACTGTGTTCATTTAATTTCTTTTCAAATCCAATCACTTTTACAATTTCACCCATCTCATACGGCATGGTTAATTTTTTAACAGCTTGGCTCTGGGTTAATTGTTGTTTAATGTCATTGCCAGTATCCCGCTGCATTATCTCCATTAAACCACTCGCCATTAAAAACTGTGATTGTGTGGTATAACCATTTAATTGTAGACTAGATATATCGTCTAAATCTAAGTTATTTTTAGCGTTAACAACACTGTCGGCTAGGTTTGTAAAATCAATATGGGCCGTTATATCTTGCAAGCCTGGATAAATAAAAGGATCGTCATGTCGTCTATGTTGGTAAAAACAACTCAACGTACCAGACGATCGCTGCTCATGGTAATATTCTTTTTCTGGATAGCCATAATCCAGTAATAAAATATATCCCTGCTCCATAATGTCATTAATACTCAATAACCAATCTTCAGCAACAAAGTTGACTTCACTCTGATAACCTTCGGGTAACGAGTAGCCAAGGTTATTTTCAATTGTTGATATGCGACTCGCTAATCTGGAATTTTCGCTAGGCACTTCGTCCCAGCTAAATTGCTTATTGTTATAGCGAACAAATAATTCAACTACCGAGTCATTTTTTTTCTTAAAACGCTGAACTGGCATCGCATCTAATAACTCATTACCGATAACAACTCCCGAAAATGATGGCGGTAATGAATCTAACCACTGTACTTTATCAGTTAATGTCGGCGCAATACTCTCGATTGTCTGTTGCTGTCTTGCGCGTAGTTCAGCACTGCGTTCTAAAATATAGTATTTATCCAGCGGCTGTTCTAATCGGGTTAACTCATTGATAATATCAGCAGCCATTTTACCACTGCCCGCCCCTACTTCTAAAATAACGGCAGGCGTTAATTTTGTCAAAATTGGGGCAATAGCATGTGCGATGCACTGTGAAAATAATACCGATATTTCGGGTGCCGTAATAAAATCACCCAATTCACCAAATTTTGTACAACCCGCACTATAGTAGCCAAGCCCCGGCGCGTATAACACGTGCTCCATGTATTGTGCATAGGAAATTGCGCCACCCGAGAGCTGTATTTTATCGGCAATAAATTGCGTTACTTTTTGGCTGTGCTCTAGAGCATCATTAGTAGGACTGGGTAATTTCATGGGTAAATTAAAATTAAATTAAAATTAAATTAAATACGGCATATATTACTCTAAATAAACCATTGTTGAGTATTAAATCATCACCAAACAGCAAACGCTATTACGAGCAACACAGCTTAAATAGACTAGCTAAATTTTACCGGTATGGTATCGTAATACCACTCTTGTTACAGCTATAAATGAGTTTAAAAATTGTATGTCAGCAACCAATGATAGTAATAATAAAGTCGTATTAATTACCGGAGCAGCACGCCGCATTGGCGCTGAAACAGCCCGGCTATTACACGCCAGCGGAATGGATATTGTGATTCATTACCGTAAAACACGTGATGATGCATTGGCCTTACAAACTGAATTAAATAATAAGCGTAGCGACTCGGTTATTATTATTCAAGCTGATTTAAGCAAACCCAAAGGCATAACACCGCTCATCCAACAATGCATCGAGACCTTTGGTCGACTCGATGTGTTAATTAATAATGCATCCAGCTTTTATCCGACTCCAGTCGGTACTGTCACTGAAAACCAGTGGGATGACTTGATATCCAGTAATTTAAAAGCGCCCTTTTTTCTATCGCAAGCGGCCGCGCCAATGCTACGAGAACATAATGGCTGCATCATCAATATTGTTGACATACATGCTGATAGACCACTAAAGGAACACCCGGTTTACTGCATGGCAAAAGCGGGCTTGGTGATGATGACAAAATCCTTAGCACGAGAATTAGGTCCAAAAATTCGAGTTAACGGTGTCGCGCCGGGTGCTATTATGTGGCCAGAAAATGATTTGGATGAATTAACCAAACAACGAATACTCTCTCGTACCACATTAAAACGAGAAGGTGGCCCAAAAGATATTGCCAGCACAATTCTTTTCTTAATTTCTCATGCACCGTATATCACGGGACAAATAGTTACTGTTGATGGTGGACGGTCACTGACTTAAAACTTTGTTGTTAACAGGATATTTCTATTGGCCATAATTTCTGACTGTCTTTATCATATTCCTGCCACAATTGACCAATGGATTTTTTTTCGAGAGGGTGTATAAAATCACTCGCGAGTTCCGATAACGGCAATAATACAAATGCATTGGTGGTGATCTCACCGCGCGGTAATTCTAAATGGGGTTGATTTAGAATTAACTCGTCGTACAGTAGTAAATCCAGATCCAGTGTTCTCGACGAAAATTTAGGCCCCGATCTATCGCGATTAAAATTATCTTCAATAAGTCTTAAGTTGATTACGACCGTTTCAACATCGTCGGTAACATTAGCCTTGATAACGAGATTATAAAAATTATCGCCGTCAAAACCAACCGCGTCACTTTCATAAACAGTTGAAATTGATATAGCACCGTACATTTCTTTGAGCGCAGCAATACCTGAACAAACATGATATTCTGCGTTAATATTACTACCAACGCTAATGTAGATAACGGCCATAATAATCCTGCTATTTGATATTATATTATTGTATTTTAGAACCGCGTTCGATCATAACACCAACATTACGTGAACCACGAATCGCACCGGGTTTACTCACGCGCAGTTTAACCCACGGCACTGAGAATTCATTTAATATTATTTCGCAAATTCTTTCTGATAAAGTTTCAATCAATTGAAACTCGGTTGCTTCGACATATTCAATTAATCTTTTCGCCACCGCTTTATAATTTAGGGTATCTTCTATCGCATCTGAACTTGCTGCTTTGGCAATATCGGTGCCCATTTCAATATCCAAACTGACTGTTTGTTTGGTGGTTCGCTCCCAGTCGTATATTCCAATAATCGTTTCTATTTCTAACGCTGTTAAATAAATAATATCCATAACACTACATTTTCCAGTTTTAATCTCTTTATAATTTCTGGCGACACTATATCCTGTGTTATAACGTGTTACTAGCCTATGATGACATTCTCATGACATCGATAATATCGGCATAATAACAGCCATAAAATCAGGTATACTATAAGACATAGCAATAATTAAAATAACACGTAACAAACTGTAATATTATGAACATAGCGAATATCGACTTTCTTTATATCATTGCGGCCTATTTAATTGGCTCAATATCATCTGCCATTATTACCTGTAAATTAATGTCCTTGCCGGATCCACGGTCAGGCGGATCTAAAAATCCCGGTGCGACTAATGTGCTGCGTCTGGCGGGTAAAAAAGCCGCCGCCATTACACTTATTGGCGATACCTTAAAAGGCTACATTCCAGTCCAATTAGCGGTGCTAGTGGCGTTGAGCAATAGCTCAATCGCATTTATTGCCGTGGCGACTTTTTTAGGGCATTTATACCCGATATTCTTTGGCTTTAAGGGCGGCAAAGGTGTAGCAACCATGCTGGGCATTTGTTTTGGCTTTTCCCTCTGGGTTGGACTTGCTACCGCAGCAACCTGGTTGTTTATAGCCAAGGTGATAAAAATATCGTCGTTATCAGCTCTGATTTCGATGCTGCTCGCACCGGTCTTTGTTTGGGTATTTATAGCCGGTAATAGTCCAATTCTGATTGCGTGTTCAGTCATGACCTTAATTCTATTCTGGCGACACCGAAGCAATATTATGAACCTGATATCCGGCAAAGAAGGGCAAATTGGTTCTTAACAACACGCTAATACCACTCTAAAATGCATTGTTTTGCATAAATAATTGACTAATACATCAATAAGCGCTATTTTGAGGGTGTAGTACTTACATTATTATCTATATAGTCAATAAATGCCTACATATAGCACTATTTTTAGTTACCTTGATGTTTTAGTCAATTATGAATCAAACAAACGCACAAAAAGAAGCCTTTGCCGCAGTCGTTAAACAAATAATTACCGTCGGTAAACAACAGACTCCCAGAATAACGTCTAAAGAACTCGCAATACGTGCAGGAATAACACCTGAGACTCTGTCACGCATGAAAAACCGCGGCAGTGGTGACTACAGTGTTATTGACGCCATGGCGCGAATCGTCGGTCTGCGACTCAGCCTGGAACCAAATGATGATACCCAGGCGGCGATACGTAAAGGAGAGTTCTTCTAATGGCAGACAAACACGCGGTCATCTGGACCAATGTATCTGGCTCAGGCACCAAAATGGGCGATCTGGTCGTAACTCCGGAACAAACTCGATTTAGCTATCACGAAGATTTTTTAGATCAAAATAATCCTAATGGTTTATCGCTATTATCCAGCCCGCAATTATTTGCGAGTGATCCCGTGATATTTTACGCCAAAGATTTACTCCCGATGCACCCAAGACTAATCTCACTCATCCCCGGCAATGGACGTAATAATATTCAGCGCCGGATTTATACTCGGGTATTGGATAAAAACGAATATAATATTGCCGCTGGATTTGATACCGATTGGGAGTTGTTATTATTAGCCGGCCACAACGGCATCGGACATATCGATATATTCCGCGATGATCGCGTCGCCGAAAAATGGTATGAATCAAAAACCGAGCAACTTGAAATCATTGGTAAACGTTCTAACTTTTGGCATAGCATTAAACAAGACATTCAGGATATATCAACCAACGATCCCGATACCTATGATTTAGAAAGCGAAGACATTGTTGAATTGCTCGGACCAACGCCATCGGTTGGTGGCATGATACCGAAATTATTAGTAGCTATCCCTGACCTGGCAAAATGGAACGGAACATTTGCCGCGCCCGGTACCAAACACATTCAAAACCAAAAGTACGTTGATGTTTTATTAAAAATTGAACCGCGTGAATACCGCGGAGTCTCAAGCTTGGAGGCTTGTTGTCTGGACGTGCACAAAAAACTTGATTTTCGCGTGCCCCGATATTGGCGCACCAAATTAGACGGCATGAATTTATTGGCAGTCGAACGCTTCGATAGAAACGAAGACGGTACCCCAATTCCCATGGAAAGTTTTTTTTCAGTATTTGCCTCGGGTGATAAAAATTTTCAGGAAACAGCCGACACCGATATGCAAGAAATTGGCGATCGAATAACTAAACTAGCAAGCGTCGTAAATATGGATACCAATGCCGTTCGCCAAGAAATTTATAATCGCTTTCTGCTCGCTTTTTTTACAGGCAATGGTGACATGCATTTGGAAAACTTATCATTTTTAGGTGGGCCAGAAAATGTTGAACTTGCGCCAATTTATGACCCTGCGCCCATGCGAGCTTGGGCACAACACAACACACGTTCGGCAATCCCAATAAATTTTGATCGCGACATTGGTGGTATTGTGGATAATTTTATAGCCCTTGGGGAATCATATGGTTATAACATTAACGAAGCCAAAGACCGATTTCATTTTTATGAACAAGCAACACGCGATTACACTGAAAATATTATGACACTCGAAGATGTACCAGAGCAGCGCCGTAAAAACCTGTGTCAAGTTTTAGAACAGGAACGAAAGTTGTTAAAATTACCTCTGAAAAATAATTGATATAATCAATCACTAGAGCCTCATTTATTTATAACGCCCCACTACTTTTCTTGGGGATTATATCTATAGTTTATATTGCAGGACTACTTTTCACTTACATTCCACATAAAATATAAGAGGTTACTATGCCTGAAACACTATTTACTAAAATCGGAGGGGTTGCCGCAGTTGAAGCAGCAGTAGACATTTTTTATCGCAAAATACTTGCTGACAGTTCTATTGAACAATTTTTTGATAATACCGATATGAGTGCACAACGTGCAAAACAAATGTCGTTCTTAACCATGGCATTTGGCGGACCCAATAATTACTCCGGAAAAGACATGCGTGAAGCACATGCACCACTTGTTGAAAAAGGCTTAAAAGAACAACATTTCAATGCCGTTGCAGGACACCT
>VAOX01018414.1_pt1 | contig 14281 bp, 12 predicted proteins | sample 3393891 | NCBI WGS metagenome assembly VAOX01 (sample SAMN08290429, study PRJNA428436) | hydrothermal vent metagenome | isolation source: Deep-sea hydrothermal vent chimney | place: Indian Ocean: Southwest Indian Ridge | depth 2822 m m | reverse complement strand
TCTGAGAGCACGTTTAGCTATGTCAAAAAACGCGCGAAGGACTGGGCCATTCACTCCCTTTTGACTACGCCAAACAAGCTCTCAGAAGCACACTTTGAGGCATTCAACTGATGATTTTAGGTTAAAAATGACCTGCGAAACAGATTCGTTTTTTAAGTTCTGAGTTCAAATTGTACTATTAAATCTATTGCATGTAACTCTCAGAGGCGTAAAATTAAAATTAACCGGACACCCAGGCCTAAAATTAACCGGACACCCAGGCCAATTTTGAACGTTTAATATTATCCGGCTTAACTTAAGTTGTTGATAAATAGCTATTTTTTACGATTTATTGATATGGGTGTTTCGCTAAGTTTCTAAGCTCGACATGAATATCTCAATAACCCCATAAATCATTCTCAGTAATTTGCAGCACTATTGCGTAGTCCAGCTGATGAATTCAGGGTAATTATAAGATCGGCGAGAATTGGCCTGTTTGAGCCTTTCAGGTGCCCTGTACATGTATTGGCTTTTTTACATCAGGTATTACCTGTTCAACTGGCTTTCTGGTGAGGCATGACTGAACATACCGATCGGCTCAATAAGCTTAATAGACGAATACCCCTGCGCGACAGGCTGATGGCAACACATCAGTCTATGAGTGAAACATTTCCCTTTATTGTACGTATTGCGGTGGCTATATATGATTCTGATACTGAGCTGCTTAAAACGTACTTACACAGCAGCGGCGATGAAAATCCACTTTCCAATTACCAGGCAGATATTAATGATGTGCCATCGTTGAGGAGTATTCTTGAAAAAGGTGAGCCACGCGTTATTAATAATTTTCTGACTTTTGAAGACAGTAACAGTGAGCACACAAGGAGAATCGGGCGTTCTGGCTATGCGGCCAGCTATACATTACCTATGTTTAATGAAGGCGAGTTTTATGGATTCATATTTTTTAATTCAGACAGGGTGGATATGTTTACTGAAAAGGTGCTGCAACAGATAGATGTGTACGCACATCTGATTTCACTCATGGTTATTAATGAAATCAGTGCGATCGATAAGCTGTCTGCGGCAGTTAAAACCACCGGTAGTCTTACGCATATTCGTGACCCGGAAACCGGCAGTCACCTTGATCGAATGTCGCGTTATAGCCGTTTAATTGCGGTTGAGCTGGCAGATAAATATGATCTGGACGATAATTATATAGAACACCTGTTTATGTTTTCGCCACTACATGATATCGGGAAAATAGGTATTCCGGATAATATTCTGCTAAAGCCGGGAAAACTGGATAAGGGTGAGAAGATGATAATGGAAACACATCCTCGCATGGGGCGCGATATTATTGATGAGCTGCTGAAAAATTTCGGCATGGAAAATTTTGAATACATTGATATGTTACGTAATATTGCCGAGTTTCACCATGAGGCAATAAATGGAAAAGGTTACCCTGATGGAATTAAAGGCAACAATATTCCTGTTGAAGCCCGTATAGTTGCCGTTGCAGATGTGTTTGACGCGCTGGTGAGCGAGCGACCATATAAAGAAGCATGGAGTAATGAAAGGGCGTTTGAAATTTTAAAGGAGCTGGCTGGAGAGATGCTGGATGTAGATTGTGTTGATGCGCTGTTAAATAATGTTGAGGAAATTGAGAAAATTCAGAAATATTTTGATGACAGAATTTACTAGTTCTTATAATGAAGCCGAGGCAGATGTAGAAAAATATATCATCCTGCATTACAACACGGTGAGGGATCATAGCTATAATAACTATTTGTCGCTGAATTCGGATGAAAAATTAATTTGTTCCCATTAATATGTACAGTTTTACCTGCTACTACAGCCAGCAATTTTGTTTTACGCCATCAATATATACATTCGTGGTTATAGATTTAAATGCCCCGCAATGTTGCCAACCGTAGGGGCAATCCCCTGTGGTTGCCCTGTAAACAGGCTACCCGTCTGAACCAGGGCTCCCACGGGGCTACAGGTATTTACGCCAGTGTTCGGGGCGTTTGTCTCTGCAACCATGATGGTTACTGGAGTAGCGGCTGACAAAAACCTGTGTTGTGCTGTCAGTATCCTCAGAAACGCCCAGGTTCGCCCGTTGGGTTTCCTCAGAATAGCGGTATAGCGCACGCTTCATGCGAGAGAGCAGTCGGCCATCCAGGTGGTATCCCATGCGTATTAATACTTTTTCAATGGTATCCAGCGTCAGATAGCGCACATCGTATGTAATGTAGAGGCAGAGTTCATCTGCAAGGGTGATATCCAGTATGCCTTCAGCATCAGATAATAGCAAAAGGGCGCTACGCCCCTGATCTGGATCGGGGTGAAGATGGCAGAACCGAAGTTCGCGCCGTTTGATTAGCTCGTCTGCTTCACTCATGCTGTATAACATAGAGGAAACAGGGTTATTTTACAAGTCTTATCTGAATGTGAGTTTTTTTCAATATATTTATATAATATCAAGTTAAATTGTATTTAAGTTGTTGATATTTAAATTATAATTCCGGTCGTCAGTCGAGGATTTTTTGATAAATCCATAAGTTGAGAGACCTCTCTATAAGTATTTTTTATGAAAATATCATGTATTTTCTGTTTTTGATCATATCCGTGCTCGATAAATAGCCTTCCCCCTGAGTTCAGGTTGCTTCGGGCCTGTGAGGCGATGAATCGAATATCATCCAGTCCATCTTTACCCGAGGCCAGCGCACGGGTTGGTTCAAAGCGTACATCGCCCTGTTGCAGGTGAGGGTCGTTGCGGGGAATATAGGGTGGGTTGCTAGCAATGATGTCGAAGTTTAGCCCTTTTACTGCTTCAAGCCAGTTTCCCTGGCGAAATTCAATCTGCGTTAATTCTAATACCCGGGCGTTTATTCGGGCTATATCCAGTGCCTGAGCTGACTGGTCAGTGGCGAAAATTTTCCAGTGGGGACGCTCGCTTGCGATGGCTAATGCGATGGCTCCGCTGCCTGTACCAAGGTCAAGCAGCTGAATGTTCCTGTGGCGCGGATAGTGTTCTAAAATTTGCTCTACCAGGAGTTCTGTTTCCGGGCGTGGGATCAGGGTGGTCTCATTTACCCTGAGATCCAGCGACCAGAACTCTCGATGGCCTGTAATGTACGCAACGGGGTGACCCGCGCAGCGCCTGTCCATGAGTAGCTGAAATGATGCTAGCTGTGTTTCATCGAGGGGATTATCTGGCCAGGTGATTAGCCAGGTGCGGTTTTTTTGCAGGCAGTGTGCAAGTAAAACCTCAGCATCCAGGCGTGGGGAGCTACTCAGGTTTTCCAGCTGGCGAGAGGCCTGGCGCAGGCACTGGCTAATGAACATGGTTGTTTTTTCGTTTATGGCTGTTCTGATAACGTGGCCAGCTGTTCTGCCTGGAACTCGTTAACCAGTGGAGATATAACCTGTTCCAGTGCGCCCTGCATAAACTCATCGAGTTTATAGAGTGTCAGGTTAATACGGTGGTCGGTGATGCGCCCCTGGGGGAAGTTATAGGTGCGAATACGCTCGGAACGATCGCCACTTCCCACCAGCAGCTTGCGCGTCTGCGCCTGCTCAGCGTGCTGTTTTTCCTGCTCGGCGCTAACCAGTCGGGCCTGTAGCAGAGACAGGGCACGGGCCTTGTTTTTATGTTGAGAGCGTTCGTCCTGGCACTCTACTACTACGCCGGTGGGCAGGTGGGTTAAGCGGACCGCAGAATCGGTTTTATTGACGTGTTGTCCACCGGCACCCGAGGCGCGGTAAGTGTCAATACGCAGGTCGGAGGTGTTAATGGTGATTTCTTCCATTTCATCCGGTTCGGGTATAATCGCAACAGTCGCTGCTGAGGTGTGTACACGGCCCTGAGACTCGGTTTCCGGTACTCGCTGTACGCGATGAGCGCCGGATTCGAATTTTAATTTTGAATAGGCTCCATGACCCACTATGCGGGCGATAATTTCTTTGTAGCCGCCGTGCTCTCCCTGACTTTCGCTCATGATTTCAACTTTCCAGCGCTGGGTTTCAGCGTAGCGGCTGTACATTCTAAATAGATCGCCTGCAAAAATGGCCGCTTCATCTCCGCCTGTACCTGCGCGAACTTCCAGATAAATGTTACTGCTGTCATGAGGGTCTCCGGGCAGTAGTAGCCTCTGTAAATCCAGCTCCAGAGAAGAGCAAAGGGCCTCAGCAGTCTTTTTTTCCTGCATCGCCATTTCACGCATTTCAGCGTCCTCGTCCTTTAACATGTCATTGGCTGCATCAACGTCACTCATTGCGCTCTGGTAAGCGTTAAATGCCTGGGTAACAGGCTCTAGCTGTGAGTACTCCATTGAGAGTTCGCGAAATTTGTTCTGCTCGGAGATTATAGTCGGGTCGCCCAGCAATACGCTGACTTCTTCACGGCGTTCACAGAGAGTTTCAAGCTTGAGACGAATGGAGTCTTTCATATTTTAAAGTGTCTTTGACAGTGAGGTTATTTGTGTTTTTTAGTGTCGCGGCTTAAAAATAGCTGTCGAGCGTAGTTTAGCAGGTCGTGACGGCCGCTTTCGCCGCTCTGGCGCAGGGTTGCGCTGGGCTGGTGTAATAGCTTGCTGGTTAAGTTACGCGCCAGAAAGGTGAGTGCTTCTTCGGCGGATTTGCCCCGAGCCAGTTGAGCCTGTGCCCTGAGCAATACTTCAGCAGAAATACTCTCTGCATTTTCGCGAATATCGCGAATAACTTCAACGGCATCGAGTGAGCGTTCCCAGTTGAGAAAATCATCTACCTGGTTGTCGATAATCTCCCTCGCCTGCTCGGCAGCGGCCTGTCGAGACTGGATGTTTTCCTGAATAATGTCCTGGAGGTTGTCCACGGTGTACAGAAACACATCATCGAGTTCACTGACTTCGCTTTCAACATCGCGGGGTACGGCAATGTCGCAAATGAAGACGGGTCGATGTTTGCGTTTTTTGAGAGCGTTTTCCATAGCGCCTTTGCCCAGGATGGGCAGAGGACTCGCAGTGGATGAAATTACAATGTCGGCGTGATGTAAAAAATCAGGAATCTGTGGCAGTGAAATGGCTTCACCAGCGAACTGCTCTGCCAGTGCCTGGCCTTTTTCCAGGCTGCGATTAGCAATAATAATCCGTTTGATATGACTGCCCTGCAGGTGGCGGGCGGTGAGCTCAATGGTTTCACCCGCGCCGATCAGTAGTGCGGTCAGTTCATCCAGTTCGCCGAAAATCTGCTTTGACAGGCTCACAGCTGCAAACGCTACGGATACAGGGCTTGAGCCAATGGCGGTGTCGGTGCGAACCTGCTTGGCGACTGAAAAGGCATGCTGGAAAAGCTTGCCCAGCAGACTCCCCATTGTGCCCTGTTCATTGGCCTGAGCGTATGCCTGCTTCATCTGGCCCAGTATCTGTGGTTCACCCAGTACCAGAGAGTCCAGCCCGCAGGCGACCTGGAGTGCGTGGCGGATGGAGTCGATGTGTTTATGGCTGTACAGATGGTGATTAATATCTGAGCTTTTCAGGCCATGAAACTGGCTCAGCCACTCCACAACCTGGTCGATGGTCTGCTGAGTAAATTCGCCTTCTATTTCTGATTCTGTGGTGCAATACAGTTCTGTGCGGTTGCAGGTTGATAATATGGCCGCTTCTTTAATGTTTTTCAGAGATGATAGCGATTTAACTGCATGTGCAAGGTGATCAGGTGAAAATGCCAGACGTTCGCGAATATTAACCGGTGCGGTTTTATGGTTCAGGCCAAGTGTGATTATCGACATATGGTCAAGTTTAACCTAAATTAGCTGGCTGAACGTCATAAAGCGCATTTGCGGGAGTCCGCATTTTCTGATATAGACGGGCAAGCCCCAGGTGATGCAATTTGTGGTGTAGGGCTTTCACCGTGTGGGTGAGCGGCACTACGCCAGGAAAAGATAATATTTTCATAGGCTTACTGTATTTAAGCGGTCAACTGATTAATTCTGGGCTAATTGGTGAGGCATTACAAGGGCTGGAGTACTTCAATGCAGACAGGTTATCAATAAAACTGCGTAATTGTACCATGTAGTGGATGTTTTGGCTCCATGGTTTGGCTGATATGTGCTGATATTGCGAGAAGCGTGATTTAGTCCGAAAAGCTCGGGTTGTTGTTCATTTTATTTAAAGAGTTGAACTTCATCACCTTAAGCTCCATCTTAAGATAATGAGTCAGGTAAAAAAATTTATATAGGTTATTATTAGAGTAGCTCTACATTCAGAGTTTCTTCAGAGTAACCGCCACGTTCGAGGAAGTCGATTTTTATGAAACGGCAGTCACACAATACATGTCACGATATATACCACAGCATACGCAATCATGCTGTGCGGCTTTCTATTGTGCCTCTGTTAAGTGGCGTGTTGCTATCCTGTGGCGCATTGCCAGCAAAAGATGAGCCGAGCGAAGCGCTACCAGAGCAGGGCAGGGAGCTGGTTAAAGGTGATGATATTGCGGCTTCACGTGTTGATGAAGGTCTGATATTTAATCTTCTGGCGGGTGAATTTGCCGGTGTTCGTGGGCAAATGAAAGACTCCATCGAGTATTACGCAAAAGCGGCTGAAATTAGTCAGGATCCTGATGTTATTAGCCGAGCGGCTTATATTGCATTGTATGCAGGCAATAATGAGCAGGCAATTGAGCTAACAGACCGCTGGCTGCTGGTTCAGCCGGATGGCGCGGATAAAACGGATAAGACAGTTGAGCGAATTCGTGCTCTGGCATATTTACGTTTGCAAAAGCTTTTACCGTCTGTTGAGCTGATTGAAAAAAATATTTTCTATAATGGCAGGATTCAGCCACGTTCTATGGCATCACTCACTCATATTCTGAGTAAGGAAGCCACGCCACAGTTTGCCTTGCAGATTATTAAACTTCTTGATAAAAGGCACCCGAATGAGCCTGGCCTTATGTTGTTGATGGCAAAATTTGAGGCTAGTCAGGGGCGTTTTGATGAGGCGTTGTTGCATGTAAACGAGCTGATTGAGCTTGATCGGAACCTGACCGATGCTTATCTGATTAAGGCACAGATTTTTGCAGCCAGTGGGCAGCAGCAAAAAGCTGTGGAATCGATTGCTGCTGCGATTGAGGGGAAGCCTGAAGACACGCATCTGAGGTTGCAATACGCACGGATGCTGGTGCAGATGAAGTCGTTTAAAAAGGCCACAGAGCAATTTATAATCCTTAGAAAAGAGATGCCGAATGATGAGAATGTTTTACTAAGTCTGGGTTTGCTTTCCATAGAAACTGCTCGGTATCACCAGGGTAAGGAGTATTTGCAGGAACTGTTAGACAAGGGGTATAACAACCAGCAGGCGCATTATTATCTGGGGCGAATTCAGCAGAGCCAGGGTGAGGATATGGCGGCGATTGCCAACTACGAACGCATCGAGGGTGGCGAATATTTACTGGATGCGCGTATTCGTTCAGCTGGCTTAATTGCTAACTCCGGTAAAACGCAGGAGGCGCTTGATCGGCTGGAATCGCTCAGCCATAAAGACCATAGCGAGCCTGACCAGGTTAAACTGGAGCTGGCGAAAGGCCAGGTGCTAAATACAGCCAGACGTAGCGATGAGGCATATAAACTCTACAATAACGCGCTACGGCGTTCACCGGAAAACACGGATTTACTCTATGCTCGTGCGTTGACGGCCGAAAAACTGGATTTGCTGGATGTGACTGAATCTGATTTAAAAATGGTAATTACCCATGAGCCTGAGAATGCCAGTGCGCTCAATGCATTGGGGTATACATTGGCGGATAGAACTGAGCGTCTTGCTGAAGCACGTGAATACATACTGAAAGCCGCCAGGCTGTTACCGGATGATCCGGCGATACTGGACAGTCTGGGCTGGGTATATTATCGTCTGGGGCAGTATGAAGATGCGATTAAATGGTTAAGTAAGGCATTTCAGGTGCTGGAGGACGCGGAAATTGCAGCTCATCTTGGTGAGGTGCTCTGGATGGACGGACAAATGGATAAGGCCCGAAATATCTGGAAAAAAGCAGAGAAGCTGGAGGGGAATAAAACCGTCCTCCATGATACTATGCGGCGGCTCAAAAACAGGCAAAGCATAAAATAAACTTTAGCAGTAGCCGAGGCGGGTATCAATACATCTCTGATTTCGCTTAACCCTGTTACTTCTGCGGGCCGGCTCTTCCAGGTTAAATAAAAAAAAATAAGTGTGATCATAATTAAATAATGAAATATCTGAGATTTACTTTATTACTGCCAGTGCTCATCTGGCTGGTAGCCTGTACAATGCCCATTTTAAAAGATGAAGTCATTGATAAGGTTGACTGGACGAACCAGCAGCGGGTCAATAACAGGATACAGCGCTGGTTAATTAATGGTCGTATTGCAATGCAGAACGAAGATGATGGCGTGCAGCTTGATTATGAGTGGAAGCAGCTAAATGCCACCGATTACAATATTCGTTTACAGGCACCGTTTGGTATATCGACAGCACTGGTGAGTGGTCGTGCTGAGGGAGTGAGTATAAAAACCTCATCCGGCGATAGCCTGTTTGATACGGATGTAGACAGGTTGATGCTTCGACTTAATGGTTGGCCGCTACCGGTAAAAGGCTTGCACTACTGGGTACGAGGCCTGCCTTCCCCTGACAGTGACTATAGTGTGCCGCAATGGAATGACAATGGTATGCCGAAAGTGATATTGCAGGATGGCTGGCGCATAGAGTTTCGCAGGTACACATTAATATCTCAGCAATATGTATTGCCACGTAAAGTGTTTATCCGGCGCCCGGGCAAAGAAATACAGGTACGTCTGATTGTACGCAAATGGTCGATAGAATGAGTGAGGCGCGTTATTTATTCTGGCCGGCACCTGCCAAGTTAAATTTGTTTTTACAGATAACAGGGCAGCGTGAGGATGGATATCATAATTTGCAGACAGTATTTCAGTTTCTGGACATATCTGATCGTCTGCGATTTAGCTTAAGAGAAGACGGCAGGATCAGGCGTAAAACAGACAATGAAGGTATAAAAGCTGAAGATGATCTGGTGATTAAAGCGGCGCATGCGCTAAAGCAGTTCACCGGGACAGAGCAGGGTGTTGATATTTACCTGCAAAAGCTGTTGCCCATGGGAGGAGGTATTGGTGGAGGGAGTTCAGATGCAGCGACCACATTAGTTGTTTTAAATTATTTATGGAAAACAGAGCTTAAAGAGTCGGAGTTGGCACAAATAGGCCTGAAATTAGGTGCTGACGTACCTGTTTTTGTGCATGGGCATGCATCATTTGCGCAGGGGGTGGGAGAGCAGCTTGAGGCTGTAGAGCCCGAGGAATCGTGGTATTTGCTTGTTCAGCCGGACATACACATATCAACATCAAAAATATTTTGCGATTCGCAATTGACACGAGACAGTTCAGCGATCAAAATATGCGACCTTCAAATCGGCACTGTAAAAGAAGCGCAGGTTTTTGAAGAGTTAGGGAATGTATTTGAGCCGATAGTGGTGAAGCGGCATCCAGAGATAGCTGAAATTATTCAGTTTCTCCGAAAATACGGAAATGCCAGGTTAACTGGAAGTGGTGCCTGTGTGTTTGCAGCCTTTGACAGCAGGGATCGAGCGGAGCAGGTGTTAGATGAATTGCCGGATCAATGGACAGCATTTGTTGTGAAAGGATTGAATCAGTCGCCTTTGCAGGCTATGCTTGGTGCTATTACGAGTGACTGATGAGAAAATGAGCCGTTCATAGTACTCTGATGTAACGTGCCAGGGCATGGAAAGCTCGAATAATCCTCCTGGAAGTAAGGGAGGATGATAAGTAGCAATAATTGGGCCGTCGCCAAGCGGTAAGGCAACAGGTTTTGATCCTGTCATGCGGAGGTTCGAATCCTCCCGGCCCAGCCATATTAAAAACTGCAAATCAGGTGATGCTGTAGTACAGCTAAAGCAACTGATTTGCAGTATCTACCGGGAGGGTTCGAGCCGTAAGAGGTTTGATAAAATTGCCGGGAGCAATTTTAAACAGTGGCGTTTTTTGTCACTGGCCCGAAGTAATCCTCCGGCTCGGCCATACAAAAACAGCGTTTCGCTAAAAATCACCGAAGCGCTGATGCAGAAACAGTTGCAAAAAAGATAGTAATAAACCCTGTCTTACATAGTCCGGATTTGTTAAGGTTTGTGCCTGACACAGACAATTTTTGTTCTAACCCGGTAGTGAATCATATTGTGAACGAAACAGACTCCGAATTAATGATCTTTTCGGGTAACGCCAACCCGGATCTGGCCCGCCGTATCGCGTCTCATCTGCATGTTTCCCTCGGCAAAGCCACTGTCCAGACATTTAGTGATGGTGAAGTGAGTGTCGAAATCGAAGAGACCGTGCGGGGTCGCGAAATTTTTATTGTTCAGTCGACAAGCCAGCCTACCAATGATCACCTGATGGAACTGATGGTGATGATTGATGCCCTGCGCAGATCATCGGCGGCAAGAGTCACTGCTGTGATACCCTACCTTGGCTATTCTCGTCAGGATCGCCGTCCACGTTCAGCTCGGGTACCCATTACAGCCAAAGTAGTGGCGAATATGCTCGAAAGTGTTGGGCTTGATCGCCTCCTGACGGTTGATCTGCACGCCGATCAGATACAGGGCTTTTTCAATATTCCCGTTGATAATGTATATGCATCACCCATATTACTGGGGGATGTATGGCGTCAGCGACACTCTGATTTACTGGTTGTTTCACCGGATGTTGGGGGGGTGGTGCGTGCGCGAGCACTGGCCAAGCGGCTGGGTGATGCAGATCTGGCAATTATTGATAAACGCCGCCCCAGAGCGAATGTGTCGCAGGTTATGAATATTATCGGTGATGTGGAAGGTAAAAACTGCGTACTGGTGGATGACCTTGTCGATACTGCTGGCACTTTATGTAAAGCGGCGGCTGCATTAAAAGAGCATGGCGCGGTGAGTGTATCGGCTTATTGTACGCACCCTGTTTTATCGGGCTCGGCAATTGCTAATTTATCAGCCTCACAGCTTGATGAACTGGTGGTTACAGACACTATTCCATTAACAGAAGACGCAAAAGCCTGCGGTAAAATCCGCCAGCTCTCAATTGCCACTATGCTGGCAGAAACAATACGCCGTATCGACCAGGATGAGTCTGTAAGCTCGATGTATATGGATTAATTCAGGCTGAAGCCAGTCTTCAGGTACGTCGGGCTGCTTTTTTGCAGTATCAGACGAAAATCCATTGTTTGTTCCGTAATTTTCTAAATTCATGTATAATGCGTGCTCTTTTTTCGCCCTGTCTGTGGTCGCGCGGTTGGGGCATTTACAATTGGAGTATGCCAATGGCTATTGAAATTAACGCTGAAACACGCACAGACCTGGGTAAGGGTGCGAGCCGCCGCCTGCGTCTTCAGGAGAAAATACCTGCCATCGTTTATGGTTCGGGTGACCCTGTTAGTCTGACTGTCGACCTGCGTGAAGTGCGCCCGCATGTTGATAATGAAATTTTTTATGCATCTATTGTTAATCTGAAGGTTGATGGTAATAAAACAGCAGAAAAAGTAATTGTGCGTGATATTCAGCATCACCCTTATAAAATTGACATTATGCATCTCGATTTTCAGCGAATTGATGCGAAGAAAAAAATGCATATACATGTGCAGTTGCACTTTACAGGTGAAGATATCGCGCCTGGTGTTAAGCAAAGTGGTGGTATTGTTAGCCATGTAATCAATGAAGTTGAAGTTGAATGTTTGCCTGAAGACATTCCTGAATTTATTGAAGTTGATGTGTCTGGTTTAGAGCTGGGTGGCTCGGTTCACCTGACAGAGCTGAAAGCACCCAAAGGTGTTGAATTTACAGCGATGATGCACGGTGATGAAGATCATGATACCGTTGTTGTTTCTATTCATGCGCCTAAGGCTGTAAGTGTAGAACCTGAAGAAGCTGAAGCAGAAGCTGAGGGTGATACGGCGGCACCAGAAGAATAGCCAGGAACAGGCTCAGAACAGAACAGGGTATGTTATGTCGGGAAAAACTGTAAATATAGACCTGATTGTCGGTTTAGGTAATCCAGGCCCGCAGTATGAGCAAACACGACATAATGCCGGGTTCTGGTTCGTTGAAGAAATTGCGCGTCTGAAAGGCGCGCAATTTCGACCTGAAAGCAAATTCTCAGGTGATATCTGTAAAGTTACCCTGGAAGGTCGCGATATCTGGTTGCTCAAGCCCGATACGTTTATGAACCGCAGTGGTCTGGCGGTACAGAAGCTGGCTTCGTTCTATAAAATTTCCACTGAAAATATACTGGTTGCTCATGATGAGTTAGACCTTGATCCAGGCACTGCGCGTTTAAAATCGGCGGGCGGTCATGGAGGACATAATGGTTTGCGGGATATTATTGCTCAAATGGGCAAGGAGTTTCACCGCCTGCGTATTGCCATCGGTCACCCTGGGCATCGAGATCAGGTATCAGATTATGTACTGCATCGAGCATCGAAAGATGAGCAGATCAGTATTGAAAATTCAATTGATGATGCACTCAGGGTTTTGCCCCTGCTGGCAGAAGGCAGCTGGGAAAAAGCCGTGCATCGTCTACACAGTAAATAGCTGGCAGAGCAGGCCAGCAGAATAGACTAACAGAACGGGTACAGTCATGGGATTCAAATGCGGAATAGTCGGTTTGCCAAATGTAGGCAAATCAACCTTGTTTAACGCACTTACACGGGCAGAAATACAGGCGGAAAATTATCCGTTCTGCACAATAGAGCCCAATGTGGGCATGGTGCCCATGCCAGACCCTCGGCTAGACAGGCTGGCAGCCATAGTGAACCCGCAAAAAGTACTTCCCACCACCATGGAATTTGTGGATATTGCAGGCCTGGTGGCAGGTGCATCCAGGGGCGAGGGTTTAGGCAACAGGTTTCTCGCTAATATCCGTGAAACCGATGCCATTGCGCAGGTAGTGCGCTGTTTTGAAAATGACGACATAGTGCATGTTGCGGGCAAAATAAGCCCACTGGATGATATTGATGTCATCAATACCGAACTGGCGCTGAGTGATCTCGAATCGGTGGAAAAATCCCTGAGCAAGCATGCAAAAGTTGCCAAATCGGGGGACAAAGATGCCAGAGCCAAAGTAGCAGTGCTGGAAAAAATAAGAGCGCATTTAGATGAAGGGCAGATGGTGCGCACATTAGGGCTAAGTGAAGATGATGCTTTGCAGGTGCGAGATTTACAGCTGCTGACCATTAAGCCGACCATGTATATAGCCAATGTTAGCGATGATGGCTTTGAGAATAATGCCTATCTTGATCAGGTAAGGAAACTTGCGGCAGATGAAGGCGCGGCAGTGGTTGCGGTGTGTGCATCGATAGAAGAAGAGCTGATAGAGCTGGACGACGAAGAGAAAAAAGACTTTCTGGCAGAAATGGGGCTGGAAGAGCCGAGTTTGAATCGTGTTATTCGAGCGGGTTATAACCTGCTTGATCTGCAAACCTACTTTACCGCGGGTGAGAAAGAAGTGAGAGCCTGGACTGTGGTTGTGGGGGCCACTGCACCTCAGGCTGCGGGGGTTATCCATACAGACTTTGAGAAAGGCTTTATACGGGTCGAAACCATGGCTTATGATGATTTTATTGAGTATGGTGGTGAGAGTGGTGCTAAGGAAGCGGGTAAGCTTAGAGTTGAAGGTAAGGATTATATCGTACAGGACGGCGATGTCCTGCACTTTAGATTTAATGTGTAATCAACGCCTCATTCCCACGCTCTGTGTGGGAATGCATACCAGGCTCAGCCAGCGCCCACTCAAAGTAGAGCAGAATCAGGGAGAGTCAGCTGGTCGGATCAGACGTAGCGGATAAGGCACGAGCACGGACCTTTAAAACTTCCAGGCTTTTCTACCCTGTCGGCCTTGACAAAAGCCCCCAAAACACGCAAAATTCGCGCCCTCATTGTTAACCTCGTTAACAATGACCAGGCAAAGGCAACATAGCTCAGTTGGTTAGAGCACATCACTCATAATGATGGGGTCCCAGGTTCGAATCCCGGTGTTGCCACCATATTTTTAGCAAAAACAGTCACTTATATAGGTGGCTGTTTTTGTTTGTGGTCAAAAAATATTGTGGGGTCGGGTGTTTGATCCTAGATTAATCAGTTGACTCACGAAAGTCTGCACAACTTCTTGATTCGTATAGCTATATGAACCTAAATTCATCAGTTGACCACGCAACAGTGCGGTAAGTTATTGAGAGTATTGAATATTCTATAGTTTCGTTATTCACCCGTTCGGTGATGGCGT
>VAOX01050061.1_pt1 | contig 14317 bp, 12 predicted proteins | sample 3393891 | NCBI WGS metagenome assembly VAOX01 (sample SAMN08290429, study PRJNA428436) | hydrothermal vent metagenome | isolation source: Deep-sea hydrothermal vent chimney | place: Indian Ocean: Southwest Indian Ridge | depth 2822 m m | reverse complement strand
GGCCCAGTCCTTCGCGCGTTTTTTGACATAGCTAAACGTGCTCTCAGATGTGCAATTTGAGGTGTAACGCCATCACCGAACGGGTGAATAACGAAACTATAAAATATTCAATACTCTCAATAACTTACCGCACTGTTGCGTGGTCAACTGATGAATTTAGGTTGAACCTGAATGTGCCAGAGTTTTGCTTTTGACATCCGACATAAGACATAAGACTTTCTAAAAAATCCCTTTCTCAACATCGTTCCCCTCTCATCGAGACCACCAAAAAAGAGTCGAAGTCATCTCAGACCGGTAACTGAATCATTTATTTCAGGCATAAACGCACATAATATGCTTTTTTTACACTCTATCCCTTAAGCCATACGCCATTCTGAGGCATAATACACCTTCCACTTTACAAGCAATTATTTTGTTATAAGGAATCATAATGTCATCCAGTTTAATGCGGAAGATTTTTGGCAGCCGTAATGATCGTCAGGTCAAAAAATATCGCAGAATCGTTAATCAAATCAATGACTTCGAATCTGCGTGCGAGGCTTTGGACGATGAACAACTGGGTGCTAAAACAGCAACGTTTAGAGAACGCTTCGATAAGGGCGAAACCCTTAATGAACTGCTGCCTGAGGCTTTCGCAACAGTAAGAGAAGCCAGCCGACGAGTGCTGGGAATGCGTCATTTCGATGTGCAGATGGTTGGTGCTATTGTGCTACACAACGGTAATATTGCAGAAATGCGCACCGGCGAGGGCAAAACCCTGGTGGCAACTCTGGCGGTTTATCTCAATGCGCTATCCGGGAAAGGCGTGCATGTAGTAACCGTGAACGATTATCTGGCACAACGCGACTCTGTCTGGATGGGTAAATTATATGCTTTTCTGGGTTTAAGCACCGGCGTGGTGATCTCGGCAATGGATCCAGTGGCTAAAAAACAGGCCTATGAATCCGATATCACTTATGGCACTAATAATGAATTCGGCTTCGATTACCTGCGCGATAATATGGCGTTTAGCATCGAGGAAAAAGTGCAGCGGGAACTGAATTTTGCGGTTGTCGATGAAGTAGACTCTATTCTTATTGATGAGGCCAGAACACCCCTTATTATATCCGGCCCCACTAATGATAATTCTGAACTCTATGTGGCGTTTAATGAGCTGGTTAAAGAGCTTGAACAGGGTGAGGAAGCCGAGTCAAAAGAAGAAGAACCAACGGGGGATTTTACCGTTGATGAAAAAAACAAACAGGTGCATATTACTGAGCAGGGGCACGAAAAACTGGAACTGCTGCTAACCCGCGAGGGTATTCTGGATGAAAACGATAGCCTCTATAGTGCGGTAAATATTAACTTAATCCACTATCTAACAGCCTCTATTCGTGCCAATACGCTATATCAGAAAGATGTGCATTATATTGTTCAGGATGGGAAAATTGTTATCGTAGATGAATTCACCGGCCGTACAATGGAGGGCCGGCGCTGGTCAGATGGCCTGCACCAGGCCATTGAAGCAAAAGAATCTGTCACCATCGAAAATGAAAACCAGACCCTGGCATCCATTACTTTTCAGAATTATTTCCGCCTGTACCGTAAACTCTCGGGCATGACCGGCACGGCAGATACTGAAGCCTTTGAATTCCAGTCAATATACGGCCTGGAAGTGATGGTAATACCCACCAATCTGCCCATAGCCAGAAAAGATAATGGTGACCTGATTTTTCTCACGGTGGATGAAAAATTCAGTGCAATCGCTGAAGATATCAAAGACTGTATCGAGCGTAACCAGCCGGTTCTTGTAGGTACGGCTTCAATTGATGCGTCTGAGCACCTGTCTGGTCTGCTGACAAAACTTGGCGTTAAACACAATGTGCTTAATGCAAAACAGCATCAGCGAGAAGCCGGTATTATCGCTGAGGCAGGTGTGCCAGGCGCAGTTACCATTGCAACCAATATGGCGGGCCGTGGTACGGATATTGTGCTGGGTGGGAATCTGGAAGTTGAGCTGGCGGATAAAGGGGAAATCAGCGAAGCAGAAAAAGAATCATTAACACAGCAATGGCAGTCCAGACATAAGAAGGTGCTGGAGTCCGGTGGACTACATGTTATCGGTAGCGAACGGCATGAATCGCGGCGCATCGATAACCAGCTGCGGGGACGCTCAGGGCGCCAGGGGGATGCTGGCTCCACGCGTTTTTATCTGTCCCTGAAGGATGATCTGATGCGTATTTTTGCTTCAGAGAAAGTCTCAGGCATTATGAAAAAACTCGGTATGGAAGAGGGCGAGGCGATTGAGCACCCCTGGGTATCCAGAGCCATAGAAAATGCACAGCGTAAAGTTGAAGGGCACAATTTCGATATCCGTAAACAGGTGCTTGAGTATGATGATGTCGCCAATGAACAGCGTAAAGTCGTTTATCAGCAGCGAAATGAAATGATGGCCGAAACGGATCTGAGTGAAATTATCGAATCAATTCGTGAAGATGTTGTGAACACGCTGGTATCAAATCATGTACCTGTGGGTACGATGGAAGAGCAGTGGGACATAGAGGGGCTGGTTAAAGAGCTGGAAGAGGAAACCGGTAATCATTTTGAAGTGCAGGAGTGGCTGAAAAAAGATGACAAATTAAATGAATATACGCTGCCTGACAAGGTGGTGGAAGAGCTGGTTGAAAAGTATAAGGAGAAGGAAGCTCTGATTGGTGCAGAAGAACTGCGCCGATTTGAAAAATATGTATTATTGCAGGTGCTGGATACGCACTGGAAAGAGCATCTGGCTGCTATGGACTATTTGCGCCAGAGCATTAATCTTCGTGCAATGGCCCAGAAAAATCCAAAGCAGGAGTATAAGCGTGAGTCCTTTGAAATGTTTGGCGAAATGCTTGAACGTATAAAGCAGGAAGTCGTATCAACACTGTCGCGAGTTGAAATTCGTACTCGGGAAGAAATAGAAACACTGGAAAATCAGCAGCAGGTACCGACGGATATGAATTTCGAACACGCGGAGTCATCGCTGATGGATGGCGCACAGGGCAGTGAACCCGTAGATGATGAACAGCGGGAAGTGCATCAGCCGTTTGTGAGAAGCGATAAAAAAATTGGTCGTAATGATCCCTGTTACTGTGGCTCAGGCAAAAAATTCAAACAATGCCACGGTAAGTTAAGCTGATATGGCTGTGGGCTTAATCGAGCCAGATTCGCTTTTACCCGTTAAGGGCATCAGGCTTTCTGCGATTGCTTCGGGAATTAAAAAAAATGCAAACAGCGATCTTGTGCTGATTGAAATTGCTCAAGGCAGTCATTGTGTGGCTGTTTTTACGCAAAATAAATTTTGTGCAGCGCCGATTACGCTGGCAAAAAAACACCTGTCCCTCGCCTGTCCTCGCTACCTGATTATCAATTCCGGGAATGCAAATGCGGGTACTGGCGAGCAGGGGCTGAACGATGCTCTGCAAAGCTGCCAGCTGGTAGCCGATCAAACGGGTTGTAAAACTCAACAGGTGCTACCTTTTTCCACCGGTGTTATCGGTGAGTATTTGCCGCTGAAAAAAATAAGTCACGCATTGCCTGAGCTCTCTCAAAACCTGCATGCAGATCAGTGGAAAAATGCAGGGCGTGGCATTATGACAACGGATACGCTGCTAAAAGGCGTATCAAAACAGTTTGAGCTACAGGGTAAAACAATTACGATCACAGGGCTGTCAAAAGGTGCAGGTATGATCCAGCCCAATATGGCAACAATGCTGGGATATGTTGCAATGGATGCAGCGGTTAGCAGGGATGTCTTACAGCAGTGCATAAAGGCCGCTGTTCGCCTGTCGTTTAACGCCATTACTGTTGATAGTGACACCTCTACTAATGATGCCTGTGTGCTGATTGCGACAGGTTGTGCTGAAAATGATCCAGTGACAGAAGCAGGCAGTGATGACTACAAACAGTTGCTTGAAGCGGTAACCGAAGTTTTTATGTATCTGGCCCAGGCAATTATCAGGGATGCAGAGGGTGCAACAAAATTTGTGAGTCTGCGGGTTAATTCTGCGAGCACTGAAAATGATGCGCGCCAGGTGGCTTATACGGTTGCTCATTCACCCCTGGTTAAAACGGCACTGTTTGCCAGTGATCCCAACTGGGGGCGGATTCTCGCGGCGGTTGGACGTGCGGGTGTGGAGTTTGATCCTGGTAAAATCAAAATTTATCTGGGTGATGTCTGTATTGTTTCTAACGGTGGACGTGATGTAGCCTATACGGAGGATCAGGGGCAGCAGGTGATGCAGCAGTCTGAGATTAGCATACGTATTGAGCTGAATACGGGTGTGCAGTCGTGTTGTATCTGGACCAGTGATCTGTCTTATGACTATGTGAAAATCAATTCTGAGTATCGTAGTTAGTCAGGGTTCGTGGTTTATAGTTTATGGTTTCTCTCCATCATGGGCAATGTGCAGGTTGGGCTGAGGCACGAAGCCCAACATGTTCCCTGTAATTTTTAATCCTGGATTAATAGCGTGGTATCAAATAAAAGTGGATAGAGCGGAAAGCACCGGTCTGTTCCCGATGGAGACGAATCGTAAACCTAAATTCATCAGTTGAACGCCTTAAAGTGTGCTTCTGGAAGTGTGATTAGCGTAATAAAAAAGGAGTGAATGGCCAGTCCTTCGTGAGTTTTTTTATATAGCCAGGCGCACTTCCAGAGGTGCAATTTAAGGCGTAGCGTGGGCACCGAACGGGTGAATAAGGAGATTATCCTAGATTAATCAGTTGACTCACGAAAGTCTGCACAACTTCTTGATTCGCATAGCTATATGAAAAAAGTATTCATCACCAATGAGGTGATGTCACATTTTTTCATTACGCTATCCAAATCAATAACTTGCACATCTTTTCCGCGCTCAACTGATTAATCTAGGATTATAGAATATTCAATATTCTCAATAACTTATCGAGCTATTGCGCGTTCAACTGATGAATTTAGGGTAATGGTTTAATTAATATTCCCGATACTTTTTTATCAGCAATTGTTGGGCTTCGTGCCTCAGCCCAGCCTACGAGATAAATATGTCTGATTTAATCCATGTCGCCGTTGGCGTAATCATAAATTCACAAAACGAAGTATTAATATCACTTCGCCATAAATCAGCACACCAGGGTGGTTTATGGGAATTCCCCGGCGGTAAAGTCGAAGCGGGGGAATCAGTGTTTGATGCCTTAAAGCGTGAAATATCAGAAGAGCTTGATATTGTTGTTAAAAAAGCAGAGCCGTTTAAATTAATACAGCATCAGTACGCCGATAAATCAGTGTGCCTTGATATCTGGATAGTCGAATCATTTAGTGGTGAACCAGCAGGTGCAGAGGGGCAGCCGATAAAATGGCAGCCCATTAATCAGTTAAATACCAGCGAGTTTCCAGCGGCAAATCGTCCGATTATACATTCTCTGATATTGCCTGAAAAATACATGATTACCGGAGTGTTTGAGGGTGCCGCTGATTTTCTGGCACGCCTTGAAAATAGTCTGAAAAAAGCTATATCGCTGGTTCAGATGAGGTGTAAGGCATTATCGGATAGTGATTTTTTATTACTAGCTGAACAGGCTCGGTTAATATGTGAAAAATACAATGCAAAGCTTTTATTGAATACAAAGCCGAGTATATTTAATCAGACAAAAGCAGATGGTTTACACTTAAACTCGAAGCAACTGTATCTGTTAAAAAAACGTCCGGTAAATGATGTGTGTTTGTTGTCTGTATCCTGTCATACGCCAGAGGATATTAAGCAGGCAGAGAGACTTTCTGCGGATATTATACTTGTCTCACCGGTTAAAAAAACCTCAAGCCACCCGGGTGTTAAAGGTATTGGCTGGGCTGGTTTTGCAGCGCTTGTTTCAGGTGCTTCTGTTCCTGCCTATGCTTTAGGGGGGATGGGAACGCTGGATATAGAAGATGCAAAATCAAATAAGGCACAGGGTGTTGCGGCTATTTCGAGTTTCTGGAATGTGCTATGAAAAAAACGCTGTCTGCACTTCTGGTGCTGGTGCTGTTCGGTTCATGGCTTGCAGGCAAGTGGATTAAGGACAATGAAGGTTCAGGTCGAGGTTCTGATGAAGTCGTGTCTCGATTTCTGTCATCATGTGATTTACTCAAATCAGAATGTGAATTCAGGCAACTGGATAATAATTTTAAAATTCAGTTTACAGGCAGGCCTTCGCCGCTGGTTCCTTTTATTGTGCAATTAAAGGCAGATACAGAGCAGCCGGATGCGGTAAAAATTTCATTTGAAATGGAGGCTATGGATATGGGTTATGCGGTTTATCAGATGCGCTATGAGCCATTAACTGAGGTCTGGCGGGCAAACGTTATTTTACCGATTTGTTCAACAGGTCGAATCGACTGGCGGCTGAATGTGCATTTGAAGTCTGCTGGTGAATGGCGTATTAACGAATTCAGATTTTTACTGAAGCGGAATTAATTAACCAGGATTAATCAAATCTGTACACTTCACACAGCAGGGTGGATCAGGCGTAGCGGATCCACCTTTTTAATCAGGATAATGTTTCTTATAAAATACAGCAGGACAGTTTGAAGTTGCAATCCGTTTTATTCTGTTCAGGCCGTTGTGCCAGATCAGTAGCCTGTAAAAAGCGAATGCTAAAGCGATGTTTGCCGGCGCTGACCTCAGGGAATACCTGAGTATCATTCGGTAAAATAACGCGAATCATCAGGCATGTCTGGCTGGCATCCAGATTTCTCTGATAGAAGCCTCCCTCAGCTATTTCATCTGTCGGGTCACTGCTGTCACGTATTACCTGTAGTATGAGTGCAATGGCTCTGTCCAGATTTACAAAGGGGCTATACCAGTTTTGCAGTATTTCCTTACGTTTTTCATACGGCTGCTTAAGCCAGTGTGAATAAACCGGTAAATCAAATTCACATAATCCGCCGGGCATACTAAGGCGTTGGCGTATTGCATTGAGTAATTCATTTTGTAGCAGTTCATGGCCAATATTTCCACTCATGTTATGCAATGCCTGCAGGCAATCCTTCTGCTCATTGATAAGATGGGTCAGGCGATCGTGGTTTATATCGGGTATTTCAACGAAGGCCTGTAAATTAACATTCTGGCGTTCGAGTTCTTTTATCGTTTCCCGTTTTATATCACCACGACCAATCAGGCTCATCAGGTCGAGTATACTTTTAATCGCGCTCTGGGTATCCCAGTCAGAATCATGTTCAAGGTGTTGATTAAACTGGCTAAACAGGTGCTCCAGGCGTAAAAATGTTCGAATGCGCTCGTTTAGCGGTTGCTCAAAAATGAATTGATCTGTCATGGTCTGGTCGTGAAATAGCGGCTATTGGTTGTATTTTGGCACAATTAGAAGAAAAAAATAAGGTGTTAACGATAATTGCTTACAGGCGACCCCTGGCCAGAATTAAGCCAGGTTTAAATACTGGTTGTGAAGTTGCTTAACCTGGCGTTCCAGATCGCAAACTTCAAGGTTGTTTTCGATAATATCATCGGCTGCTGAAATACGTTGCTGGCGTGTGGCCTGTGATTTTATAATAGCCTTAATCTCCTCAGTGCTTCTATGGTCGCGAGCCTGCGTTCGTTCTATCTGTTGCTGTTCGGTGCAGTCAACCAGCAGTACACGGTTATACTGGTTCTGTTGCGAGGTTTCAATCAGCAGGGGGATGGCAATGATGGCGTAGTTAGATGTCAGCTTGTCAAGCGCCTGTTCTACGCGCTGGCGTATTCGAGGGTGGAGTATGGATTCGAGTCTTGCCCGATCAGCCTGAGAGCTGGACTGAGAACTGAATACCTTCCCTGCTAATTTCTGTCTGTCCAGTGTGCCGTCGGCGAGCAGAATATCTTTGCCGAAATAATCTGTTATATCCTGTAGAGCTTGCTGACCTGGCTGAACCAGTTTCCTGGAGAGCGCGTCTGTGTCAATTATTGGTACACCGAGGGCGGAAAATAATTCACAGACGGTTGTTTTTCCACAGCCAATTCCACCGGTTAAGGCAACTTTCAGCATTTAAATCTGAAGCCACATTCGATTAATATCAGCGCCCCAGAGAAAGGCTATCCAGCCCGCAATGGCCAGGTAGGGGCCAAAGGGGATGGGGGTGCTTTTGTTGTGTTTGCTGATGACAATCATTGAAATACCAATAACAGCACCCACCAGTGAAGAGAGCAATATAATCTGTGGCAGCATAAGCCAGCCCATCCATGCCCCCAGAGCCGCGAGCAACTTAAAGTCGCCATAGCCCATGCCTTCTTTTCCCGTGAGTAATTTGAACAGCTTATAAATACTCCACAGAATAAGGTAGCCGATGGCGGCACCATATACTGAGTACTCAAGGCTGGTAAAGATTTCAGAGCTGTTTATCAAAAGCCCGGCCCAGAGCAGGGGCAGGGTGATGGTATCGGGTAGTAGCTGCTTTTGTGCATCAATCATGGTTAGCGCAATGAGAGACCAGGTGAGAAACAGGCCGAACAGGGTTTGTATGCTCACACCGAACTTAATCGCAATCGTAATGGAAAGCACGGCTGTTAATGTTTCAATAACAGGGTATTGAGCGGATATATGCGTAGTGCATGAGCTGCATTTGCCACGTAGCAGGATGTAGCTAATAACCGGGATGTTCTCCCATGGCCTTATTTTATGCCCACAGGCGGGGCAGCTAGAGGCGGGTTTTGATAAGTTAAATGTTTCGGCTTTATCTGCGGGCAGTTCTAAAAATGATTTGCAGTCACTGCGCCATTCATTTTCAAGCATAATGGGCAGTCGGTAGATAACCACATTGAGAAAGCTACCGACAGCCAGCCCTGTAAAAATGACGCTGCTGTAGAAAAGCCAGGGGCTTTGCTGCAATGCCTGCAGGGTTGCCGATAAGTACTCAGCCAACCACTTCGCCCATTTTGAAGATAGGCAGGTACATTGCAATAACCAGGCCACCAATAACAATCGCCAGGAATACCATAATTGCGGGCTCCATTAAGCTGGTAAGTGCATCCACTGAGTTATCCACTTCAGCTTCGTAATAATCGGCGACTTTTGCCAGCATATCATCCAGTGCGCCGGACTCTTCTCCAATCGATACCATTTGCACCACCATACTGGGAAACAGTTCAGGAAAAGCCTGTAATCCCGTTTGTAGTTGCAGGCCGCTGGCAAGGTCATCGCGCATGGCTAAAATGGCCTTAACATATTCGTTGTTACCCGATGCACCGGCAACTGAATCCATCGCTTCAACCAGTGGTACACCGGCGGCAAACATGGTAGCCAGGGTTCGGGAAAACCGGGCAATAGCCGAGTTTTTAACCAGCGCACCAATAACCGGCAACTTAAGGTAAGTTCGATCCAGAAAATTACGGAATTTTTTTGATCGTTTGTATGTTTTGCTCACAACGATGATAGTGATAATAATTGAGCCGAAAACAGCCCACCACCAGGCCACCATAAAGTTAGACAGGTCTACAACCAGCAGGGTAAAGGAGGGCAGGTCTGCACCGAAGCTGGCAAACATGGTGGAGAAGGTGGGGACGACCCAGATTAACAGAATGGCGGTTACGATAAAAGCAACGACCATAACGGATATGGGGTAGGTCAGGGCCTTTTTGATTTTTGATTTTAAAGCCTCTGTTTTTTCCTTGTAGACGGCAATTTTTTCCAGTAGTGTTTCCAGCGCACCGGACTGTTCGCCCGCTTCTACAAGGTTGCAAAACAGGTCATCAAAATAAATCGGGTGTCTTCGAATGCCATCGGCAAAGGTGCCGCCTGCTTCAACATCGGCTTTAATGGCATAAATTAAATCAGACATGTTTTTATTGGCGTGGCCATCGGCGGTAATCTCAAATGATTGAACCAGGGGTACACCAGCTTTCATCATGGTGGCCATCTGCCGGCTGAAAATAGAAATATCCGCCGATTTAATGGGCTTGCCCTTGCTGCCGCCAAACAGTCCTGCGGATTTTTTCTTTACTTTCTGTGGGACAATACCCTGTTTGCGCAGTTCCGCTTTAACCAGATCCATACTGATGGCGGTGATTTGCCCTCTGAGTATTTTACCGGACTTGTTTTTTCCTTCCCAGGTGAAAGTATGTTTAACTATTTTTTTTTGCTTTTGCTTTGATTTAGGTTTCTGGGCCATGTTTAATCCCTGGTTACTCTGTTAATTTCTTCAAGGCTGGTTACGCCATCAGCCGCTTTTTTAAGCCCTGATCGGCGTAAATCTGCAACGCCTTCTTTCTGAGCCTGGTCGGCCAGTTCCAGTGCGTTGCCTTCATTCATGATAATACGTCCCATTTCTTCTGAAATTTTCATTACCTGGTAGATACCCACTCGGCCTTTATAGCCTTTATCGCATTGATCACAGCCTACTGCTTTGTGGAGTGATATTCCGGCCTGTATGGTTTCCCGGGTAAAGCCTTCTTCAAGCAGGGTTTTCTCGGGTACGTCTTCTTTCACTTTGCAGTGCTCGCATAATCGCCGGGCGAGGCGCTGAGCTATCACCAGGGTCACCGCTGAAGCAATATTAAAGGGGGGCACGCCCATATTAATCAGGCGGGAGAGTGTCTGTGGTCCATCGTTGGTGTGCAGGGTAGAGAGCACCATATGACCTGTTTGTGCAGCTTTAATGGCAATGCTGGCGGTTTCAAGATCACGAATTTCCCCAACCATAATAATATCGGGATCCTGGCGCAGAAATGCTCGCAGGGTTGTGTTAAAATCGAGCCCGACTTTAGGGTTCATATTTACCTGGTTGATGCCTTCCAGGTTAATCTCAACCGGGTCTTCAGCGGTTGAAATATTTCGGTCTTCCGTGTTCAGAATATTCAGCCCGGTATAAAGCGATACGGTTTTTCCACTGCCGGTCGGACCGGTTACCAGGATCATCCCATAAGGGTTTGCTAATGCGTCTAGATAAAGCTGCTTTTGCTCTGGTTCATAGCCTAACACGTCGATGCCTAATTTTGCCGCCGATGCGTCCAGAATACGTAAAACGATTTTTTCACCAAATAATGTCGGGCAGGTGTTAACTCGAAAGTCAATTGCCTTGTTTTTCGAAATGCGCATTTTTATCCGGCCATCCTGAGGTACGCGCCGTTCAGCGGTGTCCATGCGTGACATGACTTTTATACGCGCGCAAAGCCGCCCTGCCATGGTATTGGGTGGAGATGCAACCTCACGCAGTACGCCATCAATACGCAGGCGTACACGGTAGCGTTTTTCATAAGGTTCAAAATGGATGTCAGATGCGCCTTTTTTTATCGCATCAAGCAGCACCTTATTAACAAAACGAACCACGGGGGTATCATCTGCCTCTGAAGTGGAGGCTCCCTCATTACCTGTTTCTGCTTCGGTGTCTTCAAAGTCAACATCATCGAGGTCTTCGTCCAGCATGTCGCCCATGCCAGCGGCATCCTGGGCTTCGAGAGTGGCTTCTATAAATTTAGCCAGTTTATCTGCTTCGACCAGTACCGGCTCGGTGCTTATACCCGTCTGGAACTTGATCTCATCAATGCCCACCAGGTTGGTGGGTTCAGCAACGGCCACATACAGTCGATTACCGCGTCGGTGGATGGGAATGACCTGGTGTTTTTTTATCAGATCTTCATTAACGAGGCCGGTGGGAATAGACTCTTTGTCCAGTGAGTTTAAATCCAGCAGGGGGATGCCAAATTCATTAGCGGCCGCTGTCGCCAGTTTGTCAGCGGCTATGAGTTTCTGGTTAACCAGATGCTGACTCAGATTAAGCTTTGCCTTTCTGGCCTCCGACTGGGCGATTAAAGCGACTTTTTCACTAATTAAAGAATCAAGCACCAGGCGGCGAGATAACCCGCTAAGCTTTGCATCAGGTGGCATACGTTAGTTACTCAGCGTTAAGGCCGCTTCGTATATACGGCTTTATTTAAATTAGATATGAAACAATTGCTTATATGCTGTATTTATTCCAATATATCATAGCTGAAATTCATTCTTTATGCAGGCTTAATTGCGCGGATAAAGCTTAAAAAAATCGCGGTGTCCGGAGGCATGGGCACTTTACCGTTGAAATGTGATTCGATTCACATAGCGACTGAGGATGGTTTTATAGACCCCCCTGGTTCGATTCAGCAAACCAGACACTGTGCACAGTTAATATTGAGGGGTAGCCGCTTTTATTTATAGCTACGGCGCGCGTGGTCAGATTAAACGGTGGTTAACCGACGGGCTGCGCTCTGAGTTGCTGGTATCGGGTAAAATGCTTATGTTTTATGGAAGCCTTTTTCTGTCGCGCCATATGTATCGGTGGCAGATTTGCATGATTTGGTACCTTCAACCCTAATTACGTACTCATAACCTATGCCACCTGTTGAAGCATTGAGCGTAACGGTATAAGTATATTCGTCCTTATCGTTTGGATCCCAGTGCAGTTTATTCATTAAATCACCGGGAGCACTTCCAGCGGTATGTGTGCCGCCCAGGTAGCTGCTGTTTTCAATATTGTAGTTCTCTTCAAAGCTGGCCAGGGTTTCCAGATTAGTGGCAGCGGTTGAGAGGCAGGAGGTATTGATGTAATTGTTATAGGAAGGAATGGCAATTGAGGTAAGTACACCAATAATACCCACAGCGATCATGAGTTCCATTAAAGTGTATCCAGCTTGTTTTCTTATATGCGCCATTGGGTCGTTCTCCAGATTTCAGTGTTATATTATAGTTTAATGGTAAAATGGTTGAATATTAAGGGAATGTGGTTGAAAGGTCTAAAAAACGGGATAAAAATGTTAGATTAATAAAATTCAGGCTTTTAATGTATTTATTATCGGTATAAATTATTAAGCAGGCATCAGGGTAGTTGTGTTGTGAAAAGTTGTCAGGTGTAAAATCAAAACCCGAGAGCAATATGTTTACTCTCGGGTGAGAGATGTTAGGCGATAGGTCTCAAAGTCTAACGGAGAAAAGTGACTGTACTTGCAGGTAAATCTTCATATTGTGCTGTAGACACCGTAAAAGCGGCTGCGCTGTTCACCGTTGCATCAGCAACAGCTACTGTGCCAGCAGTAGTAGATGCAGCCGCATAAGCAGCAGTGCCGTCAGGTGCGTTTGATGCAGTAGTAGTGTTCAGGTGGACAACAAAGGCTGCTGCATTAGCCGTTGAAGCTTCAGCGCCACCAATTAGCTTGTCTCGGGTAGCTAGAATTATCCCAAGTGCACGTTGACTTTTATTTTTGGAGATTTCGTTTTTAATAATGCTTATTGCTTCAGAAGCATTGCTCGTTACCTGCGTCATATTAGCCGTACGAATATAGTTATTATAAGAAGGAATCGCGATTGCAGCCAGAATACCGATAATGGCAATAACAATCATTAATTCAATTAGTGTGAAGCCCTGTTGCTTTTGTACATATAGTTTTTGTTTTATCATGTTATGTCTCCCAAGGTAGAGCTACCGAGGATACCATAGCAATCCCTTGTCTGGCAATCCTCGGTAGACTAAATTTAGAGAAATAACAGGTTTTTAGCGGATAAATGATACAGATGATGCGGGCAGATCTTCATACACTACGGTAGAGACTGTAAATGTGTTCACACTGCCAGCGGTTGCCATGGCAATACCAACGGTGCCTGTGGTGGTAGGGGCAGCGGCATAAGCGGCCTGGCCATCTGGTGCTTTTGAGGCTGTTGTGCCGGTCAGGTGAGCAATAAAAGCGGCTGCATCAGCGGCAGAAGCCTGAATGGTTGTTATTGCACCTGCTGCATCAAGTAATGTATCGGGTGTGAGTACATTGAGTGCGAGCTGGCTTTTGTTTTTGGAAATTTCGTTTTTGATAATACGCACTGCTTCAGATGCATTGCTGGTGACCTGTGTCATATTGGCGGTGCGAATGTAGTTGTTGTATGAGGGAATGGCGATTGCAGCCAGAATGCCGATAATGGCAATAACAATCATTAGTTCGATTAAGGTAAAACCTTGCTGGATTTTTTTCATGGGAAGTATCTCCGGTAGTGTTTGCTTGAGTTGTCCAGGCATGCATTCGTTAGTTTCAGTATGCCTGATAAAAAAGGCCTCATCTGAGGTTATAATTTATATTGCAGAGGCTGTGCCAGATTTTATGTGTGATATTTTTATCTAATTAAATCAATAAGATACGAAAATTATTTTGTATCTGTGTAGTGAAAAAGAAAGATATGCCTGTTGCAGGAATGTCATTTAAGTGACATATTTGTCAGGTGTTGACAGTAGTATGATCCTAAATTAATCGGTTGGATGCCTTAAACCTGGAAAAATCAGTTGAGTCACGAAAGTATGCACAACTTCCTGGTTCGTATAGCTATATGAAAAAAGTGC
>VAOX01032710.1_pt1 | contig 14342 bp, 1 predicted proteins | sample 3393891 | NCBI WGS metagenome assembly VAOX01 (sample SAMN08290429, study PRJNA428436) | hydrothermal vent metagenome | isolation source: Deep-sea hydrothermal vent chimney | place: Indian Ocean: Southwest Indian Ridge | depth 2822 m m | reverse complement strand
TTTCCAGTTTTATCATCACCATTAACAACCAGTGCAATTCCATCATCACTTAAAATCGACTGGCGTACAAGACTACCGCAAGTATCAATTTTAACAGCATCAAGAATTGATATGCTATCTGTTCGGCTGGTGTCAAATATTCCAATGAAACTGGTTATATTACCTAATGGTCTGACACATTCACCCGACTGATTTGAGGTACTTTTAGCGATGATATTAACCGTCGTTAAGGCATCAATATCTTTGGTGATTCCTGGGATGGTAAACCCTTGGCCATTATTTCGACCTAGTTCACGTAAGTAATTTGAACGACTCGCATCGTAAACAATGGCATCACTTGCCGTTGTTGCTTGAATAAATTTAGAGTCGGATCGCAGTGCTGATGAATGTCGACCAATGGCACTATTACCCGTTTGAGGCATACTCGGTAGTGCTATATCAAATATAAAACGTTGACTATTACTGACTACGTGTAATTTTTGATCAATGATGTGTAATTCTTCTGCGCTAAGGTTTTGTTTAACGCCATTACTTGAAGCCAGTTTTAAAATACGAATAACAGACGGTTTTTTAGGATCAGCGATACTAATGACTGCAACACCATCGGTACTATTACCAACAAATAGTAAATTACCAGAGCTTGCCATCGTGGTCGGTACGTTAACAAAATTTAACGATAAGCTGTAAATAATATCACGATCTTTACTGGTTGGTTGATTAACACCGCCTGAGCCTGGTAAACGATTTTCCCGATCATAAACCAATACCACGACTTGATCTTCATATAGGGTATTGATTAACGGGTAATGTTCCGCTTTTGCGGTGACATACAATTGTTGTCCAGCAAGATGTAGAGTCTCAGGTTTTAAATCTTGAGGTAAATTGAAATATCCCAAACCAACCATTGGTGCCGCATTATTTAATGCTTCCCGTTGATAATTTACGAGTGAAATCCAACCGGGTGCAAAATAATTATCAAACTCTTGCTTGGTTCTAACTTTCGATGGCCGAATAAACTCTGCATCTTTCGCGCTTGAAGTTTTATGGGCTAGTATTCCTTCACCGAGTACGTACACCAAATTTAAATTGGTATCTGATACGATATCTTTAATCTTCCCTGGTGGTAATTTTAAAGGATCAGGGATATACACTTTTTGATTACCTGGACTCGGTAAATATTGTGTAATTTGACTGTAACTAAAGGGTTTTTCGGCTTCAATACGTTGATCAACTTGTAATTGACCATAAAATAATGCATTAGGCAGTATAAAACGTCGTCCTACGTCATCTGAAATTTCAAGATCAACAAAACCTCGGAAAGATGTTCCAAAATCGGGAACCGTCCATTGCATTTCATTTGCACTATAAAGTGATAGACGGTCATTATCGATCACATCAATTATAACAGTCTCTGGCTTACCACTTTGATATGCCTGTAGCTTGATACCATCATGGAAACCATAACCTACAATTCTGACTTTATCGCCCTGACCGAGTTGATTGACTCTTACAACCGGTGGCTCGATAAATGAGATCTGTAGAATATCAACATAGGTGAAGGCACCAATCACGGTATCGCTTAAAGCAGAATCATTAGTAACTTCTACAGCTGCTGGTCCGGCATAATTGGCAACTGTTTTAGCAAATATTTTCTCATAGGGATCTGCCAGTGTTGCTGCGTCAATTCGGTCTACTATTAGTTTTTGACCACCAATGCGTAGCTGAGGATTGTTGCCAAAATCTAATCCCCTAACTACCACGTTGGTACCACCATCAATTCCACCAGTGTCGGGTGTAATTGATATTATTTCAGGTGCTGCTTCAATTCCAGCTGCAGAGGTAGAAAAACTGAATGTATAGTCTTCACTTAAAGGCTGCCCTGTTAGTGGTTGTAACCCCTTTGTAATACGGACATAGTAAATTTGACTATTAAATAATAACTCGACTGAATTTCGCGTTAGTGTAATTAACTGGTATACCGGTAAGTTATTTCGTAGAGAAAAATCAATATTAAATTTATTTGTTACATCAACACCTATTTGAGGATCACCTTCAAGTACTTGAATGTAATCAGTCAAAATCGTTGTTGCGGGAACGACTGCGGAGAGTTCAATATTGATCTCGGCCAGATCAGTGGCGACATCGGATTGATCCCGTACTGGGCTATGACTTAATACATCTAAAGCCGGTAATTCTATGCGATTAATACCTTTGTGACCGGCAGCAATTTGGATACCACCTCGGGCAAGAATTAAACCTCGAGCAGCAAAATCACCACTCGACGCTGTTCTATGTATTACAGTTGGTATAGTTGCATCTTCTAGTACATCATCCAATTTACCTAAATCAATAACTTCAACTATTGATTGAGCTGGTTGGTCTTTTTGATCAGAGTAATGTACCGAAACATAGGCTTTATTACCTGCTATAACGACATCATAACTGCCATCACTAACGCGATCTAAACGTGTCGGATTAAGTTCTACAGTGTGCAGTAAGCGTGGGAAGTAAGGGTCTGCAATGCTAATAATATTAAGTTGTGAGACACCGCCACCAGAGGCCATATCAGTAACATAGAGTTTATCACCTTGTATTTCTAGTCGATTTGCAACACCAAGAGTATCAAGCGTGGCAATAATCGGCATTGCTGGATCAGCAATATCTGCAATGACTATACCTTCATGAGAGGCGGCGATAAAAGCGTAATTCCCTTTTATTGCGACATCTCGGGTAAATCCATTAGGTTTAATATAACCAACATGGTATGGCGAATTTAAATTACTGATGTCAACTACTTGAACACCACCATTACCATTTGCGACGAAAGCCAAATCATCTTTACGGGTTAAACCATAGACATCAGGAAACGGCATATCAATTCGCCCGGCCAGTAAATACGGTAGGCCAAACTGAGCATCACCATTACGAATATTAAAAATCAATAATTCGCCACCGGTATTTTCAAGGTAAATTTTTCCACTGGTGGGATCGGAGTTTATGCTTGATTTTAATGTCGATGCAAATATCCCTTCTTTATTTGCAGCAATGGCTAACTCACCACTCTTAGATGCCATAACAAAGGCTGAATCAGCATGTAGCTCGGTGATTGTTCCGGCGAACATTTCTGAAGATGATGTCAAAAGATTTGAATACACTAAATGTGAGCCATCGAGACCATATGGCTCATTAGAATCATCGAGTATAAATATACCAGTTCTTGGTAATACGTTAACAAATCCGGGTTGTTGATTTAATTCGGGAATCAATAAATTACCTAAACCTGGTTCTAAACGCATTGGATCAGTATTAGACCACGCGGCAATCATACTGTTAGTACGGTCTGGACTTCTAAATTGAGCAACAGCGGTATAGTAAACGCTTGATGGTATTGCTATTGGATCTTCGTTAGCTGTTACTATAGCGGGATCAACCGGTGATAAATAACGTCGTTCACTAATGGGTAAGCCTACTTCATGAATTGTTTCTGACACGATGGTGTGATTCGGGGTAGTCACTGTTGTTACAACACGTACGCGTTCATTTCGTTGCGCACCACGGAATAAAACAGTGCCATCAACAAAATCGTTCCAGTATATATAGTTATGGTTTACCGGATCACTTATTGGCGTTGTATCGCCTACTGCTCTAACATCATTACGGAATAGACTTAATGGCGTTGATGAAATTAGTACCCAACTACCATCATTGCTTTGATATTCACGAACCCACTGCATGCTGACATTTCGATCGGCTTCAATTCCGATATCATCAACACTGACCACTGCACGAATGCTTTCATTACTGGTAAGAATTTCACCATTAAACGGTGCTAGAACACCCACTTTGGGCGCGATGGTATCCGACACTCTGCCAACACGAACAGGCGCTGTTTGCACACTATGTCCGAGCACATCAAAAACGACTGCATGAATAACAAAACCGGGTACTTGCTCTGGTGGAATTATTCTAACGCCATAGACATTTTCTTGTGCGACTGAACCAGTTTGTTTTGTGTAATTATCATATACAGTGTCTACCGCAATACTGTTAACGTAAAAAACCACTCGATCAATACCCTCGGCACCAAGATCATCGATGGCTTCTACTAGCACTTCGATATCTTGGCCATCGATTACTACCGATTGATCAGAATTCGGTTGTATTATTTTAGCCGTAGGGGGCTGATCAGCTACAATGGTGATATTTAGGGGTGATGATAAGACTGAACTATAACCGTCAATATCCGTTGCAATAGCAGTGAATGATAAGACTTCAGAGGCTTTCCCTACCGGAATTTTAATGTGAAATTGAAATGGTGCTGACTGGTCTTTTGATACCAGTTGACTGGTGCCATTGCCTAGTTTTTGAAATAGCTGCACCGAATCGACGCCTACTTCAGGATCACTCGCAATGACATTAACAATGACATTTCGACCTTCGGTAATTTCGGTTATGGTATTTCCTAAGTTAAAGCCTCTACTATCGAGGAGTTTAATGTCTTCAACTTGTGGTGGGACATTACGTAGTAAATTGATTGGGCGAGTTAATATGGTTGCATTACCTGCGCCATCGGTTGCCTTAACAGTGAACTGCATTTCAAGTTGAGTCGCAGTGCTATCAACTAAACCTAAATATGCATCAATAGTATCAACTTTTAAACTACCAAAATAAGGTGCGGTAACTAATTGTCGGGACTGTACAATTTCGTTGGCTGTAAATACATTATCTTGGTTTTTATCAACAGCCAATTCCAATGTAACAATACTGACGCGAACATTATCTTTAGCTTCTAATGAATATGGGAACGAGCGTTTTTCGACAACCGTGGTTCCTGAAACTGCTGGAAGACTAATAATAACTTCTGGTGCGACTACATCTTTTTGTACATAAACTGTCGTTGCAATTAAAGTATCAACGGTGCGTGCGACACCGGACAAACGTCGTTCTGTCGTGCTAGAAGTTAATGTTAAATCAGTGCCTGCTTGACCATAGGGAACTTCAATTAAGAACTCATAAGGATAACTGGTATCGGTGAATACACGATCACCTCCTAGCAAGCCGTTGACATTTAATACGACTCGTTCAAGCCCAACATCATCTAATGCGTTAACTTGAACCAACATAAAGTCACCTTCAGTAATTGAAGATTGATCAGTAGGAACGGCTATCGCAATAGTCGGCGCTTGATCTTGGATAATCTCGATCTCAAATTCTTCTATCGCGGTATGTTTATCCAGAACATTAAATGCAGCACCATAGCTGTCGATTGCTTCAACACGTAGCAATACTTTATTATTTAATGCTGTGACAGTATCAAAATTTGGTAACGTAACTGCGAATGCATAGGGAGGTTGACGTAGCAATTGATTGTATATTTGCACATTGCCATTTGCATGTGTTGCAGTTAAACGCAGTGAATCGATACCTACATCATCAAAGGCATTTACTATCACCGCCAATTGAGTCGATTCAACTACTCGTGCGCCAGGAACCGGCTTTAATACATCCACTACTGGGCTTTGATCTATTTTTACTGGGTAACGAATTTCGCGAATTCGTTGATTACCAGCAGCATCAGTTGCCACTACTTTTACCCAAACATCAAAGAGCTCAGTTCCGGTTAAGACTTCATTTTGAAATTTGTTTACGATATCGATTAATCGATCAATATGAACTTTGTGCAAAAATTCAGGTGTATCGATATTAACCGTACTCACTGGTTCAAAATCGAAATCTTCGATTGCTGTTATGCTTCGTAAGGGTACTGTATAAGCATTTCGAACATAGTTGCCATCACTCTTTTGAACACCATAACTAGTGTATAACTCTAATTTACTGACTTTGACATTATCAAACGCCCGGAAGCCAACCGTCATGTCTGAAAATTCGGGTGCGCCGTAACCCAATTGTGGTCTTGTAATTGCTACTTCAGGATTAATCTCATCAGCAGCGGCTATTATACTAACTTCATGTCGTGCTACTGCATTATCAGAATCTCGAATTAATGCTGTAATCGTTACTGGTTCATTAAAACGTATTAGCCCAGATGGAACAGCCATATAATAACCACGTTGCATCGCAAACGGACTATTACGTCGTCCAAATTCGTTGGCTAAATCAATACTGTAATTCTTTTCAATATCGTTATAAATACTCGCATACGCTTGATCAACAACGCTGGTACCAGCAACTTGTGAGTCATTTAACGGTAATTCACTTTGTTGTGTCAGTTTGACACCATTAACGAAGACTTCAATATTATTAGCATCTAACTGTCGGTCATCTGTTGCTGCAATTCCCAATTTAATTCTGAAAGTCCCAGCTACAATTAATTGATTATTTGCAGGTGCGGTAATTCTTATACCTGGCACCATATTGGTTAGTGGATGAACTAGAAAACTACGAACAGCTTGATTGCCATAGGTATCAATTACTAGCATTTCATATTCTGTTGTTTCTACCTGATTGAAATTAATTTCTGTAGAAATGTTTGCTGTTGTAACTGTAGGTTCTGGACAGCTAGAAATAAAATCTTGTCTAAATTCTTCAGTGCGATTTCCAAGACGATCCACTCGATTAATAACAAAACCAGACAAACCAGCGTCATCATCAAGATCGACTCCAACTTTAAAATCTTCCCCAGTCCGAACCCAGAATTCGCCATTATTGACGCGTTCAGGTGTATCGAATGTTTTTAAATAAGAGTTTGCAATTTTATAGCTAGCAAAAAGAATATGATTAATCGTTGGATTATCATTGCTAACGATTGGAAAATTCAATGTTGCAGAAGTAGTATGTCCACTATTATCAGTCACAACTAATAATAGGTCTAATACCCCACTCGTAAATGTTGTTGGTACTTCGTAGGGAATGGTATAGAGATCTTGGGTGTATATACCGCCAATTTCTCTAATTAAATTATCACCGTTCTCGAATAGCTGAATAGAGCGTATACCAGTAGAATTATCATTAACTGCAACCTTAATATCAAAACGTTGTTTTGGTACTACATTACTTCCATTGGCTGGCGATTCAATGGTAACAATAGGAGCGGCTAAATCAGATTGAATTTGATGAGTAGCCAGCACTGATAAAACTTGATCACCACGTTCCATCGAGAACCTATCAGTAGCATGACCAAGGATACTCATTGATTGAATATCATAGTGAACCGGAATAGGTAACGCCCGTGAAGTAACGTCAAGTGGTTTTATAGCTTTGACTTGTGCACGAGAAGAAATAAATGCAGTGATAATATTACCAGAGCTGTTATCGTTTAACAGTACGGTAACATCAACTTCTTTTTTTATGCGTCTTAAATTGTTGACACTTTTATATGAAGTAAGATTCTTTAAATCTTTACTGTGTAGGCGAATTGATCGTATATAACCATTAACGACACTACCATTACTATCCGTTAATTCTGGTATTATTTCAACGGTGGTATTATTAAGTACAATAGTACTTAGATCGACCCCTGCTGGATCGGTCACAAGTATTTCTGTACGTAATGCCATACAAGCATTATCGCTGTATTTAGAGACACGGTATTGAACGGTAATACCGACTCCAGCATCAAACTTTAAGAATCCAGCGGAATTTGGTAATGGGTGAATATTTAATTTAGTTCCATCTGTAGCAATATAAGTTTGATTAGCAATAGTTAAGTTTGTTGCTACTGCTCCAGCTTCTGGATAATTAATACTGACATGAGGAAAATTGCTACCATCTGTCTGCAAGGTCGTATGACCCGTCGGATCACGACCACCGATATTCGCCATTCCTTTTAGTGAGGTATACAGAGGAAAGTAGAATATAGCTGCTGATTTAACTGCATAATCGTCACTCATTCTAAGAGTTTGATAAGCTAGGGCACCATTCATTTGATCAATTTCTGGAAGTTTGTCGATCACTGACAGTTTCGGTGCTTGATCCGTAAGAATTGAAACAACTCGAGATTGCTCGGCTGTGTTACCTGCTGAATCAATCGCTTGAACTACAAATGTAAAGGTTTTGCCTTTTGCAGGTATTGGCGCAAAAGCCGTAAGATCGATCACAATATTATCGAGACTTGAGATTTTTACTGATTTTTGAGTCAGTAAACTGACATCTGCCAATGGCGTTGCTTCTTGTCCAAGAATAAATGCTTTATAACTTGATAATGAAATATTATCGTTTATTTCAAAGACTGCAGTTAATGCTTGTCTATCGTAAACAGTCTCGGTTGGACTTTCGATGCTAATAACAGGTGCTTCAACATCAGCTTCAATTGTTAATCCGATACTAGGTGAATCACTGGTATTATAACCGTGATCACGGGTTCTCAATTTAAATTGATATATCTTACCTGCTTGTGCAAGGTAGCTTTCAGGAATTTGAATTTGACCATTAAAATCAACATAAAAACGAGTTCCTGCGATCAGGGTACCAAAACTATTTGGATTGGCGACTGTAATTGATTCTACGCGTTCTTTGCGACTAAGGATTTTCCAATCAAGAATAGTTTCTGTACCCAGTTCGTCGACCAAAATTGGTATTAGGGTATCAATGTAGATATTGTCATCACCGATTCCATTCACTTCAAAACTATCACCGGGCATAATCGAAAATGACACTGCTGGTATCGACATTGTTAATACCGGAGGTTCTTCATCATCCAATATAACCATATCAAGTAATACTTCAGTTGATAGGCCGGCATTATCAGTGGCACGAACACCCATTCGTAGCACACCTTCAGCAGCTGTGGGTTGATGAGGGACACGTAGTGTTGCTGACAAATATTTAGCTGAAGTATTTAATTGTTCAATTTCTAGTTGATTGAATGATTTGCTAAATACAGTTACGCCACTCAACTCAGCAAATATAACCGCATTAGAAACTTGCCGGTTATCACTAACCTGAGCATTGATGGTAAATGACTCTCCTTCGATTAACCTTGAACCTGCAGCAGGCTGTCTTATTGAGACAGTTGGAGGTTCATCGGCTAACATACTATAGCGCCAATTAGTCGTTGCAACATTACCATATACATCTGTTGCAAAAGCTTGGATTACAACTTCGGTGCCAGTTGCAGGAATAGTATAGTTAAATATTCCTTGTTGAGTTTTTGCTTGATTTGCAGCGGTATAATCTATTGAATGGATTACTACTGCTGCCACTTCAAATCGAATATTACTAATTAAAGCATCGTCAACGGCACGCCATTGTATATTGGTAACACTATTTAGATAGACATTGCTGCCTTGAATTGGAGCTATGATCCCAAGTAACGGAGCGCTATTGTCCGGTACAATTGACAGATTTACCGTATGAATGGCAGTATTATTGTTAGAACGCCGGCCGCGGTTATCAACTGCAACCACTTCAACTCTAATAGTATGAATGGCATTAGTTAAATTAAAAGTTGCAAGATCAACGGCAAATGTCGCTTGAACATTCTGTGCTTGAGTGAGTCCATTAGTGCTATCGCGAACTTCAGACGCAAAAGCAGTTGTTGCTGAGTCTATAAAATAGCTAACTTCAACAGCCGATACACCGCGATCATCTTGTGCTTGAATGTCTAATTGTAGCTTATCACGTGGAAAGTAATTATTCCTTTCATGACGAGCTTCGGTAATAACTGGGTCTTTATCGACAATAACTGCAATAACCATGTTAGAAACTGAACTATTACCGGCATCATCATAGGCTGTTACTTTAACAGGATAACGATCCCGAATTGTATTTACCGCATTTAAAAATAATGGAACTTTAACTAATTTTAATGAAGAGTAAGCTTTAAGAGCACCAGGAATTTGTTGTGGAGAAAAATCAGTCCCAGTAATAATATCTGTTGGGTTTCCGGTTAACACATATCGCGCACCTTCTAATCGAACCCCTGCTAACTCTAATCGAGTCACCTCGACATTATCATAACCTGTAACTTTAAGAACAATTTCACTATCTTCTACAACATCGGCAATATCCACACCCGCTTCTGTAAATGTTATTTCAGGTGATGCTATATTAATTACAGGTGCATCTAAATCTTTACCAAGAGTCACTTGTACTAATTGGCTACGCGTTTGTTGTGCTTTATTGTCAATGGCAAGCGCCGATATTGATAAAACTTGATCTTGAACTAAACCAGCTTGGGTGTCATAGGTGAAAGAATAAGGCGCATTTGCATCTGTTCCGATTAAACGGTCATTTATGTAAAAATCAACTCGATCTATTTTAATATCATCATTAGCATTGGCTCTTAATTCAAAACTTTGACCAGCAACCAAACTCATTCCTTCAATCGGAAAACTTAATGCTACGGTCGGTGGCTGATCCGCTTTTACGGGTAATCGAATTAACTCTGATTGTGATAGTTCACCATGAAAATCAGTAATACGAGCTTGTAAGCGTAAAGTTTGTCCCAGTTGCTCCTGATTTATAGCAACAGTAAATGATGTTGTGGAACTCAGGGCTTCAATTGCATTCGAGAATTGTGAATTATTATCTCTGAAACGAAATACATCACTGACAACACCATTTTGTAATAATTCTACAACTGAGCCTAGTGCTAATGTATCGTCAGAAAATTCAAGCTGAACAGCTAATTGTTGTCCGACGCTAATCGTACTACCGGAAATGGGTGATAGTAATTTTATAACCGGTGGCTGATTCTTAATGATTCTAATTAATCGTGCTGAGGTATTGCCTTTGCCACCATTGGCTGCATATATTTCACCGTGAACAGAAAAACTAGTTTCATTAGTAGCAATAAAGCTACTCACTTTAGTGTCTAAAAGCCATATCTCAAACCAGGCTTTTTTTAGTTTACCATCGGCGGTTGCGATTTCTCGTTCTTCGATTCGAGGGAAATAAGCTGATCCAATTTTTGTGCCATCAATAAAATAATTTATGTATCGTATGGCTACGGTTTTAGTTTTATCGTTTATATCCACTTCTCGAATCAATTGGATTCTGAGTGGTGCGCCTTCCACAACTCGTTGTAATTCAACTGGACTTTCCCAAGTTAAATCGGGAACTGTTTGATCCGCTTGAGCTTTAACACTGACATTTCTTTCAAATAATGCACTCGCTTGACCTAAACTATCAATAGCAATGACGCCAACGCTAAGATTTCTATTGGCCATTTGTTCAGTTGTCGCGATAGTCATTTTGAATGGTGCTGATTTTCGAGTTCCTAGAATTGCACCATCAAGAAAAAACTGAACTTCGCGTATGGCTACATCATCATTTGCTGTGGCTTTTAAAGTTAGAATGTTATTAATTTCAACGCTAAGCGGTACATTTAAACTAACTTCAGGTGGGGCATCTTTTGATGAAATTGAAATAGTGGTGTTCACTGTTGGAATATTTGTCAATGCAACAGTGACGGATATTGGTGTTGTCGATGGAATCACTGATGTTGCTAGTAAATTGCCTTTTTGATCCAGGTTTAAAATGCCAGTGGCTCCAGAACCCAATGAATAATTTACTTTAAATTGAGTCCCTACTTCCACTTTTGTGCCATCACTGAATAATGCAAAAACCGCAGGTAAAGCGATTTTTGTATTTAATCGAGGTAATTCAAATGGAATTGTGGAGTCTAGTCCAAATAATTCTAAACCAGTAAGACTTTTGGTTTCATCAACTGATACCGGTATTGTGACCGGTAATAGTCCCGGATAATTGACTGTAATAGATACTATTTGACCGGTTGTTTGCGCCAGTGGATAAACCACTCCAGTTGAAGTTACTGCTATTAAGTCAGGATGAGATGATACATAACTAATACCACTAGCACCTCCAGCTAAAGGTGTAACGCCTCTAAATTGATAATTTACCGATGGAATTATTGATGCAGACTCGAGTAGATTGGTAAATATAATCTGTGCTGGTGAAACACTTAAATCTGATGCTGCTTCTACAACATCAGAACCAGTAAATTCAATTGTCGAAATACTGGTTTGATTACCCGATGAATCTACTGCCATTACATCCAGTAATACTATGCCATTATGTGCTATTTCTGCAGGGCTTAATGCACCCGTTATCGGTAGCGATAAATAATAAATTCCTTGTGAATCCGCTTCAGGATAAATACGTTGGACGCCATTAGTTTGAGCAAAAGCTGTTTTTCTGGCGTTATCAATGACACCGCCAGCATCTCTTAAGTCAGAGGCCCGCATAGCCGTTACTGAAAAACCTAAATATTGAATATCGGTGTCATCATTTGCATTGACAGCAATAATTAAATTTTGTGTTGTGCCTAATTTTTTTAAACTTACAGAAGCAAGACTTAATTGAGGTTGATTGGTTTCAACTTTAAATGTTTCATTATGAGAAGTTGTCGTTAAATCGCGATTATTCAACACCACTTGAGGTAATAGCTGGTTTTGGTTACTGATTGAATATGGAAATTCACAACTGACCGGGTTATTTGCGACACGCAAAGCATCGTTAACACTAATTGTTGTGATTGTACTACCCGATATCAAATCGACCGACACTAACTGAGTACAATCGCTTATATACAAGACATAATCGGTTTTGTTCGTAAATGAACCGAGGTTTCCTGCAGCTCGTATATCAACTGTAGCAAATGCTTTAGTTAGAGGAACGATACTTAAAAGGATAACGAACAAAAACCTTACGTATTTCGATAAAACTACCGACACAATAACCACCTCAATTACATCTTATGTGTATTAATAAATTGAAAGTCTTAATTCATATTTTATGGCGTAAAAATCCATTAATCGTAAGCATCACGCTTCGATCATTACGTCATAGGAATTACTTGATGATTTAATTTAAGGTGCTTTAGAAAACTAAATGACCTGTAAATTTAAATCCAAAAACTGTGATTGTTCATTTCACAATTATTATTTTTTTATTTTTTGGATAATTTATAAGGTCTGCGATTCATTACAAATTTGCCGAAGCAATCTTATATTTAATATTTAACTTAATCAATACGAAAAGTAATCTTTTTAAGACTATTTTAAGCTTTATTAGACAGTTAAATTGTAAATTAGAGGTTTACGCTATTCTCTTAGAAACAGAATCAACAGTGTTAATCTGCAGTTAACTTTATACTGGTTTTTAAGTGTAGTTAAACTATTGGGTAACTAACTGAGCCTGGTCTTTACGAGACACATTATTCTGAGTCATAGAGTCCACCTACCTAAAAATCTATGATTAAGGTCATTTATAGCTGGAGTTTATTTTAAGAAATAAAAAATAAGGCTATTCAAAATAGAGGTAATTTGAATACTCATCAGACATTTTCTAGGAGGCAGTACAAATATACTAGGAATCCCGTACCTTTGAAAGGTTAAATATATTTATTTCGAAAGATCATTTATTTTCTTTAGTGATTCCTGGCAATCTAACCACAATGTTTTTAATATTTTTTTATCAAATTGTTCCTTTTTGTTGACACTCATCATGGTTTCAATTGTACTAAGTTGTGTGACTATCTCTATAGCTATTTGATCCAATTTGTCTGAGTTATCGTGTGCCAATTCAATTATGTCATTAAATGTCATGGTCTCTTCATTTTCAGTCATTACTGTATCTAACCCGAAATTTAGTTGTTAAGTACAGTGTACACCTTAAAAAGTTTTGTTATTGCTTATCTATTTAGATGATACTATTTATTTAATTTTAGTGTATGAGTAAGATCTATAAATAAATAGCTTATACATTTACCCCGCCGTTAATTATCATGTGATTAAACGGGCAATAACATAAAATTTGAATGTAGAATCTTTTTAGTATGTAGTAATTTTTTCTGATACGTGATTACTATCATCAATTTCACTTGCTTTAATTTATACCGCTACAGTATTATTAAATGGTACCAATACTGTAAAAAACATTATGGTTAGGTTTAATCGCGAAATTTGATTGTCACTGCAAATGCATTATGATCGGACGCTTTGGCATTATTATGATTTATTGTACTTGATTTAATCCCACCGCGTTTTGATGTTGTTTTTATCTCATTCGATAATAAGACGTGATCGATTTGTTGCCTAGTTCCCATATAGCTATAAGTCCATCTTGTATCCAGTTGTGTATCATTAAAATATTTTGCTAATCCAGTTTGAATTAAATCTGGATATATATCATCAAAACCTCTGATTCTGAGTAAAGTAGGTTGCCCTCTTTTTTCATTTAAATCTCCAGAGACAATTATCATTTCATTTTTTATTAAACTTGGTAACATATGTCGGCGAGCTATAGATGCCTGGGCAATTCGTTGCATGTCTTTTTCATGGCCGCCACGTTCCGATGAAAAGTGTAACGCGTATAAAATTATATTTTTATTGTTTACATTAGCTGTAACCCGTAGTCCT
>VAOX01028839.1_pt1 | contig 14353 bp, 16 predicted proteins | sample 3393891 | NCBI WGS metagenome assembly VAOX01 (sample SAMN08290429, study PRJNA428436) | hydrothermal vent metagenome | isolation source: Deep-sea hydrothermal vent chimney | place: Indian Ocean: Southwest Indian Ridge | depth 2822 m m | reverse complement strand
GCAAAAACAAAAACAGATTTAATATTACCGCCACCAATGCGGATTAACGTTTTGTTACCGCAACCACTTGCAAAGGTCATACCAACACCAAAGAGTAAGCCGCCAAGAATATACCGTCCCCATTGAAATTCACTGCCGCGATAAGGCGGTAAAGTTGAAGATAAATCAACATGACCCAGTGACTCAAGAACCATAACACCAATAAGCGCAACCGTACCGGCTAAAATCCAAGCACGTAATCGACCTGCATCACCTATGTTGACCAAATCGGAAACGGCACCCATAGTACAAAAATTTGTTTTATTGACCACTAACCCCAAAATGACGGCAATGACAAATGTCGACCATAAAAAGAAGGATTGAGCTGCTAAGAAGCTTTCGAATGACATAACTAAAGTCCCTTGAATAACTGTTTGATTTATATGACTATTTATAGAAGTCACAGTAATTTTCAGACTGAATTATAGCCGATGCAATTTGCGATGTAACCTACAAAGCTAAATTGTATTATTTATAGTGCAATTTCCAATCTTCGTTATGCAGAATGGTAAACCGTGGGATCAGCAATATGAGCATCTTTGAAGCCTTGTCGCCGCAAACGGCAGGAATCACAGTTTCCGCAGGCTTTACCTTGCGTATCCGGCGCATAACAAGAGAGGGTTTGGGAGTAATCCACCCCTAGTATCATGCCTTTTTTAATGATCTCGGCTTTACTGAGGTTGATCAGTGGTGTTTTGATATGAATTAAGTCGCCTTCAACACCCTTTTTGGTCGCTAAATTTGCCATGGTTTGGAATGCATCAATATATTCAGGTCGGCAATCGGGATAGCCTGAATAATCGACCGCATTTACCCCAATGAATATCGCTTCAGCATTTAACACTTCAGCCCAGCCCAATGCGAGCGACAAAAATACCGTATTACGAGCGGGGACATAAGTGACGGGAATGCCCGCCGAAAGATCATCTGTATTTTTTGGCACATCGATGTTGTTATCGGTAAGTGCTGAACCGCCAATATCGTCCAAACCAAGGTGAACCACTTTATGTTCTGCTGCGCCTAAAGAGGATGATATGACTTTTGCACTTTCAAGCTCAATTTGGTGGCGTTGACCATAATTAAAGCTCATCGCATAACACACATAGCCTTCCTCACGCGCCATCGCAAGCGTGGTGGCAGAATCTAATCCACCCGAAACAAGAATAACTGCTTTTTTAATCATATTGAGATTTTACAATAAATAGGAGAGAAAAAAAATATTATCGTCCAGCCTCATCATTCCAAAGGTATTTATGTAGTTGCATTTGGAAGCGCACTGCCAGCTGGTCTTCAATAATCCAATCTGCCAGCTGTTGCGGTTTTAATTGTTGATGGCTAGTAGAAAATAGAACCTCACAACGTGATAACAAATCATATTCACTTATTTTATTCACTGCCCAGTCATAATCATTCCGATCACAAATAACAAATTTTAGTTGGTCGTGATTAGTTAATAAGGCAATATTGTCATAACGGTTTTTATCTTCTTCTTTAGATGCCGGCGTTTTCAAATCCATAACTCGACTAACCCGCCCATCAACCAGAGATATATCTAAAGCACCACTGGTCTCTAGTGAAACCTCATAGCCTTCATCACAAAGTAATTTCAACAAATCAACACATCTTTTTTGCGCTAAGGGTTCCCCTCCCGTTACAGTAATAAATTGAGTTTTATATTTTTTAACTTCATTTAAAATTTCTGTAAAAGAAAACCATTCTCCGCCTTTAAAAGCATAAGCCGTATCACAATATTCACAACGTAAAGGACAACCGGTTAAACGAATAAAAACTGTCGCATAACCCGAGCTTCTTGCTTCGCCTTGTAAAGAATAAAATATTTCTGTAATGCGTAAACGAGAAATGGACGAATCAACGTCCACTTCAATTTCTGTAGTTTGTGACATAATATTACTGTGATTTTTGTAAACGAATTTTTTGTAATAAATTTTCAGCTTGTCCAGCTTCTGTTGTACCTGGATAAGATTGAATTAATTTTTTCAAAACCGTTTTTGCTTTTATAAATGACTTTAACTCAAACTGACTATAACCAATTTTTAATAGTGCATCTGCACGCTTGGGGCTTTTTGGATATTGATTAATTAATGTCTGATAGTCTTGCACAGCAATACTGTATTTCCGTGTATGGTAGCTTGTTTCAGCTAACCAATACTGTGCAATATGTGCATATCGACCATTTGGATAGTTACTTAAAAACTGACGAAAAGCATTCGTTGCTTTTTCATAACGTAAGGCACGCAACAAATCAAACGCCTTTTGATATGCTACTTGCTCACCTTCTTTTTTCTTTATTACAACATGCTTTTTAGGCTTAGTAACGACAGATGTATTTGTGCTTTTAACATGATTGATTTTGTTTTTTGCTGAACTCAATGGCAAGCTGGAAGAAGGTTCTGTTGTTACACTAGATCTAGAAGTTGAACCTGAGCGACGTTCCATTTGTAATATGCGACGATCAAGATCAATATATAAATCACGTTGACGTTTCTTAATTTCACCTAATGTGTGTTTTTGAACTTCAATTTCACCAACAAGGCGCTGCAATTCACTTTGCATGCTTTCGATACGCACCATAATATCAACCAAACCTTGGCTATTAACTAAACGTTCCACACGCTTTAGTCGTTCATCTATATTTGATCCATTACCGGCTGAAAAGACCGGTGTACTAATCAATATTGTGAGTAAAATTACCCATGTATTTTTTTTCATCTTAATAACCCGTATAAAGTATTTCTACACGACGATTTAAATTCCAAGCAGAACTGTCATGGCCCAAGGCAACAGGACGTTCTTCACCAAAACTAATTACTTGAATTTGTGCTTCTGTAACACCTTGTAATGTCATGAGCTGCTTAACTGTTTTAGCACGTTTTTCGCCTAGCGCAATATTATATTCACGCGACCCTCGTTCATCCGCATGTCCTTCTAAAACAACTGAAATATCAGGATGAGCAGCTAAAAATTCAGCATGAACTGTAATAACATCTCTATCTTCCTCTTTAACTTGACTGCTATCAAGATCGAAATATAAAACACGTTGAGATAAAGGGCTGTTGGGATCATTTAGCGATGTAATATCCAACGATGCACCTGATTGAAATTTATCAGTAGAATCTTCTGGCGCAGAATAAGTATTCTCACCTTGTGTTTTATCTGGTGCAGTATCATCAGAACCACCACGTTTTTTTAATGGCCCTAAACCACACCCTGACAGTGCTACAACTACACTTAATATTATAAAATAGCGCATTAACTTAATCACATTATGCTCCTTAAAATTAAAATCATTTGTTTATCGTATAAGGCGACCAAACAGGCTCCCTAACATCACCTTGTTTAAAACTTAACCGTTGTCGGGCACGACCATCAACTGAAACAGCTGAAAGTATGCCTCTGTATTTTTGTTCCGTTGCATAAATAATCATGCGTCCATTTGGAGCAAAGCTTGGAGATTCATCCAAACGCCCTTTCGTTAAAATCCGGAAGAAATGAGTCTCTCTTTCCAATACGGCAATACGAAACTTTCCTTGCGAACGATGTACCATAGCAATATAGCGTCCATCAGGTGAAACACTTGGACGCGAATTATAATTCCCTTCAAAAGTAAGACGTTTTGCCCGGCCAACAGGTCTATTATTATTAAATTTAATCTCATAAATCTGAGGCGAACCTCCACGATCTGAGGTAAAAATTAATCCTTTATTATTTGGTAACCATTCAGGCTCTGTATCAATCGCATAACTTCGCGTAATACGCGTTAATTTTCGGGAATTTACATTCATGATATAAATTTCCGGGTTCCCATCTTTTGATAATGTTAAAGCAAGGTACTTTCCATCAGGTGACCAACGAGGCGCATTATTTAAACCTTTAAATGAAGCCAGTTTTTCTTTTTTTGCAGAAAAAACATTTTGTACTACAATTTCAGGGCGCCCACTTAAAAATGACACATAAGCTAAACGCGTGCCATCAGGCGACCAGCTTGGTGACATTAAAGGTTGTGGTGAACTGTAAATTATTTTTTCGTTATAACCATCAGCATCAGCAATTGCTAACTGATAACGTTTTTTATTTTTCTTATTACGTGTAACCGTAATATAAGAAATATGCGTATTAAATGCACCTTCTTCACCGGTAACAGTTTTATAAATAATATCACTGATATGGTGAGCTGTACGACGTAAACCGCTATTTAAACTGCGAATACTATAACCTGCAAGTTGCCTTCCTTTAAAAACATCCAATAACTGAAATTGAACTTGAAAGCTACCGTCCATCATGCCATGTATTTTCCCAACGACTAGATAGCCTACATTTAATGCACGCCAGGTCTGGTAATTAACGTCCTTACCATTATGAGGTCGAGAAATTAAATCTTTATTTGCTAAAGGAGAAAACTGTCCACTACGTTGTAAATCTGCAGCGACAATATTTTTTAAGCTGGCAGGACGCGTTCCCTTGCCAACCCATTCAAAAGGAACAATCGCGATAGCTTGTGCACCTTCTGAACCTTGAGTAATTTCAATAGTTAATACAGCATGTGCTAAAGGGCTGACACTTAACCATAAAATAAAATACATAATGCTTTTATTAATCATAATCACTTTAACTCTTTATTCTAGTATTCATATTTCTTATTGTTACATATTCGGATCAAAAACAAATTCGACTTCGCGAAAATTATCAAACAATCCTGTACTTGATTTGGGCACGGGTAATGGTGATGCCTTGTTTACTGCCATTTCAACTGAGCGATCAAAAGCAGGATTACCACTGCTTTCAATTATGAGTACACTCACCACATCCCCACTTGGAATAAGTCGTACTAAAACTTTACACTTTAATCCTTTTTTATAACTTGCAGGAAAAATCCAATTTTGTGTTATTTTACTTCTAATTAAACCTTTGTACCTTGCAACTTCGCCTTGAACATAAGCGTTACGTTTTTTTTGTTCTGCTGCTCTTTTTTTTGCAGCTATATTTTGCAGCCTTTGTTTTTCTTCTTTTTCTAATTGCGCTTGTTTTTCTTGACGTTGTTTTTCCAGTTTATTTAATTTCTCTTGCGTTTCTTTTTTCTTTTTCTCAATAGTTGCAAGCCGTTTATTTTCTTTAATGCGTTTTTCTTTATTTATTTTTACTTGTCGTTTTTGCGCTTTTTTTAATGCACGTAATTTTTTTTCTTCTTTTTTTCTGTCTCGCTTGGCTTTTTTCGCTTTATCTTGTAGGTTTTTTTGATTTCTTTTTTTACGCTTTTCTGCATTTTTTAATTTTCTAATTTCTTCATTAATTTTTCTTTCATCAATCGCAACGGCTTCAATAATCTTCTCTTGCTTTACCGTAGAAATTTTAGGTTCCGAGGTTTTAAAACTAACAACAATAGCAACAAAAGCAAATACGTGAACAATAACAGCCCATACTAATACCGTTGGATTTTTTCTTATCGTTTGCCAAATCGTCATGACATTATAAACCAGGTGTTTCTGTCATTAATCCTACTCTTGCAACACCGGCTTTTTGCAGTTGTGCCATAATGGAAACAACGGCACCATAATTAACTGATTTATCCCCTTTTATATAAATACCCTGACTAGGACGATGACGCATCACAGCGGCTACGCGGGTAACTAATGCTTCAACAGACAAGGGACTATCTGTATTATCACCAATATTTATATAATATTGACCTTTCGCATCAACCGACACAACAACAGGTTCTTCTTGATCTTTAGCCATTGCTTTTGCGAATGTTTGTGGTAATTCAACCTGTACCCCTTCCGTTAGCATCGGTGCAGTTACCATAAAGATAACGAGCAAAACCAACATCACATCAATGTAAGGTACAACATTGATTTCTGACATTCTTCGTTTGCGAAAGCGAGTACTTGAATTAGGTGTCATTATATTTAGTTTGTATGTGCTTGTCGTTGTAATAGGGTTGAAAATTCTTCAGAAAAAATATCATAACGATTAATTAATCTTTCGATATCATTTGAATAACGGTTATAAGCGATAACAGCGGGAATAGCGGCAAACAATCCCATTGCTGTTGCAATCAATGCTTCGGCAATACCTGGTGCAACAGAACCAATTGAGGCATGTTGTACATTACCTAGCGCCATAAATGAATTCATAATTCCCCAAACTGTACCAAATAAACCGATATATGGACTAATTGAACCCACGGTTGCTAAGAAAGATAAATGATCTTCTAATTCATCAACTTCGCGATTTAATGCAACACGCATTGTACGTTGCGCACCTTCAACGGTAATAACAGGATCAATCCCAGGGCTTTTACGTAAATGTGTGAATTCCCGAAAACCCGACTCAAAAATTGCCTCTAAACCCGTAACACGATTTTTTTTACCCGCAATTTTTGTATAAAGTTCTGCTAAGTCAACGCCCGACCAAAAGCGGCGTTCAAAATAATCCGCAGCTATTTTCGCATCTCGAACCATAATCCATTTAGCTCGAATAACGACCCAAGATAAAACAGATAAGCCCAATAGTAATAACATAACTAATTGTACTAAAAGACTTGCTTCGAAAATCAAACTTATAATCGATGTTTCTGCTGTCACTCTCTTATCCCTTATTCTTAATCTACTAATTTTTTTATAATTTAATTATTTTATATAGTGTTTCAGGCATGGCCTTAGGTTTAAAAATATCACAATCTAAAGTTGCAACTTTAATTAAGCCTTTACATAATATCTCGTCTTTCTTAATAATATTTTGTTCAATACTAATACTTGCTTTACCTACTTTAAGCACTTTGCTTGAAACCATTAATTGATCATTAAACTTTGCAGGTAAAAAATAATCAATTTGCACTGAGCGAACAGCAAATATGACACCATATTTTAAACGGAGTTCATCTTGCTCAAAACCTAAATTTCTTAACCATTCGGTACGTGCTCGTTCCATAAATTTTATGTAGTTTGTGTGATAGACAACACCACCTGCGTCTGTATCTTCATAATAAATACGAACAGGCCAAAGAAAATTATTTTCCGATTGCATTGTCATTTAGTTATATTAATTCAAGCGTCATAGAATTAGTGTGATCCGGTTACTCTTCTACACTTTCTGAATAATATTGCGAAATAGATTCGGGTGGTTTTAAGCCAAAATGTAAGTAAGCATTTTGTGTTGCAACACGACCACGCTGAGTACGCATCAAAAAACCTTGTTGAATTAAATAAGGTTCAATCACATCTTCTATCGTACCTTTTTCTTCACTTAATACCGCAGCTAAATTTTCTACACCAACAGGCCCGCCTTGAAATTTATCAATGACGGCGCGTAATAAACGTCTATCCATGAGGTCAAAACCAAATTTATCAACGTCTAACAAATCAAGTGCTTTATTCGCCGTGTCTTCATCTATCACACCGCGGGCTTTAATTTCTGCATAATCTCGAACCCGACGCAATAAACGATTTGTAATTCGGGGAGTACCACGTGAACGTCGAGCAATTTCATTTGCGCCAGCATCGTCTATCTCTACGTTAAGAATAACAGCTGAACGTTTCACTATAGAGACAAGATCTTCTGTTGAATAAAATTCAAGCCGTTGCACGATGCCAAAGCGATCTCTAAGCGGTGAGGTTAACAAACCTGCTCTCGTAGTTGCCCCAACTAACGTAAAAGGAGGCAAGTCAAGTTTGATTGATCGTGCCGCAGGCCCTTCACCAATCATAATATCTAATTGATAATCTTCCATTGCAGGGTATAAAATTTCTTCTACTATGGGACTTAAACGATGAATTTCATCTACAAATAAAACATCATGCGGTTCTAAATTCGTAAGTAAGGCAGCAAGGTCTCCCGGTTTTTCTAAAACAGGGCCTGAAGTATGTCGCATATTTACATTAAGCTCATTCGCGATAATATGTGACAAGGTTGTTTTACCCAAACCGGGTGGTCCAAAAATAAGTACATGATCGAGCGCTTCTTTTCTAGCACGTGCTGCTTGAATAAAAATATCCATTTGCTCACAGACTTTCGGCTGACCTACATAGTCAGCTAATGTTTCTGGGCGCATTGCACGATCAATAGCTTCATCGCCATCAAGTGAACCCGCTGCAATTAATCGATCATTTTCTATCATGGTTCATCTATCATCACTATTTAATAATGGATGCCTTTAATGCATCTCGAATAATATCTTCACTGCTTAAATTATGACTATCGATCTGAGTGACCATTCTGCTTGCTTGTGGTGGCTTATAACCAAGGGCAATTAATGCACTCACCGCTTCTTCAACCGGATCAGATTTATGTTGAATATCAGCCATTCCCGTTGGCATTTTTCCATTCGACAACGGTTCAACCTGCCAATCTTTTAGCTTATCTCGCATCTCAATGACTAAACGCTCAGCGGTTTTTTTACCCACCCCAGGCAAACGAACAAGCGTTGCTGTATCGTTATCTTGAATGCATCTCGCAAAATCATCTGCACTTATTGCAGATAGAATACTGAGTGCCAATTTTGGCCCAACACCATTTATTTTTATCAAGCTGCGAAACATACTACGTTCTGTTTCAGTAACAAAGCCACAAAGTTGTTGTACATCTTCACGAACAACAAGATGGGTATGTAAAACTACTTCTTGTCCAATATCCGTTAACTGATAAAATGTTGACATAGGCGCATCAACTTCATAGCCCACACCATTAACATCGAGTAATAATGTAGGAGGTTGTTTAGTCAGTAATATACCTTTTAGTCGTCCAATCATATGTATCTTTTTCGTAAAGTTTTTGTTTTAGAAAGCGCTTCAATTCTATTTCCCAATGTTTGACCTGTATGAGCATGACAAAGTGCAATTGCCAGTGCATCAGCGGCATCTTCTTGAGGGGCTTTTGATAACCCCAATAAATTAACCATCATGTGTTGAACTTGAATTTTGCTTGCATTCCCTTTTCCTACCACCGCTTTTTTTATTTGGCTAGGCGTGTATTCGCTAACGGGGATTTTCCTTAATGCAACCGTCGTAATCGCCGCACCTCGTGCTTGCCCCAATTTTAAAGCCGAATCAACATTACGACTGACGAATACTTTTTCTATTGCCATTTCATCGGGTTGAAACTCATCTAACAGAGTGTTGAGACCTTCCGCAATAATACAAAGTTTCTCAGCTAAACTATCTGCTTTTATACGGATACAGCCACTATTCACCCATATTGACTTGCCAGCATTGAGTTCAATAATACCGTAACCGGTAAAACGAGAACCTGGATCAATGCCTAAAATGCGTTTCATAGTGTGAAGGATACAAGGTACGAGAGCAAAGAAAAAGGGGCTAAATAATGCCCCTCTTATTTAATATATTCAGTCAGTTACCCCAACTGTTGAATAAGCACAAATAACCAATATTATCGTAATTTCTTATTTACTCTTCATCAGGCAAATAAATAGCAGTTGATTCCATACTCGAAACATCATCATTTTCATAGATAAAAAACTGGCTGCCAATCTGAATTTTATCTCCATTTCTAAGAGCAATAGATTGAATCATACAGCCGTTCACTTGTGTGCCATTGGTACTATTCAAATCTTCAAGTTTTGCATCAAATTGCTCTTCTAAATATTCATTTTCTGTAACAATTACATGTGCATGGTGACTGCTCGCAATAGCATCATTTAACTGTATATCGTTATCTGATTTCCGGCCAATTGTGGTAGTTAATTTCTTTAACTCGAAAGTATTAAGTATCACACCTTCATGTTTAAGTAATAATTTAGGCATAGAGCATTTCCATTATCTATCAAATGTGAATTTAAGCTGTGTTGTCGCTACTTCGATAATATCACCGTCACTCAACAACATGCTTTCAGCACCAATTTGTTGGCTATTTAGTTTTGGTGAATCACCTTGAGATCCGCCTGTCATTGGCATGAGATAATAACTCTCTCCACGCCGAGCAATAACAGCAAGCTGACTAGCTGAACCTAATTTTGTATAAGGTTTATTTAGCGCAACAGATTCACCTTGTTGATTACCGTTAATAATGACAACACTGGCTTTTAGTGCTTTTTTAACAACAACATTTTCTGCTGGAGTTGGCGCGATAACAACCGTTCTTTCAAAGTCTTGTACTGCATCATCAATAAATTTAAATTCATGTTGGCCAATTGAAACGAGATCGCCATGATTAAGCTGACGCTTGCTCACCGCTTTGCCATTAAGTTTAATACCATTCGTGCTCTTAAGATCTTCAATGTAGGTATGTTGCATATGCAAAAAAGCAGCATGCACTCCACTCACTGTTGGATCATCTAAAATAATATCATTTGATGGTTTTCTTCCCACCGTTACCTTTTCTTTAGACAAATCATATTCTTTAATGACTGTGCCTTGGTGAGTAATAATCAATCTAGCCATAACATATTCTCTTACAATAAAAAATTAAAATATAAGTTTACTTGCATGCAGCAAGTATTACAGACACATTATCATGTCCGCCATGTTCCTTCGCAAGCTTAACAAGTTCTTCACCTGCCCTTTTGAGATTTTGTCGAGATTTTACTAAAGTTGAAAAAATTAATGCATCATCAATCATGTCACTTAAACCATCCGAACATAAAAGATATATATCATCTTTTTCTATTGGTGATTTTATGACATCCACTTTAACATCTTCTGCAATTCCTAAAGCACGAGTGATTAAATTTCGATTAGTCGAATTAACGGCTTCTTCTTCACTCATGTAACCATTATCTATCATTTCTTGTACTAAAGAATGATCCGTTGTTACCTGCTTTAATTCACCTTTTCTAAACCGATAAATACGTGAGTCACCCACACTTCCAAGAATAACTGCATCATCATGAAATAATGTCATAACAATTGTTGTTCCCATACCTGAACATTCTGGATGCGTCTTTGCGTGTGAATTTATTTCATCATTAGCAAACACAATCGCTTCATGTACTACCTCTTGGAAGTCCATGTTGCACGCATCTTTTATTTCTGGAGATAAAACTTCTTCTAATGCATCTTTGACGCTCGAAACAGCCAATTCACTCGCGACTTCACCGGCATTATGCCCGCCCATACCATCAGCTAATATTATTAATCCAGAATCAATATTCCATGAAATATAATCTTCATTATGATCCCGCACTAAACCTTCATCAGTGAGTCCATAAATATCAAGTTTTGGTGTCTTATTTACAGTCATAACTCAATTTCACTTCCCTTCAAACCGCGCTTTACAACGTCGTAATGCGCCGACCATCTGTTCACCTGATTGGAAGCGTCTATCAATGTCTTTATGTAATGCTTTATTGATAATTTTTGCCACACAAGCCGGTAACTCCGGATTAAACATACGAATGTCGGGGTGTTTTTCATTCGCTATTTTATACATTAAACTTGCTAACGATTCACCAACAAAAGGAAGTTCTCCTGTTAAAAGCTGGTACATCGTTATACCGAGTGAAAATAAATCAGAACGGCCATCAACACGTTTACCAGCAAGTTGTTCTGGTGACATGTAAGACGGGCTGCCTAAAATTGTCCCTGTTTTGGTTTTACTTGTGTCCGTTAAACATGCCACACCAAAATCAGTAACTTTTAATACACCCGTCTCTTTATCATAAATAATATTTGCCGGTTTGATATCGCGATGCACAACTCTTTGTTTATGCGCATAATCCAATGCATCTGCCACTTTCATAGTTAATGTCATGACTTCTTTAGCGGGTAATAAAATATCAGGCTTAGCATAACCTAATAAATCCTTTCCCTTTAGGTAATCCATCGCAATATATGACATATCTTGATCTTCACCTACATCGTAAATAGTGACGATATTCGGATGGTTTAAACGACCTGCCGTTTCTGCTTCACGGAAAAAGCGCTCTTTCACTTCAACGAGTTTATCGCCTTCAAACTCTTGCGAAAGCATTAAGGTTTTAATTGCCACAGTACGTCCAATTTTTGGATCATGCCCAAGGTAAACCATACCCATAGCACCGCGGCCAATTTCTCTGTCAATTTGATATCTACCCAACATCGGTTTTTCCATTCCCGATTGACTAACCACTAACGTACCATTTGGACTAGCCGCACCACTGCCACCTAAAACAATGGCATTAGATACTTCTGCATTTCGTGCTAAGCGTTCGGCAACATCTCTAAAATTAGGTGCATGTTCCTGAACCGCTTCAAAAACAGGGATGGCTTTATTAAATTGACGCTTACGTTCGTAATCTAAACCAAGGTTATACATTTGTTCAAGTAATGAAGTGTTAACGATACACTTACGGTATTCTTCCATTGCTTGATCAAGTTTACCTTGAGAATGAAATGATTGGCCTAACAATTGATTTGCTTGTGACAATTCACCTTTAACAACACTAAGGTGTGAATCAAGAAAGTTTTTCGCGGCTAAAACAAAATGACCAACAAGCAATACAAATAATGGTGTCATCATCGGCAACCAAACAGATTCAGAGACCATTGATATAAAATGTACATTTAAAATAGCAATTAAGAATAAACTACTTATTGCCATGCCTGTTCCCATACGGAAACGCGGTAACAAAAACATTAAATACAAACCGATAACCAATAACATAAGTAACTGTACAGGAAGAATCCACTTCGGTATTTCATAAAGTTCATCATTTAATAAACTCGATACCTTGTGTGCAATAACACTCACAGCAGGCATTATTTCACCACTCGGTGTTATTTGCTGTAAGGCATGTTGGGGAGCGGTCACCCCAATAAGAATTGTTTTGTTACGTAACGCACTTCTACTTACTTTTCCATTTAAAACATCTAATATCGAATATTCAGGAAAAGCATTTTGCTCTTTTTTACCACGATAAAACTTAGGATAAATACGTAATTTTTTATCTACCTTTATCAGTTCCTTACCTAAACTAATTTGATGACTCTTTAAATTTACCTTAATGCTACGCGTTGATAGGCCACGATTTCTTGCTGCCATCATCAAAACAAATGAAGGAACATAATCATTGCCATATTTTATGACGAGAGGCTCGGTACGAATATGTGACTTATCTAAACCAAGATATAAAGTGCCCGCACCACCAGCTTGGCGTACTAGTTTTTTAATAGGTGGGTAGACTTTTTCTGTGCTTAAAATAGGAGCAGGTATCAACCACTTTTCCCAAAAGGATTGTTTCGTTGTAATGCCTCGCACACCTAATAAGCGATAACGCTTTACATGTTCGGCAAGTCCAACTGGAGGCTTCTTAGTTACTTTAGTGTCTAAAAAAGGAATGGCGAGTACAACACGTCCTGCATTGCGTAAACTGTTTGCAAAAACTTGATCGGTATCCATGCTAACTTCTGCACTACGCAACAAACGCTTAATTTTAGCGTATTTCAATCCCGACTCACTCTTGACCAGTTTTTTTAGCTCATGAATGTATTCCAGTCCATTACTGCTTTGCTCTCGATCGAAAGGTAAAACATAACCTATAACCGCAGGACGTGCGGCGGCTAATTTACGGGTTGCATCGGCTAAAAGATTGCGAGGCCACGGCCAACCACCCTTTTCTTGTAAAGAAGCCTCATCTATTTTAATAATGACAACATCTTGATTAGCGGATTTTGTCGACGAAAAACGAACACCAAGATCGTAACCCGCTAATTCGATACCTCGATTAAGATCAGTAGCGGCTGCCAACATGCCAATAAGCATAACGACTAAGCCAATTAACCAGTCTTTTTGCCAATATTTTTTCACGAAAACTGTCGATCCTTCATTTATTATTTTAATTCTAGTTTTTGTTTAATATAACGTAAAATCACCCAGCAACCCAATATATCAAGGATTTAGCTGTCTTCTCTCTTGTATCGGTCACAAATTCAACTTCATGAACAAAAAAAGGCCAACTATGAATAAAACACAGTCAGCCCTTCATTACCGGCAATATTCTCGCCATATTGCCTTAACTCTCTTTAACAACCGTCGGCTTGCGTAATTTGATGTGTAATTCACGTAATTGTGCTTCACTTACCGCTGAAGGTGCCTGTGTTAGCAAACAGCTTGCAGATTGCGTTTTCGGAAAAGCCATCACGTCACGAATAGATGAAGCACCAGAAAGCAGCATCACCAAACGGTCTAGACCAAAGGCAATCCCACCATGAGGAGGACAACCGAATTTAAGTGCATCTAATAAGAAACCAAATTTTTCTTCTGCTTCTTCTTCAGAAATACCCAATGCGGTAAAGACCTTCTTTTGCACTTCTTGACGGTAAATACGCATCGAACCACCGCCCAATTCTGTACCATTTAACACCAT
>VAOX01021088.1_pt1 | contig 14424 bp, 11 predicted proteins | sample 3393891 | NCBI WGS metagenome assembly VAOX01 (sample SAMN08290429, study PRJNA428436) | hydrothermal vent metagenome | isolation source: Deep-sea hydrothermal vent chimney | place: Indian Ocean: Southwest Indian Ridge | depth 2822 m m | reverse complement strand
TTTTGAGACACCCGAATATACGGCTGATACCGTTGGTATTGGTGCCTTACGAATTTTAGAAGCCATAAGAATTTCTGGTCTTGAAAAGAAAACCCGTTATTATCAGGCTTCCACTTCAGAATTGTATGGCTTGGTACAAGAGGTACCACAAAAAGAAACCACGCCGTTTTATCCACGCTCGCCTTATGCTGCCGCAAAATTATATGCTTACTGGATTACGATTAATTACCGTGAAGCCTATGGTATGTATGCCTGTAACGGTATTTTGTTTAACCATGAATCGCCTGTTCGCGGTGAAACCTTTGTCACGCGCAAAATTACACGTGCCCTGGCACGTATTCATTTAGGCCTGCAAGAAACTCTTTATCTTGGCAATATGGATGCCTTACGTGATTGGGGTCATGCCAAAGATTATGTACGTATGCAGTGGATGATGTTACAGCAAGACGAACCTGAAGATTTTTGTATCGCGACCGGTGTTCAGTATTCAGTGCGAGACTTTTGTAACGCCGCCTACGACCATCTGAATAAAAAAATTCGCTGGGAAGGCAAAGGGCTTGACGAAAAGGGATATGATGCTGAATCAGGTAAATGCATCGTTGCGGTGGACCCTCGTTATTTTAGACCGACTGAAGTTGAATCTTTATTGGGTGACCCGAGTAAAGCCAAAGAAAAACTGGGCTGGGAAATTGAAATCAGTTTTGATGAAATGGTCCATGAAATGATGGAACATGATCTTACTTTAGCCAAACGCGACTCCCTGGTGAAAGAGCATGGCTATAATGCCTTTGATTATCATGAGTAACACAAAAGAGCTAATGAAAAAAGCAATTGCAGTTTGAGTTGCCAATGTAGTTTGTCAAATGGGGTCGTTCAATGGGGTCAGACCCCATTGGTGGGACACCCCATTGAAGCACGTGTTTGATAATCCTGAATAAAGAGTATGCGTAATGGAGTTAACTGACAAAATATATATCGCGGGACATCGTGGTTTAGTGGGTTCAGCGATAGTAAGGCAGTTGCAGGCGCGTGGTTTTCTAAATATTGTCACCCGTAGCCATAGTGAACTGGATTTGACAAACCAGGCTGCTGTACAGAAGTTTTTTACGGAACTTAAACCTGATTACGTGGTGCTTGCAGCAGGCAAAGTAGGCGGTATACACGCCAACAATACCTATCCTGCAGAATTTATTTACATCAATATGATGATTGAAGCTAACGTGGTTGATGCGGCTTATCGTAATAAAGTAAAGCGTTTGTTATTTTTAGGCAGCACTTGTATTTATCCTAAAGCGGTAAAGCAGCCCATGCGTGAAGATGCACTATTAACAGATGTTTTAGAGCCCACCAACGAACCTTATGCGATAGCAAAAATTGCAGGCATTAAATTGTGTGAGTCTTATAACCGTCAATACGGTACTGATTATCGGTCTGTGATGCCCACTAATTTATACGGGATTAATGATAATTTTCATCCTGATAACTCGCATGTCATTCCAGCACTAATGCGCCGCTTTCATGAGGCTAAACTTAATAATGATGCTGAGGTGATGGTATGGGGTAGTGGCAAGGCCATGCGCGAATTCCTTTTTGTGGATGATATGGCGGCTGCCTGTATTTTTGTACTTGAACTTGATACCGAGACTTATCACGCCAATACTTCGTTACTGTTGTCACATATTAACGTCGGCACCGGGGTTGATGTTACTATTCGTGAAATGGCGGAAACCATGAAACAGGTAGTCGGCTTCGAAGGGACGCTAACATTTGATGATAGCAAACCTGATGGAGCACCCCGCAAGTTGATTGACGTGACCCGTCTTACAGCGATGGGCTGGAAATACAGCGTAGGCCTGGAAGAAGGTTTAAGGCGCACTTATGAATGGTATCTCGACACAGAAGAGATGCGCACGTAATCAATGGCTTCAATAGGGTCTGACCCCATTTAAAGACATGTCTCCACAAAGTGATAGGATCTGACTCCATTGAGCAACCCCATTGGAGCCCATTAATTTGTATTGTTCTTTAGGAAGTAATAGTGACTATGATTAAGCCTGTAATTATGGCCGGTGGATCCGGCACACGTCTTTGGCCTTTATCACGACGTATGTTGCCCAAGCAATTTTTAGCCTTGACTGGTGAGCAGTCAATGTTACAAGAAACCTTACAGAGGTTGCAAGGTTTGGATAGAGCGCCTGCGATTGTTGTTTGTAATGAGGAACATCGGTTTTTGGTTGCAGAGCAGTTTTTGGAAATCAATGAACGTAACAGCACTATAATTCTTGAGCCTGCAGGGCGTAATACGGCGCCTGCTATTGCAGTGGCAGCATTGAAGGCAATACAGCAAGCTGAAAGCCTGGAAACCCCTGATAACCAGGACGACAAACATCAAAAACAGAAAACCCATGACAACCCGGTAAACACGAAAAACCAGAAAAACTCAAAATACCCGGAAAATGCGAAAACCTTAGAGAACTCGGAGAAATCACAAAATCCAGTGAACCCGGGCAATCAAGGCGATCCATTATTGTTAGTGCTTTCTGCCGATCATGTTATTGCGGATCAGGCGGCATTTCATAATGCGATTAAGCAAGCCACTTCGTTGGCCCTGGATAATCATTTGGTGACTTTTGGCATAGTGCCAACGGCGGCGGAAACCGGTTATGGATATATTCATCGCGGAGCTAAAGTGGGGGGTGGTTTTAAAGTCACTAACTTTGTTGAAAAGCCGGATAGCAGTACCGCTGAACAGTATATCGCAAGTGGTGATTATTATTGGAATAGCGGTATGTTTATGTTTCGTGCGCAGCGTTATATCGATGAACTTAAACAATTTTGCCCTGATATTCTGGCGGCGTGCCAGCAGGCGGTAGATCAGGGGGCTGAGGATCTTGATTTTTTTCGTCTTGATAAAGACGTATTTTTGAAGTCACCTTCAGACTCAGTTGACTATGCAGTGATGGAAAAAACTGATAGTGCAGTGGTAGTCCCGCTCGATGCGGGCTGGAATGATATCGGTAACTGGTCCGCTTTGTGGGACATCAATGAAAAAGACTCACAAAATAATGCCACTCGTGGTGACACGATATTATTTGAAACCACCGAGTGTCTGGTGCATGCAGAAAGTCGCTTAGTCACTACTTTTGGGATCGACAATCTTGTGGTGATAGAAACCAAAGATGCGGTTTTGGTTGCGGATAAAAGCCAGGCCCAGAATGTTAAAGAAATTGTAGACGATCTTCGTGAAAAAAATCGTTTCGAAAATCAATACCACCGCGTGGTGTATCGTCCTTGGGGTAGCTTTGACTGCATCGAGGAAGGTCATCGGTTTAAAGTGAAACGCATTACAGTGAAACCTGGTGCCAGCTCATCATTGCAAAAACATCATCATCGTTCTGAGCATTGGGTGATTGTTTCAGGAACCGCACGAGTCACCAAGGGCGACAAAATTGTCGATTTAACTGAAAACGAATCGATCTATATTGAAGCGGGTGAAATTCATGCAATCGCGAACCCTGGTGTGATTCCCCTGGATTTAATTGAAGTACAAACCGGAAGTTATCTTGGCGAAGACGATATTGTTCGTTATGACGATCTTTATGGGCGTGAAGATAAGTAAATAGTGGGGGTACAGTCAATAGGGCTAATACTATTGACTATTTTGAAAATTGGCTCCCCGGGACGGACTCGAACCGCCGACCTGGTGATTAACAGTCACTCGCTCTACCAACTGAGCTACCGGGGAAGATTAGAAGTGCGATATGTTACTGATTGTCACTCCTCTGGTCAATATATTTATAGTCTAATTCTGATAAAAAATTAAGCATTTTTCGCTTTATTTTCAACAAATTCCGACATATTCCTCTATGTCAGTAACATGAATTCTACGTTGCTCGGCATTGCTTAACAAGAGTCAATTTTAATGTGCCTTATTTGTCCAGGGCTCGACAAGATTAAACGAATCCCTCTGGGGCTATTTTTTTTGAACAGGCAAAACTCCCAAGTTTGATTGCTCAGAATACTTGCACCTAATGCATTAATTCGAACCAGCGATTTTTGTGCACTTGAGTTGATGCTCACAGACTTGTAGGCCTTATTAGTGCTTAATAATTGATCGCCAAAATCGAATTGTCGGTTATTATTAACGTCGCGAAATACTAACCAGCCATTTTGCCAATTGCCCTTGGCTGCTCCAGACGCGGCACATTGTGGAGAAGGAGTTTGCGCTTGAACACAAAGAGTAATGGTTTCTGCGTGTTTAATGGCCAGGCTACGAGTCAGACTAATGGCGGCATGCAAGTCTCGAACTGCCGATTTTAAACGTTGTATCTCGGCTATGTTTCCAAAGTTAGGCAGTGAAAAAACTGCAATTATTGAAATGATTGTTAGTGTTAAAAACAATTCAAGTAGTGAAAATCCCTTCTGTACCGTGCTATTTTTTGTCATTAGCCTAACCCTAACCCTATTGCGTTACCCCACCAGTTTCTCGATTCTGTCCATAGCATTAACAAGATTGTCCATGCTGGTGGCGAACGATAAACGCATATAACCTTCCAAGCCAAAAGCGGAGCCTGGCACCACCGCCACCCCCGCTTTTTCCAGTAGATATTCGGCAAATTGCACATCGTTGTCGATGCCATCAATTTTATCTATTAATCCCTGAATTTTTGGAAAGCAGTAAAAAGTCCCATCTCCCTTTAAGCATTCTATATTATCGATACTACTCAAGCGCTCTGAGAGATAGTCATGTCGAAGGTGAAATTCTTTTAACATGACCGCAATACAGTTTTGATCGCCTGAAAGAGCCATTTCTGCTGCCACTTGTGAAATTGACGCCGGATTGGATGTGCTTTGTGATTGTATTTTTTTCATGGCTTTAATCAAATCAGCAGGGCCTGCTGCGTAGCCGATTCGCCAACCTGTCATCGAATAGGCCTTGGACACGCCGTTTAAAACAATCGTTCTGTCTTTTAGGGCTGGTTCGGCATTTAAAATATTACAAAACTCTTCTTCGTACCAAACAATATGTTCATACATATCGTCAGTGGCGACCATCACCTGCGGATGTTTCATTAATACATCGGCCAGCGCTTTAAGTTCTACTTTGCGGTAGGCCATGCCTGTTGGGTTCGATGGGCTATTGATCACAAATAAACGGGTATTTGCCGTAATAGCCTGTTCGAGCTGGGCAGGGGTAATTTTAAAATTCTGCTTGGCATGTGCTTCAATGCAAACGGGTTTGCCGCCCGCCAGCAATACCATGTCCGGATAGCTGACCCAGTAGGGAGCAGGGATAATGACTTCGTCTCCCGGGTTGATCATCGCCTGGCACAAGTTATAAAAACTTTGCTTGCCACCGCTGGAAACCAGTATATTTTCTGGTTTGTAGTCAAAACCATTATCATTTTTAAATTTATTAATGATGCTTTGTTTTAATTCGGGGGTGCCGTCCACAGCCGTATATTTGGTAAACCCTGCATGAATTGCGGCAATTGCTGCTTCTTTTATATGGTCTGGTGTATCAAAGTCAGGCTCGCCTGCGCCCAGGCCTATAATATCCTTGCCTGCTGCACGTAACTCAGCGGCTTTTGCGGTCACCGCCAGGGTTGGAGAAGGTTTAACCAGTTTCACCCGTTCGGAAAGCTCAGTACCCAAAATTTTGGCCTCTTATGTTCTTTATCGTGTAATATAGTTTGTTCGATTTTTATTCGTACTTACTGCAGGTAGTTATAATTGCTGTACCTGTGTCGCGATAAGTTCAGCATCGCGACAAGTTTCAACAATTATAATAGTTCTTTAACCCAAAATCATACAGATTATTTAAAAGATGCAAAAGCCGTTCAAAATAGTATCCGATTTCAAACCCGCGGGGGACCAGCCTCGCGCCATAGCGCAAATGCTCGAGGGGCTAAACGACGGATTAGCCCATCAAACGTTGCTGGGAGTGACCGGCTCAGGGAAGACTTTTAGCATTGCCCATGTCATTGAGTCGGCGAAACGGCCTGCAATGATACTCGCCCCGAATAAAACACTGGCGGCGCAATTGTACGGCGAGATGAAAGATTTCTTTCCGCATAATTCAGTTGAGTATTTTGTGTCCTATTACGATTATTACCAGCCTGAGGCCTATGTCCCGGCGTCGGACACCTTTATCGAAAAAGATGCCTCGATCAACGCGCATATCGAGCAAATGCGTTTGTCAGCGACTAAAGCACTATTAGAACGTGACGATGCCATCATTGTGGCGACGGTGTCTTCTATATATGGACTGGGTGATCCCGAATCGTATTTGGGGATGGTGCTGCATTTAGCGCGAGGGAATAGAATCGATCAGCGAGTGTTGTTACGTAAACTGGCTGAGTTGCAATATACCCGCAACGATACTGAGTTTAAGCGTGCAACCTACAGGGTCAGGGGAGAAGTGATTGATATATTCCCGGCAGAGTCCGAACGTGACGCGGTACGGGTCGAGCTTTTCGATGACGAAATTGAGGCCTTAAGTCATTTTGATCCGCTCACCGGTGAGATTTTACAAAAAGTAGCGCGCTTGACGATTTACCCAAAATCACATTATGTGACTCCCAGGGAAAAACTGGATGGGGCGGTTGAGAAAATCAAGGTTGAGTTATTAGATCGCTTGCGTGTGTTACATGAACAAAACAAACTGGTCGAGTATCAGCGACTTGAGCAACGTACTCGTTTTGATATTGAGATGATTCTGGAGCTGGGATACTGCTCAGGTATTGAAAATTACTCGCGTTATTTGTCCGGACGCGGAGAAGGGCAGTCACCGCCAACCTTGTTTGATTACTTGCCAAAAAATGGGCTGTTATTTATCGATGAAAGTCACGTGACCGTGCCGCAGTTGGGGGGCATGTATCGGGGCGATCGCTCGCGCAAGGAAACATTGGTTCAGTACGGTTTTCGTTTACCTTCGGCGCTTGATAACCGGCCTTTAAAATTCGAGGAGTTTGAAGCGATGGCGCCGCAAACGATTTATTTGTCTGCGACTCCACGTGAATATGAGTTAACGCTTTCCGGCCAGGTGATAGAGCAAGTGGTGCGCCCCACAGGTTTGGTGGATCCCGTGATTGAGGTTCGGCCAGCGGACAGTCAGGTCGATGATTTATTATCAGAAGTAAATAAGCGCGTTGAGCTTGAAGAGCGTGTATTAATTACTACTTTAACCAAGCGTATGGCAGAAGACCTTACTGATTATTATGCCGAACACGGTGTTCGGGTGCGTTATTTACACTCGGATATTGATACGGTAGAGCGAGTGGAGATTATCCGCGATTTGCGTCTCGGGGAGTTTGATGTATTAGTCGGAATTAACTTATTGCGTGAAGGGCTGGATATTCCTGAAGTTTCTTTGGTGGCGATTCTGGATGCCGACAAAGAAGGTTTTTTGCGCTCAGAAGGTTCTTTAATTCAAACCATGGGACGAGCGGCACGCCATTTAAGTGGTAAGGCGATTTTGTACGCCAATAAAATTACCGGCTCAATGCAGCGTGCGATGGATGAAACTGATCGCCGTCGCGATAAACAAATTGCGTATAATTTAGAACACAATATAACGCCTACGTCGATTAATAAAAAAATCGCCGATATTATGGAAGCGGGTTACCGACCGGGATCGAGTGATTTGAATAATATTAAAAAAGTGGCCGAAGAAATGGAAGAGTATGTTGCGATGACACCGGCGCAACTTGAAAAGGAATTAGAGAAACTTGAACAGCAAATGATTCATCATGCACAGAATCTTGAGTTCGAAGAAGCAGGCGTTTTACGCGATAAAATTAGAGTCATACGTGATAAAGCACTAGGCTTATAGTTAAATTGGTGTCAAATTCAAAGGCTGAAAGCCGAAGAGTCTGGTTCCACGGTAAGTGATAGTGGGTCAGTCTCACGTGCTCCGCACTTGAATCCGACCCCAAAATTTACCAGGTAATACCTATATCACTTAAAGAGTTTTACCTTCCGATATTTTAGACCAGGTAATAATGGCTTTGCCTCTTGGATTAATTCGCGAATAAGTTCCGTCTTTGTTATCACGAATATTGGCGCAGCGATTTTGACCTTTCCATTGTATGCAATGCATGTTGCCATTCATGGAATAAGTGGTTTTGGTGGTGCTGCCTTTTTGTTTGCGAAATGCCGTCTTATTATCAGCATCAAAGAAAACTGTAAAGTTAAATCCTTTAAGATTGTGTTTAGCAGTTACAGTCTTGCCTGTTACCAGTTGTTTGATTTGATCCGCATTCATCATGGTATCTGCAGCGAATATAGGTGAAGCAAAAAAAGCCAGAAAGCTAGCCAATATCAATAATAACAGTTTGGTTTTCATGAGCATAATCTCCGTTGAATGATTGTCTTTTAGGTCCCGCTAAATCATCTTTTGTACCGCAATTACTAAGTGCGGATAGATGTTATAAAACATTATTTATACAATTACAAAGGAAAATACTAAGGTATTTGAACTAATGCAGAAAAGGCTTAGCTATGACTGGCCAGGTGAGGTTGTTTGAGCTGGACTAGCTAATCTCCTAAGTCTTGATTTATAGAACAATTTGTCATTTTTGTTCGCAACCAGAACTGTGCAAGACCATTTAATGGATAGATAGCTTAATAAAGTGTCCGTGGTATAGACGTTTTAATTGCTAGGGCTTGAATATTAAGAGTTCATTTATTGGGCAGATATAACGTCATAAGGTGTCTGTGATATAGATGTTTTAACCGCTAGGGTTTGAAAAGTAAGAGGCCACTTATTGGGCTGCCATAGGCTCAGGCAGTATTCACAGTTCATGTACTTTAACAGGCAAGGTCAGAAAAGCCTGCTGCATGATATATCAACCTTGTAATGGGGGATAATCCTTTGACTAAATGGTTGTTTTTAGGTATTGTGCCTTCCTTTATTGAATGCAATATAGTCGCGTAGCTCAGTTGGTTAGAGCACCACCTTGACATGGTGGGGGTCGGCGGTTCGAATCCACTCGCGACTACCAAATTCTGTGTAAAAGGGCTCTGACTCCTTTTAACATTAGACACTAATTACATGTGGTCTCTCGTATGGATCACCACTGACAAAGGAAATAAGTATGCCTCAAATTACCCTCCCTGATGGTAGTCAACGCCAGTTTGAAAATCCCGTAAGTATTCATGATGTCGCCGCCGATATAGGCCCTGGGCTTGCTAAAGCGGCTCTCGCTGGCAAGGTTGATGGGCAGATAGTGGATACCAGTTTTATTATTGAAAATGATGCTGAACTGGCGATAATCACTGATAAGGATGACGAGGGCCTCGGAGTAATACGTCATTCGACCGCGCATTTATTGGCGCAAGCGGTGAAAGAATTATTTCCCAGGATTCAGGTCACAATCGGCCCTGTGATTGAAAACGGTTTTTATTACGATTTTGCCTATGACGGGACTTTTTCTGAAGACGATCTTAAAAAGATCGAAAAGAAAATGTCAGACTTGACCCGAGCCAACCATGCAATCACTCGTTCGCTGATGTCGCGTGATGAGGCGGTAAAGTTTTTTCGCGAGAAGGGTGAAGAATTCAAGGCGCTTATCATTGCGGATATCCCGAGTAATGAGGATATATCGCTATATCAGCAGGGCGATTTCATTGATTTATGTCGCGGCCCGCATGTGCCAAGTACTGGCAAACTTAGAGCGTTTAAGCTGACTAAAGTAGCAGGGGCTTATTGGCGAGGGGATTCCAATAATCAAATGCTGCAGCGCATTTATGGTACGGCCTGGCAGGATAAAAAAGCACTCAAGGCGTATTTAAATCGCATCGAAGAAGCGGAAAAACGCGATCATCGTAAGCTCGCCAAAAAACTGGATTTGTTTCATATTCAGGAAGAAGCGCCGGGGATGATTTTCTGGCATGAAAAAGGCTGGGCGATAGTACGTGAAATTAAAGCTTATATTCGCAAGAAGCTGGATCGGCACGGTTACCAGGAGATCAATACGCCGCAGGTTGTGGATCGCAAGTTGTGGGAAAAGTCTGGCCATTGGAGCAAATTCAAGGAAGACATGTTCACAGTGAAATCCGAGCATCATGAGTATGCAGTGAAACCGATGAATTGTCCCTGCCACATTCAGATTTTTAATCAGGGGCTTAAGTCTTATCGTGATTTGCCTTTGCGTATGGCTGAGTTTGGTTCCTGTCATCGCAATGAGCCTTCCGGGACATTGCACGGCCTTATGCGCTTACGCAGTTTTGTGCAGGACGATGCGCACATTTTTTGCACTGAAGAAGGTATTCAAGACGAAGTATCGTCATTTATTGACTTATTATATGAAGTCTATGCAGATTTTGGTTTTACCGAGATTCTTATAAAACTTTCTACCCGGCCTGATAAGCGGGTGGGGTCTGATGAGGATTGGGATAAATCTGAAAAAGCACTCGAGCTGGCACTTAATGCCAAGGGGCTGGACTGGGCACTACAACCCGGGGAAGGGGCTTTCTACGGGCCGAAGATCGAGTTTTCGTTAAAAGATTGTCTTGAACGCGTTTGGCAATGTGGCACAATTCAGGTCGACTTTTCGATGCCTGGCAGGTTAGATGCTCAATATGTTGCAGAAGATGGCAGTCGCAAGGTGCCAGTGATGCTACATCGGGCTATACTGGGTTCTTTGGAGCGTTTTATTGGTATATTAATTGAGCAACATGCCGGGGCATTACCGGCTTGGTTATCGCCTGTGCAGGCTGTTTTGCTGAATATCACTGATAAACATGCGGGATATACGCAAAAAGTTGAAGAAATATTGAGAAATAATGGTTTTAGGGTCAATTCGGACTTGAGAAACGAGAAGATCGGCTTTAAAATTCGCGAGCACATATTACAGAAGATTCCGTACCTGTTATCGATAGGTGATCGGGAGGAAGAATCTGGATCAGTTTCTGTGCGCAAGCGTGGAAGCAAAGAATCTAATGCCATGACAGTCGAGCAATTTGCAGAACTGTTGGCTAAAGATATTGCAGACTATGGTTAATTTTTTTGGAGGATTAGAACAATCGCATCACCTAAAGTGAAAGTACGCCTGAATACAAATATTGTTTGCCCGGAAGTCAGGGTAATAGGCGCCGAAAAAACGGAACAATTTGGAATTTTACCTATTGCGCAGGCTTTGAGTCTTGCAAAAGACAAAGGGCTAGATTTGGTAGAAGTATCACCCAATGCGGAACCCCCGGTTTGTCGTTTAATGGATTATGGCAAGTACAAGTTCGAGATCAACAAAAAGAACCAGTCTGCGAAAAAGAAGCAAAAGCAGATACAAGTTAAGGAAATCAAGTTTCGTCCAGGTACGGACATTGGAGATTATCAGGTAAAACTACGCAACCTGATACGTTTCCTGAGTGATGGAGATAAGGCTAAAGTTACCATGCGTTTTCGTGGTCGTGAGATGGCTCATCAAGAGATCGGATTGCACATGTTACAACGCGTTGAACAGGATCTTGCTGAATATGGGGTGGTAGAACAATACCCTAAAATGGAAGGCAGGCAAATGGTCATGGTACTAGGTCCTATTAAGCAAACAAAAAAGAGCTAGGTTTATAAAATTTAAAGTTTTAGATTTGTAAGCCTTATAAATATTAATACCGGGGTTTTAAAAATTAGAGTATGGCCTTCGTGTTAAGCTAGCGCGGCAAAATAAAACGAGAATGCGGAGTTTACTTTTTGTAAATGAGCAATTTGAGTTTTGTTTTAACAAAGCTGGATTGATGCAAGGGACTTACGACAGTTACCCCTAAGCAATGCGGAGTATGAACTATCATGCCAAAAATGAAAACCAATCGAGGCGCGGCCAAGCGGTTTCGTGTTACAAAATCGGGAAAGATTAAACGTAATCAGTCTCATCGACGTCATATATTGACCAAGAAGAGCACCAAGCGTAAGCGTCATTTACGTTCCGATTCATATGTATGCGAATGCGATGTTCCTAGCATCAAAAAACTGCTTAGACTATAGAGGTCAATTGCCATGCCTAGAGTAAAACGCGGTGTAACCGCACGAGCGAGCCACAAAAAAATCCTGAAGAAAGCCAAGGGGTATTACGGCGCGCGTAGTAGAGTCTTCCGAGTCGCTAAACAAGCGGTGACCAAAGCCGGTCAATATGCTTATCGCGATCGTCGTCAACGTAAACGTCAGTTTCGTATGCTTTGGATTGCGCGTATTAACGCTGCTTCCCGAATCAATGGAATCTCTTATAGCCGGTTTATTAACGGTCTTAAGAAAGCCTGCATAGAAATAGATCGTAAGGTGCTTGCTGATATTGCTGTGCATGATGCACACGGTTTTAGCGTGATTGCTGAACAAGCGAAAGCTGCGTTAAATTAAAATAGGGGACAGGAAATAGGGGACAGACCACGTTTATTTGATTTAAATAAAATAAACTGAAGCTCATTACAAGCGTTAGCCACCATGGAGAACGCTGTGAAGGCAGCTTGTCCCCGCAAGCAATCACGTTGGACTGTTTTCTGTCTTGTGCGAAGCGCTAAGGGGAAATAAAGAAGCGTACAATCGCGTCGAGTCATTTGAGGTAGCATTACGAAGTCTGTACTGACTAACGGAAGGTGGCGACACGGCAATGGAAGGTAACGAAGCGACACGGTCGGGGCCGATCGAATATCATAGTATTTTGGCGGACTCGGATGTCCCAAAATGATTTACGAGATCTGAAGCCTCCCTTGATTAAACGTGGTCTGTCCCTATTCATGCAGAATCCCTGATAAGTTATATCCATTGAATAATTATTAAATTCTATGCTCTAAAATGATTTACCTCCTGAAATGCTGTATCCTATCCCATCTTTGTCATTTCAAATAAATAAGGGTTAGCTGCGTGGAAGAACTAGAACAATTACTGAATTCCGCTGAAAAATCTGTTGTCGATTCTGATTCACTCGAATCACTGGATCTGGTGCGTGTTGAGTATCTAGGTAAAAAAGGGTTATTCACACAACGCTTAAAGCAAGTGAGTAGCTTGCCGACTGAAGAGCGTCCAGCAGCAGGGCAAACTATCAATAAAGCCAAGCAGGCTTTAGCGAAATCAATTGAGGCCCGTAAAAACGCGCTTGAAACTGACAAGTTAAATGCTCGCCTTGCGTCCGAGACGATTGATGTCACGTTACCTGGTCGTGGTCAGGATACTGGTGGCTTGCACCCAGTAACTCGTACTTTTAATAAAATCAACTCACTGTTTGAACAAATGGGTTTTGAAGTGGCTACTGGCCCTGAAATTGAAGATGACTATCACAATTTCGAGGCCCTGAATATTCCTGCGCATCATCCGGCGCGTGCGATGCATGATACTTTCTATTTTGATGCACATCATTTATTACGCACACACACATCGCCGGTGCAAGTACGCACCATGAAAGACCAAGAGCCACCGTTACGTATTATCGCACCGGGTCGGGTTTATCGTTGTGATTCCGATATCACGCATACGCCAATGTTTCATCAGGTGGAAGGCCTGCTGGTGGATAAAGGCGTTAGCTTTGCAGATCTCAAAGGGACTTTATATGAGTTTCTTAGTAACTTTTTTGAACAAGATCTTGATACACGTTTCAGGCCTTCGTATTTTCCTTTTACTGAACCGTCTGCAGAAGTCGATATCAGTTGTGTGATGTGTCAGGGTGAAGGTTGCCGAGTGTGTAGTCATACAGGTTGGCTGGAAATTTTAGGGTGCGGCATGGTGCACCCCGAAGTATTTAAGCATGCGGATATTGACAGTGAAAAATATTCAGGCTATGCCTTTGGTATCGGTGTCGAACGTCTGGCGATGTTGCGGTATGGTGTTAACGATCTACGATTATTTTTTGAAAATGATTTACGTTTCCTGAAACAATTCAATTAATAGAATTAATAGCACGTTTAAATGAATTGAGAATTAATAGGGGACAGACCAAGAATTAATAGGGGACAGACCACGTTTAAATGGATAGTAGGTAGTATTAAATGGGTGAATCTCTGTTAAAAGGTTCGATCTTCGTTGTAAGTCCCCTATTCTCTTTGAGGCTCTTTAAACTAAACGTGGTCTGTCCCCTATTTTTATGAGATATAAAAAATGCATATAAGTGTCAATTGGTTAAAAGACTGGGTTGATTATGAAGGCTCAGTAGATGATTTAGCGGCTCGTCTGACGATGGCGGGTTTGGAAGTGGATGGGGTGAGTTCTGCTGCGCCCGATTTTAGCGGTGTGGTGGTCGGTCAGATCGATGCTATAGAAGCTCACCCGAATGCTGACAAGCTGCGTATCTGTACCGTTAACGTGGGTAAGAAAAAATCACTGACGATTGTTTGCGGAGCTGCCAATGCACGGGAACAAATGATTGTGGCGGTGGCTAAGATTGGTGCCGTGTTACCTAAAATGGAAATCAAGCCAGTAGCAATTCGTGACGTCGATTC
>VAOX01025861.1_pt1 | contig 14446 bp, 11 predicted proteins | sample 3393891 | NCBI WGS metagenome assembly VAOX01 (sample SAMN08290429, study PRJNA428436) | hydrothermal vent metagenome | isolation source: Deep-sea hydrothermal vent chimney | place: Indian Ocean: Southwest Indian Ridge | depth 2822 m m | reverse complement strand
CTTTATTTGAAAGAGCAAGTCCCAATAAGCATTGCTAACCGCTCTGATGAGACGGCTTATTTCAGATTCAAAAACGGCTTGAGAGATTGCGATATTTGTATTGGCCAGACGCAAAGGGCCTTCCGTCATTTCTGCGCCAAAATCTTTTAGTAGGGGCTGGGTAAAAGAGAAAACAAGGTCTCCGTTAAAAGTCGGGTTGACCGATTGAAAAGAAGCGCTTGATCTGAATTGTCGAAAGTTGAGGTCAGCGCTTCCCCCTGTACGGAAGCGCTGTTGAATCCCGGTATTGAAACGCTGATTTTCTTGAATGATACGGTTTGTCCCACTGGGGCCGGTTTCAATAAGGGATCTTGAGCTGCGTACGGTGCGATTTGAGTGCAGTTCAAGAGAGAGTGTCGGATCGAATTGTGCCGCTTCCCAATTGAGGGTTGTGGTTTGTAAACGGACCTTTTCGCGTTCAACTTGAATATCAATATTGTTAATGAGTGCCGTTTTGACTGCTTGGGCCAGTGAGAATGTTTGTGGGGGAAGCTGTGCCTGGACGGCGTATTGCCCTGGAAGTGAAAGGGTGCAGTAGATAAAAAGGGAAAAAAAACAGGTTTTTCCATTTCTGTGCATGATTCCTCTGGAGGCTGTTGATGTTTCTGTAAGGTTTTCTTCACTTGTGTAAATACTGAGCCGATCTTTGTCGCGAAGTGAAGAATATCAAAAGCAAGATGAACTTTCAATTTCTCCTGCTGGCTTTGGTTCCTCTGGTACTTATCTCTGGTTTTCTGGAGAGATTAAGGTGGTCTTTCGTGATAAGAAAGAAGTTGTCTTCATTCTGAGTAGGGTGTTATAATCCGGAAAATTTTCTCGCGATCCAGCGTCATTTTAGATCTAGTGATGAGATGAAAGAAGGGGGAGCTCAATCTATGTACAAGTCAATTTATATCCCGGTGGACAACTCGGATTTTTCAAATACGGCGATCGACATTGGGATGACCCTGGCCCAGAAATTTGGGTCAAAGGTTATTGGTAGCCATGCTTATGCTGCGAAACTACACGACAAACGCTTCAAGCAAATGGAGGCTGGCTTGCCTGAAGAGTATCATGATGAAAATGAGTTGGAGCGTCAGCGCAAAATTCATGACTCTTTGATTACGCGGGGCTTGGAAATCATTACTGATTCCTATCTCGACATTATTGATCAAAAGGCCAGCGAAAGTAATGTGCCTGTCGAGCGGGTTTCTCTCGAGGGAAAGAATTATAAGGTACTGGTTGAAGACATCGTTAAAAATGGCTACGACCTGGTAATTTTGGGTGCGCTCGGTGTGGGTGCGGTCAAAGAAAGTTTAATCGGCAGTGTCACAGAACGGACGATTCGACGTGTCCGGCAATCGGATATTTTTGTGGTGAAGGAGCCGACGCTTTCGGTTCCAGAAAATATGAAAAACCGAAAAATCGTTGTCGCTGTAGATGGCAGCCATCATTCCTTTGGTGGTTTCAAAACGGGATTGGCGCTTGCCAAGGCCTACGATTTGCCTTTGGATATTGTTTCGGCTTTTGATCCTTATTATCACTATGCGGTCTTTAATTCGATTTCAGGTGTGCTAAATGAAGAAGCAGGTAAGGTTTTCCGTTTTAAAGAACAGGAAAAATTACACGAGGATGTGATCGATTCGGGCCTTGCGAAAATTTATCAAAGCCATCTCGAAGTTTGCACGACGCTTGCCAAAGAAGAAGGGGTGAAGATCAGTACCTCTCTCTTGGACGGCAAGCCTTTTGAAAAAGTTTTGCAATACGTCAAAAAAGAAAAACCCTGGTTGTTGATCGTTGGTCGCATTGGTGTACATTCTGATAGCGATATGGATGTGGGCAGTAACTCTGAGAACCTGGTGCGCATGGCCCCTTGCAATGTGCTGATTTCCAACAAAACATATATGCCGCCCATTGACGCGATTGCTGAATATACTGTGGCTTGGACGGAAGAAGCCTCAAAACGGATGGAAAAGGTGCCGATTTTTGCGCGCGGTGTGGCAAAAACCGCCGTTTATCGTTATGCCGTCGAAAAAGGCTATTCCATCATTACGAACTCTGTTGTGGATGCTGCGATGGGTGACATCCTGCCGCAATCTTCCATCGACATGATGAAAAATATGGGCAAAACCTTAGACGAAAAAGGCATTGACCGAAACAAAATGAAGGCCGATGATGCTGTCGTCGAAAGTTTAAAAAGTGGTGGTATTGCAGGGATGATGACGAATATCGTAAAAGATCGTGATACCGAGCGTGCCGAAAGTTATGATGAAAAAGCAAAGAACGATTTTTATGTTTGCAGCAACTGTGGTTATACGGCAAAAGGGGCAAAACCTGTCGAGTGTCCGATTTGCAGTGCAGAAAGTGAGTCCTTTAACTTTTTGGATAAGTCGCTCTTTGAGTCGGCGGCCAAGGCAGAAGGCGGACTCTCTTTGGAAGTCGGCTACGATGGTGTGCCTTTGAATTGGACGGAAGATGCAAAAAACACGCTACGAGCAGTTCCTGCGGGTTTTGAGCGTCGCCGGGCAAAGGCAAAAGTTGAAAAGACTGCGCGAAAAATGGGTTTTCAAACCATTACAAATGAGTTTGCAAATCGCATGATTAAAGGGCTTGATGAGATGCTGGACGAGGGCGTTGAAATTGGAGGAAATGCGATTTCAAAGGTTGTCAGCCAAATGAAAGCTCAAAAAGAGGCCGCGCCCTTACCCGAAGTTGCCAAAGCCAAATCGACAAAACCTCAGTTTACCTGGAGTGATGAAGGCAAGGCGCGTATTGAGCGTGTGCCAGTGGGTTTTATGCGAGACGCGACCCGTCAGCACATCGAAAACTACGCGTTTTCCAATGACATTACACATATGACGCTTGAGGTTGTGGAAGCGGGTATTGAAAAGGCAACATCTGAAATGGAAGCGGTGCTTTCTGGCGCGTCCAGTTTAGACGAAATAAAAAAACAGATGGCCAAAATGGCGGGGAGTGACGACCTGGCGTCTGAAGCAGAGAAGCCCTTGCATTTCTGTGGAATGTGTGGACACGTTGTGCGAAACGTCCCCGAATCCTGTCCCGTTTGCGAAGCAAAAAGCGCCCGTTTTGTCCTGATGCGTGAGGAGATCGATTATTTTATTTGCATGGTTTGTAGTCTTGTTTCAGAACAAAACGCGCCGGAGCCATGTTCGCTTTGTGGTGCGGGAGGTGAGTACGGGCTAAAGCTTGAGCGAAAAGAAAGTCTCGTTAAGGATGAGGCACAAATGTCTTGGACGGAAGCAGGGACAGCAATTTTGAGAGAAATTCCAGAGGGCTTTATGAGAGACATGACCCGTTGGCGTATTGAGGCTGGTGCCCGAAAAAAGGGGGTTTATCAGATTGACCCTTCGGTCGTGCAGGCTAAATACACACAGTGGACGCAGGTCTCTAAAAAAGTTGAACGACGTCTTTCATGGGATGATGAGGCGATCACGCGGATCTCACGCATCCCTTCTTTTGTGAGAGGGACTGTTGTGCAGGAGATTGAATCCTGTGCCGATGAAAAAAATCAGACACATGTGACCGTAACATTGCTCGATGAAGTGACTGAACGCTGGGCCGAAACAATGCGTCGTCAGGGATTCTAAAATGATGAAGTCGGTTTTAATAAGGTTAATAAGGGCAGGTCAATAATATGGCGTATCAGGCCTATTCTGTTTCGTGGAATTTGACACAGCGCTGCAATCTTTTTTGTACGCACTGTTACATGAGTGCTTTTCCTAATGCCGATGTTTCCCGCGATCTCACGACGGAAGAGTGTTTCAAGGTTATGGACGACATTGAAAAGGTTAACCCGAATGTCTTTCTTATCTTGACGGGCGGGGAACCGCTTGTTCGAAAAGATATTTTTGATATTGCCGGATATGGTTCTGACAAGGGTTTTACCTGTGTTTTGGGTACAAATGGTGTGCTGTTGGGTAAAACAGAAGCGCGCAAGATGCGTGAAAGTGGTTTGCAAGGGGCATCCATTAGTCTTGATTCCGTTGATTCTGTCAAACATGACCAATTCCGCCAGCTTCAGGGTTCATGGAAAAATGCCATTCGTGGTATTGAACATTTAAAAAATGAGGGACTTGATTTCTCAATCCACATGAGTGTCATGGATTGGAATGTTTCTGAAATTCCTCAAATGATTGAGTTGTCGCGGAAACTTGGTGCAAAAGTGCTCAATTTCTTCTTCCTCATTCAAACGGGGCGTGCCGAAGGCATCACAGATATCAATCCCAGACAGTACCGAGAGATTCTGACCTACCTCGCACGGGCACAAGGGGTGGGTTCTGAAAAAATGAGTGAAGAGAATGTTTTTACGCAATACGATGATCCCTGGACGCAGCCTGCTGGACGTAGTCATGATTTGATCCTGCGTGCCAAATGTGCCCCGCATTTTAGAAAGGTGATTTATGATCTTGATCCGGAATCCCCTTTACTCAAAAATTATGCGCAAGGCAGTTGCCCTGCAGGCAAATATTATTGCCGCATCACGCCTGAGGGCGATATTACCCCTTGTCCTTACATGCCAGTCAGCGCCGGCAATCTAAGAGAGCAGTCTTTTGATGATATTTGGCACAATTCGCCTATTTTGAATGATTTAAGAGATCCCGTTTTGGGTGGACGTTGCGGCGAATGTGAATTTTCGGAAATGTGTAGTGGTTGTCGTTGTCGTGCTTATGCTGCCCACGATGATTATTTGGCCGAAGACCCGGCCTGTGATTATCAGCCAGGGCAATATGGTGGAGAAAAAATTTCACTGGGTGCGGATCAGACCTTTGGTCTGGAAGTTAAGATGACTTTAGCGTGGGATGTGGCTTCGCTTGAGCGTTTAAATGGCTTGCCTTCATTTGCGCGTGGCATGGTTTCAAGTGGTGTGGAGCGTTATGCCAAAGAAAATGGCCTCACCCACATTACGCCAGAAGTGATGCAGATTGTGCGTGAGGCGGCAGAGCTTCGGATGGGACGACGTTTTAATTTTACAGAATTTGATCGTGGTGTTCCTGAAGGTTCTGTATCTAAAAAGTAATCAAGAGGTTTTTATGTTTGGATCAAAAAAAGAAGTCTCGCCAATTACCTGGACTCCAGAGGCTGAAAAACGTCTAAAAAAAGCACCTTTTTTTCTGCGAAAAATGGTACGCAGTCTTTCTGAAAAAAAGGCGACCGAGCTTGGCATTACTGTTATTACCCCGGAAGTCCTGGCCCAGTTTAAAGATAAGATGATGACTCCGATGGCGGCGCAGGGGACGGGTGCCATCCATGATGAAGCAGGTGTTGAGACAAAGGCCCTGGCCTGGACACGTGAGGCGACAGAACGTCTTGAAACCGTTCCTGAATTTATGCGGAGCATGATCAAAAAAATCGCGGAAGAAGTGGCGCTTGAACGCGGACATCTTGAAGTAGACATGGAGTTGCTGAAAAAAGCCGAATCCCTTGGGGATGCAAAAGACGAACAAGCGGGTCCTGCCATGCCTTGGACAGATGCTGCGACCGTGCGGCTTGAGCAAAAAATTGCAGAGGCGCCGGAAATGGCACGTGATTTTGTGCGAGATATGCTGAAAAATGACGCTGAGGATTTAGCCCGGGAGATGGGCATTGAACGTATTGATTTGGCTGCAGCCACCCAGATTTGGGACTCGCCTAAGAGTGATATTACTTGGAGTGTGGAAGCGGAAAAGCGCCTGATGACTTCCCCTGATTTTGTGCGCAGTGGGATCAAAAAAGCGGCTGAACGCCGCGCGCGTAAAATGGGTTTAACCACCGTGACCTCTGAGCATTTGACCCAGTTTAGAAACAAAGCCATGATGAAGGCCATGAAACGGCTGCGTACCTTTGGTTATGATGAGATGACTTTTGATGGTTTTGAAGATGCAAAGGAGAATATTCGTCGTCTTCAAAACAATCCCGAAGCTGCCAAACGACTTGACGATATTAAAGACTACATGGGGAAAAAGGGAAAAGTCGGTCTTATTGATGAAGAGATGCTTGAGCAGATGAAGGATTATCTTAAAGATCCTTCAAAAAAAATGTAAGTACGTCTTTAATCTATTTTCTGTGAGGTTTTATGGACCCTAAAGCGACAATAATCCATTGGCTCCATTTGATGGGGGCAATTTTTTGGATTGGTGGCAATGCCTATCAGGTTTTTGTCTTGATGCCCTTTTTGAAGTCGGGTCAGCCCCCAAAAGAGATTCTGAAAAAAATATCAAAGCGTTTTATCATTAGTTCCTCCATTATTCTGATTATTCTGGTGATTACTGGAGGGCTGAATTTTGGTTACAGGGTTGCGGGTGTTGAAGAGGTTCCAGGGGCTTACGTTTCAGCCCTCGCCATCAAAGTTTTTTTAATCGTCGCCATGGGTTCTGTGCTCGTTTTTGGTTTTATGGGTTCCGAAAATGAAGACAGCGAGACTCCTGTGCCCAGTTTGCGTCATGCGAAAGTGAGTCTTGTTTTTGGGGTACTCATTGTTTTTATTGCGGCAATGTTAAGGCATTGGCGCTTTTAGTTCGTATTTAAGGTCTTCTTTGAGAACTTTTAGTGTTCTTGTTCTTTCTTTCTTTCTTTTCCTCTCTTTCCCAAACGATCTGTTTGCAATCCATGCCATTTTTAAGGGAGTCATCCCGATTCCCAGGGTTCATGGCTCCGTCAGTCTTGACATGCCGATCGAAACCTTTCGTGAAACGGTCGAGAATACAGAAGTCAGTCCTGCGATAGGGCAATTTTTGGATGAACATCGTTTTGACCTGAATCTAAGTGTTTTTCCCAGCAAGGTTACAGAGGTGCTTGCTGATTTTTACAAAGGTCGTCTGTTTCGGATCGAAATCAATTACAAACCCGTTTCTAGCAAAAGCCCTGATCTTGAAAGCTTAATTGTGAGCAACAACACGTCTTTTGGCTCACCACGAGAAAATATTTTGCCGGGAGTGCGCCTCATCTTCTGGGATGATGGGGCGACGCGACTGATCCTCCAGATTGATGATACGGATGCTGTTCTGAATTATTCCCTGACCTATATCGATAATGATCTCTTTCACACGGCCAGTCGAGATCGGGTGCAAAGAGAAACGGCTGGCCGTTCGAGTTACGGGAAATAGACTCAAAAAACCCACCTTTTATGCTCCACATTCGTGGTTTTTTTTTAAGCGAAATGATCGACTGATCCTGACTGGTTTTTTAAGCCATTTCTATCCAAAATCTTCCCTAAAAACAAGACCTTCTGTTCTTGTTTTCGCTTATCCACAAGAAATGTGGATAACTTGATGATAAACCCTAGAGATCACGCTAAAGCCCACGAATTTATGTGCTTTCCTGCAAAGTGCATAATTATGAGGCATTATATTATTTGCTAATAAAAACAATGCCTTACGTGTATACCAAAAAAGACTTCTTATCTGGATTCTTCTTTTGTTTTAAAAAATATGGTCAAGCCACAATATGTGGACAATATGTTGATATAGCCCCTATATATCGTTTTTTTATAGGGTTTGCGTGGGATGAGTCTTGCGCTCAGAAAAAATGAGGTCAAGACACTTGGAAGGAGAGTCCTTAGGCTAAAATTTTGCGGTCGAGGCTTCGGTATTGTATGGCTTCTGAGATGTCCTGAGTTGAGATGTTTTCCCGTTGTTCGAGATCGGCGATTGAGCGTGCAACTTTTAATATCCGGTTGTAGGCGCGGGCGGAAAGACCCAGACGTGTCATCGCAAGTTCAACGAGAGCTTTGCTGGTCTCGTCAATCTTACAATATTTTTTAAGTTGTTTTGGACCAAGTTGTGCGTTACAGCGAACACCTTCTTTTTTATACCTGTTTGTTTGAAAGCTTCTGGCGACTTGTACCCGTTTTTGGATGGTTTCGGAGGTTTCGTCTTGGGTTTCGATGCTCAGGTCTCGAAAAGGGACTGCGGGAACTTCAATGTGGAGGTCGATGCGATCAAGCAAGGGGCCGGAAATTTTGGAGCGGTAGCGTTGTATGGCTGTGGGTGTGCAGACACAATTGCGCTGAGGGTCGGTGAAATAGCCACAGGGACAGGGGTTCATGGCTGCAAGCAACATGAAACGGGAAGGATAGGTCAATGAGCCACTTGCGCGTGCAATGGTGACTTCACCTTCTTCTAAGGGCTGTCTTAAAACTTCGAGCACGTTACGTTTAAATTCAGGCAATTCATCTAAAAAGAGGACGCCGTTATGGGCTAAACTGACTTCGCCGGGACGAGGGATTTGACCCCCACCGATCAGTCCCGCGTCTGAAATGGTGTGGTGAGGTGCGCGAAAAGGCCGGGTTAGTAAGAGTGGTGTACTGGGTGACAAAAGGCCTGTGACGCTGTGTACCTGTGTGATTTCGAGAGATTCATCAAAGTGCATCCGTGGTAATATCGAGGGAAAGCGTTTCGCCAACATGCTTTTTCCAGAACCGGGCGGGCCAACCATAAGGATGTTGTGGCCTCCGGCGGCGGCAATTTCCAGGGCACGTTTTGCGTGAGCCTGCCCTTTAACTTCAGCATAGTCTTCCGCGTAGGTTGATACCTCGGAGAATAGCTTGGGGATGTCTACAGAAACGGGGGATAATTCATTTTCTTTGTTTAAAAAACCAACAACCTGGGGGAGGGTTTCCATCCCGAATATTTTTACCCCAGAGACGACGGCAGCTTCTGCACCATTTTCGGTCGGGAGAATGACCCCTTCCAAACCCAGTTTTTTTGCTAAAATAGCAATGGGCAATGCGCCTTTAATGGGTTTGATCCGGCCGTCTAAGGAAAGTCCCCCGACAACTAAAAAATGGTCGAGCCGTTCTCGTTTAATGACGCCCTCTGCGGCTAAAATGCCGAGTGAGATAGGGAGATCAAAGGCAGAACCTTCTTTTTTGAGATCGGCGGGTGCAAGGTTTACGGTAATTTTTTTGACGGGGAAATTAAAGCCTGTATTTTTTATGGCAGAACGGAGTCTGTCTTTACTCTCTTTGACCGCAAGGTCAGGTAAACCCACGATAGAGAGTAGGGGGAGGCCCTGAGACAGGTCAATCTCAACATCAATCAAGAGGGCATCGACGCCTGATAATACTGCGCTATTGATCTTTGCCAGCATGTTTGAATCTTTCCTAAAATGAAGTGATAGACGGGTGAGACGAGCCTTACAAAAAATTTAGAAACGAAGTCTGGCCTGCAAACGGTCTTTGAGCTCATTCAGGCGTTTTTTGTCCGGGGGGTCAGCGACCCAATGTCCTAATTCCAAGGAAAAGGCTTCCTGCTGCATATCGAGATCAAGTCGGAAAGGATCTCGACTTGCGATGCGTCCAATTAAACGGCTTCTTTTGATGGGGTTACCGATCAGAACGCCAACTTGGTGTGTTTGCCAACTTGTTTGGAAATAACCCGATTTTTTATCTGAAATGACAATGCGGTCATAATAAAGCAGACTGGCTTCCAAGGAAGATTTCCATGCCTGATCGTAGGCTACAGGTGAATCGGGAAGTGAGAGTCGTGTCGTGCCAGACTTTACGCAGCCAAACAAGGAAAAAAGGAGCACCATGCAGATGGCAATTTTTAGGATACAGAAAGATACAAAGGTGTTTGGAGTTGATGGGGCGCGTCTTGAATGACCCAAGCCCAACAAAATCATTCAACAGCGCCAGTACTGTTTCTTAGAAAAGAAGGAATTGGTTTTCCTTCGTGACTGTCCACCCAGCTATAGAGGCAGGGTGATTTCTCTTGGGTTAGATAAGAGATGAAGCGAATGCCAAAGGAATTACCGACAGGGCCGCGATGCACCGCGACAATTTTTCCCGTCACCATCTCGCGAAAATTAGTGTCCTCATGCGTTCCACTGATATTTATGACGACTTGTTTTCCTAAATCAAAGAGATGAGAGGTGTGAAAGAGAAGCCCCCCAAAGCTCATGTTGCTGATGGTGACATCAACGGGAACGTCGTCTTGCGTGGATAGTCTCGCCTTTCCAGAAAAGGGGACTCGAATGTGTTGTCTTTTATCCACCATAGACGAATTTTATAACATATCTTTTTTCAATAAACAAATAGGATGTGTGGTTTTTTTTGTGTGAGACGTGGTTTTTAGTCTCCTCTGGAATCAGTTTGCCCTTCAAGCTTTTGTCGGGTGTAGCTGATGATGTCGTTTGCTTTCTCGCTTCGAAGAAAGCTATGCTTTTCTTTGGCTTAAAATAAGATGACCCCCATCCCCAAAAGTGAGATAATAAGGCTTATTCTGGATCTATTTAGATGTTTAAGAAACTGACATTACAGGCGAAACAAAAACTTGGTCCCATCTGGCCCTTTCTGATGGTTTACCTCCTTGGGCTTTTTGTCTTAGGGCTGGCGCGTCTGTTTTTTATGGTTTGGCAGTGGGATCGTGTGACTGCAGTTGATGGCATATTCTCTGTATTCGCCATCGGTTTACGCATTGATACGATCTTGGTCTGTCAGTTTGTAGCACTTCCCGTGGTGCTTTATTTCCTTGTTCCCGATTGGGGCACTTTGAGTCATTTTATTAAAAACTTCGCTCGATTTTGGGTTGTGGGTGCGAGTCTCTTGTTTGTTTTTATGGAGGTTTCTACCCCATCTTACATCCTTGAATATGGCACAAGGCCCAGTCGAATTTTTGTCGAGTATTTAATTTATCCCAAAGAAGTTTTTGGGACCTTATGGGCAAGTTATAAAACACAGTTATTTATTGCAGCCGTGCTCTTGACCGTGACAGCAATCTACGGTGGGCGTTTTTACAAACGTTTGTTTGATGAATCAATCATCTGGTCATGGCCTAAACGCTTGTTGGCCTTTCCGGTGGTCGCGCTGATCCTCTTCTTAGGAATTCGTTCCAGTTTGGGGCATCGTCCGGCCAATCCAAGTATCGCCTCTTTTTCAAACGATCATCTCGTCAACGACCTGGCCTTAAATTCGACTTACAACGTGCTCTTTGCGATTTACAATCTTAAACACGAAGTGAAGGGTGATATTTATGGGAAATTGAAAGATGAAGAAATCATTCAAGGGGTGCGAGATGCCACGCTGATTGCCCCTGATGCCTTCAAAAATGACGAAATTCCTTCGCTCCACCAACAAATTTCCTCTGTTCAGAGAGAGAAATTACCCAACTTGGTGATTGTGCTTGAAGAGAGCTTAGGTGCACAATTTGTTTCAACATTGGGGGGAGATGACTTAACCCCAGAATTGGACAAATGGAGCAAAAAGGGTCTTTGGTTTACGTCCATGTATGCCACAGGCACACGCTCTGTCAGGGGGATTGAGGCGATTATTGCGGGTTTCACACCATCGCCCTCCCGCAGTGTGGTGAAGTTAGAAAGATCTCAAACGGGATTTTATACCATCGCACGTACCCTTAAGAACTTAGGTTATACCACAGAGTTTATTTATGGTGGAGAAGGCCATTTTGACAACATGCAGCGTTTCTTTTTAGGAAACGGTTTTGACACAGTTATTGATATTAAAGACTATGAAGACCCCATTTTTTTAGGGACTTGGGGGGCTTCAGATGAAGACCTCTTTAAAAAAGCCCACACCCGTTTGCTTGAAAAAGGAGACAACCCCTATTTTTCTCTTGTTTTTACCTCGTCTTTTCATTCCCCCTTTGAATATCCTGATGGTCGTATTGAACCTGTCGAAACGCCCGCCTTTACACGTAGAAATGCAGTGAAATATGCGGATTATGCGCTTGGAAAATTCCTGGCACGTGCTGAAAAATCTGAATATTGGAAAAATACCCTTTTTCTTGTTGTTGCGGATCATGATTCCAGGGTTTATGGCGATACCTTGGTTCCCATTAAGCATTTCCATATTCCCGCTTTGATTACGGGTTTAGGCGGCGAGATTAGACCCGGGGTCTATTCAAAAGTTTCCAGTCAGATCGACTTGCCTCCAACACTTTTTTCCCTCATGGGCATTGCTTCAGAGCATCCCATGATTGGACGTGATTTAACACAGGTTCCCGAAGATGTCCCTGGCCGGGCTTTATTTCAATACGAGAAGAATTTTGCTTACATGCTGGACAATAAGGTCGTGGTATTTCTCCCTCAGAAAGACCCGCAGTCTTTTGTGTATCAAAATAAAACCTTAGTGCCCTCAGATGACCATTCAGATGCCTTGATCAAAACAGCTTTAGCACATGTCCTTTGGACTTCAAAAATGTATCAAGAGCAACGATACCGACTGCCTTAGTCTCTCATCAAGGCTTTCCCTTCTATTTGATAGATTCAACCATTCGGCTCATGCCTATTGTGGGTAATTCAGGCCCATTTATGGGCACAATCTGAGTTTTAGGCACAAAATTAAATTCGGTTGCCGTTGCGCTGGTATAGGCACCCATCATGGGTGCGATGATGAGATCGCCTAAATTTAGTTTTGGCAGCGGAATATCTGTTGCAATGATGTCGATGCTGTCGCAAGTGGGACCCGCTAAAACAGAGGCATGTGCTTGCCCTTCATTGAGCGAAAAAAGGGGGTATTTTGCATGATCAAAGACTTGACCGCTGAAGGAGCCATAAACGCCGTCATCCAAATAATACCAATTTTGTTCATTTCTTTTTGCAATACCGATGACGGAGGCAATACAGGTCATGGCAGGCGCGGCGATAAAACGTCCGGGCTCTGCGATCACCTGCACATTTTTTGGCAGTGTTTGTAAGGCTGTGCGAATGGGTGTACAAAAGCGATCTATATTCATTGCAGTGCCATCATAGTCAATGGGAAACCCTCCACCAATGTCGAGCACACTCATGGGTGCGTCATGTCCTGCTCGGCTTTTTTCCAAGAGTGTTGTACAGGAAGTAATGGCGGCCACATGTGCATCGGGTTCTTTTGATTGTGAACCCACATGAAAACTCAAACCCTTGATGCGAATGCCGAGTTTTTTGGCTTTGTTAATAAAGTCGGGTGCATCTTCGACGCACAGCCCAAATTTTTTTGAGAGATCTACGACCGCATCGGTATTTGAAAATGCAATACGCAATAACAAACCCACCCGTTCGTGGTAGGGCCTAAATTTCTCTAATTCGGTGAGATTGTCCACGACAAAAGTTGTGCAGCCGTAACGCATTGAGGCGCGAATATCGATGTCCCGTTTGATGGGGTGGGTGTGAATCGTGTGTTGCGGAGGAATAGAAAGCTGTTCCAGTAATTTTATTTCGCCCTGTGTTGCGATGTCAAAATGACTACCTTCTTGTTTTAAGGTTTCTAGTACCGTTTCGTTCGGTAGCGATTTCACTGCAAAATAAAGCCTGACCCCAGGTAGCGCAGCAGTCAGTTTTTGATATTGTCCACGCAAGGTATTACAGTCCAGCAACAGCAAAGGTGCACCGTGTTTTTTAACCAGGTTTTCCCAGTCGTATGCGCTGCGAAGATGCATGAAGGTGTTAATTTGATTCATTGCAGATTATTGAATGCCTTTAAGTGGTGTTTTTATGTTTTCCAATCACTTCAAGTACATATTGCGGTAGGGCAAAGGCGCTTTGATGGATGGCGGGGTTGTAATAGCGTGTTGCAATGCCGGATTTGTGGTAACGCATTTCAAGTGTTTCTAAGGGGGTTTTTCTCAGATCAGGATTGTCAGTCCCCCAGCCGAAGTTCATGATGCCACCGACATAGGTCGGAATTGCCGCTTTGTAAAAATGCCAGTCTTCAAAAAGGGTCTGAAAGAATCGGGCTGTTTGTTGAGTTTCTTCGGGCTGAAAAAAGGCCACGCCATTTTGTGTCACGAGGATGCCTCCCTCGGTGAGACAACTTTTACAACTTTGGTAGTAGTCAAGCTTGAAGAGGTTTTTGCCGGGGCCGATGGGATCGGTCGAATCTGTAATAATCACATCAAACTTTTCCCGTGTTTCTCTGACAAATTGCGCACCGTCTGAAATCTCCAGTTGAAAGCGAGGATCATCAAAAGCCCCTTGTGCGTGATTGGGTAAATACTTTTTTGAGATTTCAATGACCGTTTTATCAATCTCAACCATCGTGACGTGTTTGATGCCTGGATGTCGCAGGACTTCTCTCAGCATCGCCCCATCTCCACCCCCCACGATCAATACGCGCTCCACCGCGCCATGGGCAAAAATCGGTACGTGGCACAGCATTTCGTGATAAATGAATTCATCGCGTTCCGTGGTTTGAATAATACCGTCCAAGACCATGACTCTGCCAAATTTTGCGTTGTGAAAAATAATGAGATGTTGATGTTCGGTTTTGTTTTCGTAATAAATCTCATCCACGCTAAAGTTTTGCGCGTAGTTATTATAGAGCGTTTCTTCAAAGTGTTTTAGCATGTTCGTTTTGTCCGTGTTCTTTGTTGTTTGTCTCGACCCCGATTCGCTCTGTCAACACTTTTCAGGACACCCAATTACGCAACTTCTTTAATCTCTTCATAATCTACAGGCGACCAATAGTCATTAGTAGAATGAAGTCTTTTTCTGT
>VAOX01051133.1_pt1 | contig 14551 bp, 15 predicted proteins | sample 3393891 | NCBI WGS metagenome assembly VAOX01 (sample SAMN08290429, study PRJNA428436) | hydrothermal vent metagenome | isolation source: Deep-sea hydrothermal vent chimney | place: Indian Ocean: Southwest Indian Ridge | depth 2822 m m | reverse complement strand
TTAGCAAAAGATGAAAAAGTGAGTCCATTTACTATAAGCTACTTAAACCGCTTATCTGATCTATTATTTGTTGTTTCGCGTGTATTGGCTCGCAGCGAAAATGGCAGTGAAGTTTTATGGCAACCCTATCAGGACTTGAAGAAATGATTTTACGACGCTTAGTTATTTTATTGCTGCTTTGTATTTCTTTTTCTATTACGGCTGAAGAACGTAACCAAACTTGTCCTCGCATCATCAGTCAGTCCCCCTATATTTCAGAAATGTTGGATTATCTTGGTATGGGACAATGTATTGTGGGTGTCAGCCGATACAGCAAACGTGACTTACCACGTACTGGTGGGATTTTAGATCCCGATGCAGAAGCAATTGATGCTCTAATGCCAGACTTAATTATTACTTCTGACTGGTCAAAAGAAGAGACATTAAAATCAGTTACCCCAAAGGGCACGAAAGCACTACGATTAAAAAGCTTCTCTAAAATGGCGCAGCTTGAAAAGAACATGGAAACTATTATTAAAGCGACAAACTGGCAAGGTTCGTCAGATAAAATAACACAATTTTCCAAAGCATGGCGTAGCAAAGTCAAACAAATCAACGGTAACAATAAAAAAGTTTTATTACTTTCATCATGCAGTGGTAACGCCTATTCATTTGGACCAAAATCGCGGTTATATGATTTGTTTACACAAGCAGGGTTTAAAGTAGTTGAAACCAAAAGAAAAATACGACATATCAAAGCAGGAGAAGAAGTGGCATCACTTAATGCACTACTTGACCAATACCAACCTGAACTATTATTTATTTTTGAACGTCGCTTAAAAAAACAATGTCAAATGGTTACCCCCAAAGTACCGGTGAGTATTTTAAGCTTTGATGGTGAAAAATTCTTACACCCAAATACAAAAATTTTAGAAGGCTTAGACCTTTTACTGAAAAAAAAGATGTACTGGAACTAATATGGTAGATAAAGAAAAGAGTCAACGTCATGAATCACGTATGGCAAAAAAGAAAGCTGTTATTGATGCCGCAGTAAAAAAAGCAGATCAAGAAAAAGGCGTTATCGTTATTACAACAGGTAATGGTAAAGGGAAAAGCTCATCCGGTTTTGGCATGGTGGCGCGCGCACTCGGTCACAATATGAAAGTTGGTATTGTGCAATTTATTAAAGGCGCTTTTTCTACGGGTGAAGAAGCCTTTTTTCGTCGTTTTCCTGATGAAGTGGAATATCATGTGATGGGCGATGGCTTTACCTGGGAAACACAAAACCTTGAACAAGATATAAAAACAGCAAGCCTTGCCTGGCAGGAAGTAAAGCGCATGCTCAATGATGACAGTTATGATTTCATTTTACTCGATGAATTAAATATTGTTTTAAAATATCAATACATAGACATCAATAAAGTAATTAGTGACTTGAAAAATAGACCCTCTATGCAACATGTAGTGATAACAGGTCGAGCGGCAAAAAAAGAATTGATTGATATAGCCGATACGGTGACCGAAATGAAAGATGTCAAACACGCATTTCGTTCTGGCATTAAAGCGCAAAAAGGTATTGAACTTTAAAATGGCGAGTTGCCCTGCGTTATTAATTAGTGCTCCAGCCTCAGGACAAGGGAAAACAACGTTTACCGCAGCATTAGCACGTTACCATCGTAATCAAGGATGTGATGTACGGATCTTTAAAACGGGACCAGACTTTCTTGACCCGATGATTCTTGAGCAAGCGTCCGGAAATCCTGTTTATCAATTAGACTTATGGATGGTAGGTGAGCAAAGCTGTCACCAGTTATTATATAACACTGCCCGTGATGCAGATCTCATTCTTATCGAAGGTGTGATGGGATTATTTGATGGCTCTCCTTCAAGTGCAGACCTCGCAGAAAAGTTTGGTATTCCCGTTCTTGCTTTAATTGATGCCAGAGCCATGGCACAAACCTTTGGCGCAATGGCTTATGGGCTTGCACATTATCGTCCTTCTCTCCCCTTTGCAGGAGTAATCGCAAATAATGTTGCTAGTGTAGGACATGAAACAATGCTAGCCGAAAGCTTACCCGACTCCATTCCTTATTTTGGTGCTTTTATGCGAGATGCAAATATTACTTTACCAGAACGTCACCTCGGCTTAGTCCAAGCAGAAGAAGTTTCTGATCTTGATATTCGTATAAATAAAGCTGCTGCATTAATCAGTAACACTCAACTCACTACACTACCAAACGCAATTAAATTTGAATCCATAAAAAAAGAAGAAATACAAAAAAATCTACAATTTGTTCGTATTGGAATTGCTCGTGATGCAGCTTTTTCCTTTATTTACCCTGCAAACATTGATCTACTAAAACAAATGGGAGCAGATATTGTTTTCTTTTCTCCATTAAACGATAAAACACTACCCGATATTGATGCTATGTGGTTACCTGGCGGGTATCCCGAGCTACATTTACAAGAATTGCAAAACAATGTCTCTATGCATAGAGCCATTAAAAAACACTATCACGATAATAAACCCATACTCGCCGAATGTGGAGGAATGCTTTATTTACTAAATTCATTAACGGATAAAGAAAATAATAAAGCCAATATGGTTGGATTAATTGATGGTGAAGGCGTTATGCAAAGTAAACTTGCCGGTTTAGGTATGCAGGAAGTAGAACTTTTTAATGAAAAAATTACCGCACATACCTTTCATCATTCTAATATGAAAACATCTCTTCCCCCTATAGGTTACGGTCTCCGTCAACGAGGTGGTAGTCAGGGCGAAGCGGTCTACCAAAGCAAGAAACTCACAGCAAGTTATTTACATTTATACTTTTCTTCTAACGAAAAAGCAATCACACTATTATTCAAGAAAAGAATATAACATGAGTAAAGATATTCTTTGGTTGCAAGTTCCAGCCGCTATACTACAAGATAATTTACTACAATCAACCGATTTATATTTATCATGTATTAAAAAATCAAGTTTTATTGTTTTTTTATCGGAACATAATTTATTTCCTCAAGCAATATCACATATCACTACGAATGAAACAATACCTTTCCCTTCTAATGATTATCTATCAATGACTAAAATGGCATCTCAATTTAACGAGAAAATAGAAGTCATTAATTTAGGAAAAAATATAAACCTTAGTTCATTTAGTAATGTAAAAAATTTAATAATGGATTCAAACGAACAAAACATGTCTCAGTATACAGCGATGAGTCATGAACAATGCATGAGAGCAATCAACGTTGGTCGACAATCCGCTCAACGAAAAAAATCAAATAATTCTCAACTTTTTATTGGTGGAAAAATAGATATTAGAAATAATATTTCTGCTAAAGCAATGGCGTGTGCTTTACTTGAGATTACACCCGAAGAGTTAATGCAAGACTCATCCATAGAGAACACAAGAGCTCTTCAACAAGTGCTAAACCTACATAAAAACCAGCCTTATTCCCCAATAGAAATATTATGTCGCCTAGGTGATTTAGGTATTGCCGCTCTAGTGGGCAGTTATATTTCTTGTGCACATATTGGTTTACCTTTTCTGATAAAGGATTTAGTTAGTGCTGTGGCAGCCTTCACCGCAATGCAGTTGTGTAAGGGAGCTGAAAAGTGGTTTTTATTCTCAGCTCATTCAAAAATACCTTTTATACTATTTGAAGCCTTACACAATGAAGATATGATAAACAACCGCCACTCTGCTACACTTTTTCACCTACAGTACAGCGAGCGAATTTAATTTTGAAATTAACTAAATTATTAGAAGACAAAAATCATACTGACTTTAAAAACATCGCAAAGAACACAATCAAAAATATTGATCCAACCTTGCTTCCCTTACAACAAGGCCTATCCTTCAGCAGTTATGTTGGGAAAAACACATTTCATCCTGTTATTCTTAATATTACAGATAATATTGATGAAATAAACATCAAAGCAGCTATTTTTTATACAGGTATTATCGCAGGTTGCAGCTGTTCAGATGATCCAAGCCCTCAGGATGAACAAAATGAATATTGTGAATTACTTTTTTCTATCAATAAACAGTCTGCGGACACGACGGTTAGCCTGATAACTGAGAGCTAGACAACGATTATTACTATTCAGCGGTATACTAATATAGCATTAAAGATAAATTTAAAATAATAATAAGTCTATGTTATCATTTTCATTCACTAATCAATTGATTTAACTGAGTTTTAATATGATAAGTAAAAAAATATTAAGAACAATGCTCAGTCTATTCATCATATTACCTTCTTCCTTAACTGCACAGCCCGCTTATAAATGTTTACATATCATGTCCTATCATAAAGGTTATGCTTGGAATGACGGCATAGAAAAAGGTGTCGAAAAAACATTAAAAGATATCTGCATACTAAAAAAGTTCTATATGGATACGAAACGTCATACTTCACCGCAGTTTGCAATGAAAAAAGCAGCTGAAGTCAAAGCGATTATTTCTGCTTTTAAACCCGATATAGTCATCGCTTCTGATGACAATGCCTCAAAATATGTAGTGACAGAATATAAAAATGCTAAACTTCCTTTTATTTTTAATGGTATAAACTGGACAGCAGAGCCGTATGGTTTTCCATATAAAAATGTAACCGGTATGGTTGAAGTTGCACCCATCATTCCCTTACTTAATATTATTAGAAATAATGTAAATCATGTGAAAAAAGGGGTATACATATCCGCCGATGTGATCACGGAGCATAAAGATTTTGAACATTATAAAAATGCCTATGAAAAACAGGGTGTAATATTAAAACCCTTATTTGTAAAAAGTATGGACCAATGGATTAAAGCTTACATATCTGCACAATCTTCTGATTTTATCGTTCTCAATAATTATGCCGGAATTCACGATTGGAACCCCAAATTAGCCATAGATACGGCAAAAACAGTAAGTAAAGTATTAACTGTAACGAACTACAAATGGATGATGCCTTTCACTATGTTAGCATTAACAAAAAATGCACAAGAACAAGGAAGATGGGCTGCAAAAGTTGCCATAGAAGTCCTATCAGGAACAGAAATAAGCTCTATTCCAATAACAATCAATCAAGAGTGGCAGATTTTTGTAAATTATATATTATTAGAAAAAGCCAACATTAAACTTGATGCTAATACGCAAAGAAGCGCTTCAACTAACTGGTAGCTTCTGATTATGATAAAAAAATCAGATAATATTAAAGTTATTTTTTTAGGGGTTATTATAAGCCTTATTGCCTTTAGCTTTACGTTCAAATATGAAATTGAAAAAGAAAAGCTACATCTCAACACTTCTGCTAATAATTTTTTCAATAAAATAGAAAACATCTTCTCAACTATAGAACAAGCAAATAAAGAATTAAGTTCACGCTTTTATTTGCCTGATGAAATAAATCAAGATGATTTTAAGTTCTTTACTTCAACTCTTATTCAACAAAACAATTTCATTCAAAATATTATTTTTGCAAAAAACATAAAATCAAAAGACAAATCAAATTATGAAGAAAATCTTCGGTATATGGGGTACACAGGGTTTAAAATAGAACCGTTTAATAAAAAAACCGTTCCACTCACTAACCCTCCAAAATTTTTATTACCTATTAAATACATTGAACCCTACACAGTTAAAAACTCACATTTTTTTGGTTTAGATTTATACACACACCCAATTATTTCAACAATATTTACAGATGCAACACTCAACAAACTGCAATATACCTCGGGAAATAAAAATATTTTTTATGCCACAAATTTGCTGTATCGTGGCTATATTGAACCTACAGATACAAAGTCTCTTTCTGATCTTTATGGAGTCTTATTGTATGAAATACAACTCGAAAATTTAAATAATTATTATTATTTGAATTTGACCGTTAACGGGAAAACTATTTTAAATAAAAAGAGAACTCATAATGATTATTATGAAATAACTTCATACTATAATAAAGAAACATTAATCAATAAACAAAAAATAAAAATACGTCTAGAACAAAAAAAATCAATATTCTCTATAAGTGTGGCTTACCCTACCATTGTTTTGTTATTAGCTTTATCACTTACATGGTTAATATGGAGCATGTTTAACTCGAATGAAAAAATAAACAATTTATTGTATAAACAAAAAAAAATTGTTGAAGATGAAGTTAATGTGAAAACAGAAGAACTTCGAAAAAAAGCGGATGAACTCTCTATTACACTACAACAACAAGTTGCATTAACTGATGAACTAGAAGCATTTAGCTATTCTGTATCTCATGATTTAAGAGCGCCTTTACATAGTATTGATGGTTTCAATGAGTTATTACAAGTAAGCTATAGCAACACGCTAGATCAAAATGCAAATGATTATTTAAATCATATTGATAAAGCATCAAAAAAAATGAACCACATTATTAATGATTTACTCTCTCTTGCTCACGTTTCTCGTTCTAATATCAAAACAAAAAAATGCAATCTCTCTGAAATAGCTGAACGTTCTATTGATTCTATTCGAGACTACGATCCTCATAGAAAAGTTACAGTGAAAATTGAAAAGAATATTTTTGCTAATGTTGATGCAAATTTTATGGAGATATGTTTTGACAATATATTGAACAATGCGTGGAAATACAGCAGAAAAACTGATAATCCATGTATTGAATTTGCACAATTTAAAAAAGAAGATGAAAGTATTTATTATATAAGAGATAATGGTGTTGGCTTTGACATGCACGACACCAGTAAATTATTTGCTGCTTTTCAGCGCTTACACAAAGATTCTGAATTTGAAGGAACTGGCATTGGTTTAATGACTGCACAGCGCATCATACAAAAACATAACGGTCGTATTTGGGCTGAAAGTGTACAAGGTGAAGGGGCAACATTTTTCTTTACATTAAACACAGATTAACAATTACCAGAATATTCTCAAGAAATTTTTCTAAATGACAACAAAATACCAATTCAATCGCAACATTCTGATCTTATCTCTATGTCAGGCTTTATTTATGAGTGGAACCTCATTAATGGTTGCAACCACAGCTTTAGTCGGTTTTACTTTGGCAGATGATAAAATTTATGCCAGCCTGCCCTTTACCTTACAATTGCTCGCTACCATGTCAACTAGTATCCCCGCTGCAATGCTTATGGAGAAATTTGGCCGAAAATATAGCTTCCTTGCAGCAACAATTATAGCTATGTTTGGAGCAGCAATTTGTGCTTATGCAGTAATACAACATAATTTTTCACTCTTTATCATTGGAAGTGTGTTTATTGGTATTTATTCTGGATTTGCTAATTTTTACCGCTTTACTGCCGCAGATGATGTCGATAAAGAACACAAAAGCCGCGCCATCTCTTATGTTTTAGCTGGCGGCGTACTTGCTGCGATCATTGGTCCCAACCTTGCCAATTTAACGAGAGATAGTATTAGCGGTGCAGTATTTGCAGGTAGTTATGCTTCTATTATTATTTTATATGTTTTATCTTTTATTTTACTAAGTTTTCTTAACCTACCGCATAAGAAACAGTGCCATTCACAAGCTTACCGTGGCCGCCCACTTAAAGATATTGCTAAGCAACCACGCTTTATTATTGCTGTGATATCTGGGATGTTAGGTTATGCAGTAATGACGCTAGTGATGACCGCCACACCACTGGCTATGCAACATCAGCAACATCTGTATTCAGACACAGCTTTTGTTATTCAATGGCATGTTTTAGGGATGTTTGCACCTTCATTTTTTACCGGTAATCTAATTAAACGATTTGGATTATTACCAATTATGTTAACTGGTGCACTGCTTGCTCTAACATGTGTTTTTATCAACCTTTCAGGTGTCAGCGTAAATCATTTCTGGTTAGCTCTTTTATTGTTAGGCATAAGTTGGAATTTTTTATTTATTGGTGCAACAACCTTGCTTACTGAGACGTACAGTGAGCAAGAAAAATTTAAAGCTCAGGCTCTTAATGATTTTTTAGTTTTTTCTGTTGTTGCCACCGCATCTTTATCTGCGGGAATATTGAATCATAAATTTGGATGGGTATTTGTTAACTACATGGCTATACCTGCAATAATATTTATATTATTTAGTCTATTATGGCTTTATAAAATAAAGAAAAAAATCAATATTCAACCGGACAGTGAAATGGTAGAAAATGCCACAAATGCAATTGAAAGCTAAAAAAACTAAATTAATATAATTATTAACTCAAAATATTTATTTTAAGATTACTCTATCACCTAAAAAACCGGTACGGTATCGTATGCGGTACCCGAGGTGTCATGAGCCTAACCGGTTGTTGTGGTCGATGATAAGTCTCTATTCTTGAAGTTGAACCTTTTGGTAATGTCTGCCTATTTATAATTCGACTAAATTCCCAAGTATTACGAGATTTTTCTCTTTGGAGGAAAATAGTTTTGTTCATCTTCTGTAGATTATGTCCCGATAATGATTTCATGTTAAATTGATAACCAGAAACAATAAGCTGCTGTGCATTATTTTTAAATACATGCCCTTGAATTAAAAGATTTCTGACTGGCGCAGTAAAGGGTAAACGTTTTAATTTTTGAATTATATTTACCTGTAAAACACTTCCAATTACTTGACCTTTCACACGGATCACATCTCCCACATTTATTCCCTTTCTATTCGCTAAATTCACTTGTTGTTGCCCGACAAACCATTTATTGCCTTTTCTTTGTATTTTACCTAACAATAAATTCTGTTGATCGTTATTGGCTTTACCAACATAACGAGCGTGAATTATATTATTAGTATCACGGAAGCCGCTGACACGAACAAACGCACCCTTTTTGGGAGGATTTGATAATGCTCGAGTATCAATAATTTGTCCTAAGACCAACACACGCTGTAATTGAGGCATAACTTTTTCAACTCGCCCTACCACTTCATGACGAATGAAAATTTCACGGGCAACCATCAACTTTCCATTCTGTTCTGCGCGCAACGCAACAACTTCGCCGCGAGAAAATATATGCTCGGAAACTTTTTTACCATCTACATATAAAGGCGTATTTGAATCTAACTCAACTTCAACACCGTTAACAAAAATACTACCGAAGCCCGTAATTTCGCCAATAATACCGGTACCACCAATGCCTGACTGATTTGCCAGTATGCCTGTGCCACCAATACCGCTTTCATCATTTTCAGAATAATGACTAATTTTTTGCGTTCTATTCGTACCACAAGAAAGTAACTGTGTTACCAAAACAAAGCCGACAAACAGATACCAAAATTTTATCGGCTTCATTATTTAGACTCCTTATTCATATTCGAATTTGACTTTTGTTCTTCATCATACCAATAACAACCAAAACGCATTCTATAGCTTGCGTCTTCATTATTTTTATCTTGCTCTTGGCGCGATAACGCTTCCTGATTTAATTTTTGTAATAAAGCAATGCCTTCGGCTACCGCGATATCTTGCAGGTGTTTAATCGATTCAAGCGTTAATGAAGTATAATACACACTCCGCTCCAACATCGCGCTTTTGTCTGATTGCATATTATGAACACATGCAGCGAGATGATCATGTACATTTCGGCCAAGGTAAAAAGATTGTTCAGCAAAGTTTGAAGCAGGAATAAATGCTTTCTTATTTAAACAGATTTCATTATTTTCATTGATTGAAACCAGACCAGAGTGCAACCATTCATCTAATATTGTGCGTGGTCGAATATCTTTACTCACTTGCCTAACTAATTGCTCAAAGCCTAATAAATCATTTTCTGTATTACGCGTCAGGCAACGAGGTTCTCCCGATTTATCAATAAATTCTTCTTTTCCTATCCAGCGCGCAATAATATTCCCACCCAAACTGGCTATTTGCGTACTCTGTATAGTGTCATCATGAGTATTTTGTCGCAGACGCTTAATATCTTTACGGTGAACCCCCGTCAAAATAAATAAACGACTGTCACTTACATCCTTGTCGCTTTTCACTAAGTCTTGTTCTGCTACCTCAACATAAAGACCTTTTAATATCTCTCGAAACTGAGGAAATGTAATCCCATTCGAAATAAGCAATCGAATTAAAGGCCTACAAAGCCATTTGATCGCCTTAAATAAGCTTTCTGTGGTTTGACTGTATTGTTCTGCACTCATATCTGGCACGTATTCCACTATTAATTTATCAAAAATAAGTTAATTCTCATGTTTTTTTAAATTATAGCTTGACGTGGGAAAAATTACCACATAATATTACTTCATCGAGTGGGAATATATCCCACGAAATAAAGATATTAATAAACAAATAACTTAACCAAAGGAATATCATTATGAAATTTACAACTAAATCAACATTAGCAATTTCTCTATTAGTACTATTAGGTTCAACTGGTGTTATGGCGAATGAAGTGGAAAACCACACTATGCCTAGTAAGGCTGAAATGTCTGCCCGTGAAGATGGTGCTAATTTTCAATCTCAAGCAAGAGAAAAAGCAACCGAAGCAGAAGCAAATCGTACATCTCAAGCAAATGATCATGAAAAAATGGGACGTACACAAGCAAATGAGCATATGCAACAAGCTCGTGAGCGTGGTCAGCAAATGGAGCAACGTGCACGAAGCATGACAATGGAACGCCCAGTAAGAATGGATCGTCCAAGTCGTGCTGAACGTCCAACAAGCCCTTCGCGCCCAAGCTTCCGCTAATATATAATACATTCAGACTTACAAAATCATTGGGGACGTCTTGCACGTCCCCTTTAATGTCCTACTCAGGAGAATTTTCACAAATGAAGTTCCTAAGCTTTGCAACAATGAGCATCACTGCAGCTCTATTAACATCCCCCATTTTTGCTGCTGAAAATACCATTACCACAGGTTATGACTATACCTCAGGTAAATATGGGTCAGATACAACAACTAATGTTGAAATCATTCCCGTTACTTTAAACCGAATAGACGGAGCATGGAGTTTAAAACTTACGATCCCCTACATTCGAGTAACAGGTAACGGAACAGTTATTCCTGGAACAACAGGAAGCACAAGTTTTTCCAGAGGTGCATTTGGTGGCGGTGGTGGCAGTTCAACAAGTACTGTTGTTAACTCTGGTTTAGGTGATATTACTGGCAGTATTGGTTATGGATTTTTCCCAGGTAACAGTTTTTTTGAAGTCAGCACAAAAGTAAAACTCGGGACTGCAGACGCTAATAAAGGTCTTGGTACTGGGCAAAATGACTATTACTTCCAGTTTGATGGTGTTATTGGTAATGGGGTTGTCATGCCTTTCTTCACTGCGGGTTATGTTATTACTGGAGATAGCTCAAGTACAACCTATAAAGACGTGCCTTATGGATCAGTAGGGCTTATGTTTAAACAAAGTAAAGCTCAAACTGTTGGGATTAGTTATGACTATAAAAAGTCAACATTTGAAGGTAGCGAAAATCAACAGCAAGTTAGTGCTTTTCTTAGCGTGAAAAACCCTCAAGGCTGGTCAACAACCTTCTCTGGACTACTCGGTCTAACAAATGCTAGTCCCGATTTTGGTTTAAGTATATATTTTACAAATACTTATTAAGTATTTTCTCATTATTCATATTTTATAAATAAAGGGGAGTATCCCCTTTATTTATTTTTATAAACCGTCATAATTCCATTCTTATTATTTTTTACACGGTGAGGTTATGATAAAAAATCCTATTATAGTAATTGGTCTTGGTGAAATGGGCAGAGTTTTTGCTCGAGCTATATTAAAATCGGGTTATCCAATCTACCCCGCCTCACGTGAAACTAATTTAGATAAACTTGCTAAAGAAATCAGTGAACCAGCAATGGTATTGGTTTCTGTTGGTGAATCTGATCTTCAAGCTTGTTTGAAAAAAATCCCTTCTGCATGGCATGGCTCTATTGCTTTATTACAAAATGAATTACTACCACGAGATTGGAGTGCCTATAATTTTACTAACCCAACCATTATTTCAGTTTGGTTTGAAAAAAAGAAAGGCCAAGATTCAAAGGTTTTAATCTCATCTCCTTGTTTTGGAAAAAACGCTTCTTTATTGGTCAAAGCATTATCCACTTTAGATATTCCAGCAAATAAAGTCGATTCGATGCAGCAAATGGAAGAAGAACTTTTAATTAAAAATATTTATATTCTCACAACTAATATTTCAGGTTTAATTACAAAAGGCAATGTTGAAGATTTATGGAATAATTATCATAAACTTGCGCTTGAAGTTGCGAATGAAGTAATGGATATACAAGCAACGTTAGTAGGACATAAGCTCGATCGTGAGAAGTTAATTACAGGATTAAAATCTGGTATAGATGGCGATCTGCAACACATGTGTATGGGGCGTTCTGCCCCTAACCGTTTAGCACGCGCCATTGAACAAGCGGATGCTGCTGGGCTAAAAGTTAAAAAATTACGAGAAATATACGCTCTGTAGATCAAGCTTAAACTTCATATATCTCTATAAACACACTCCAATCTATAGATAAACGTCTAATTTTTTCTTCTCGCGTTGTCTAAAAATTCACACAAACGATCTGCACCAAATAAAATTCTGGGGCCTACTCGTTGCATAAGCGCAGGATCAATAAAGTAAAGCTGGTTATTTTTAACTGCGGGTAATTGTTTCCAAGGACGCCATTCTTCTATCCAATCTGGTCTCGCTTTTCCCATACCGCCTGAAACAATAATTTCTGCCTTTGAAGCTATAACCGCTTCCATAGAAATACTTGGGGTCAAACTTGAAAGTTTAGCAAAAACATTATCTCCTCCACATAAGGTTATGATTTCTGAAATTAAATGTTTTCCACTTATTGTCATGATAGGCTTATTCCAAATTTGATAAAAAACTTTGACTTTACTCTTATTGGAATACTGATTTTTTAACGATTGATAATGTTGTAAAAATTTATTAGCGGCTTTGCTTGCAATTATTTCTGTTCCTGCAAGCTTGCCAAAACGTTGAATAGTATTTGAAATATCTTGTGGATACCGTGGCTCACTCATAAAAACTGTAAAATTAAGTGCGCGTAATTTTTCAACTTGCTTTGTATTATTACCTGATGCCCATGCAACAATAAGATCAGGTTTTAAAGAAATTATTTTTTCAATATCAAGTGAAGGATAGCCTCCAACACGCGTTATCTTTTTGGCTTCCTCCGGATAATCACTATATGACACAGCACCAACAATTTTATTTCCTGCGCCAGCAGAAAAAAGAGATTCGGTAACATGAGGTGCTAAGCTAATAATTCGCACCGCTGGTTTTTTTAAGGTTACCGTATTGCCACTATCATCAATAACACTTACTGAAGCAAAAGATAGTTTACTGAACAATATAAATACACTTACAATAAAAAATGAACTTAATAACTTAAACACAAGACGTTTCCTTTTTATTCGCTATCGTTAATAACTTTGTTGTTAATAATTTTTTTAAAACATCTTCTAACCTTTGCCACTGTTCTTCTTTAGCAGGTAAACCAAATCTCAAGCTTGATGCTATTGATATGTTTTCCTCAAAATAACGAAGAAGTATTCCCTGTTCCGCAAAAAACGTATAAATAGATTTTGCATTAAGGTGTTCTACCCACTGAAATAGTGCTGTTCCACCTGATACTTCTAGATTATATTTATTAAGTAAATCATATAGCCGCTTACTTGCGATGAGTAAATTATTTTTACTTTCTAAAATCCAGCTTATATCTTGTAATGCACGTTTAGCAACATAACGAGTTGGGCCGGATAATGACCAAGGACCCAATTTATCTGCTAATGCTTGTAATATTTTAGGCTCCGCAAATATAAAACCACACCGCATACCGGCAAGACCAAAAAACTTCCCCATTGAACGCAATACAATCAAATTCGACTTAAACTTATTATTTAATATGCTTTTTTCAGGTATTACATCGATAAAAGCTTCATCAACGATTAACCATCCTTCTTTTTCTGCAAGCTGTTGTTGCCAAAGTAACAACTGTTCTTTGTTAATGCATTTCCCTGTTGGGTTATTGGGATTCACAATAATTAGAACATCAAGTTTTAATTTCTTAATATTAATGTCATCGAAACTTAACTCAATCACATTATGCCCTGCTTTTCGCCAATTATATTCATGTTCCGCATAGGTTGGAGAAAGTACACCAACATTTGATATTGAACGTAAGTAAGGCAACATTTGAATGGCCGCTTGTGAACCCGCAATAGGCAAACACATATCACCACCATAATATTGGAAAGCCGCTAATTGTAAGCCATCATTATCTTCGGGTAATCCTTGCCATATATGATCAGGAATAGAAGGTAACAACCAACCATTCGGGTTTAATCCCGTTGATAAGTCTAACCAGTTTTTTTTTGCAATACCGTATTTTGCAACAGCTGCATCTATACGTCCCCCATGTTTTAAACCTTGAGCAGTAAATAAATTAAAATTTTTCAACTAAATAATTTCCAATAATAATAAACGCTAACCACAAAGCGATACTTTTATAAACAAGGCGGATAGCTTGTTGAATATCGTCAGTTACAGGCTCTTTAGTGCAACCTAATTCAGGTCGCATTATTTCTTTTCCATGATAATATGCCCGACCGCCTAAAATA
>VAOX01040644.1_pt1 | contig 14583 bp, 11 predicted proteins | sample 3393891 | NCBI WGS metagenome assembly VAOX01 (sample SAMN08290429, study PRJNA428436) | hydrothermal vent metagenome | isolation source: Deep-sea hydrothermal vent chimney | place: Indian Ocean: Southwest Indian Ridge | depth 2822 m m | reverse complement strand
ATAATTTAAGCCACTACAGGCTTCTACAACTTGAAGCTGAAATGTACCCAGATCAATCACATTGCCTTCTAAAAAGACACTAATATTGAAGAGACGTATAACTGCAACCCCCAGTTCTGAAGATATGAGTTGCAATTGAGATGATAAGTTATTCAGAAAAAAGTTTGGTAGCGGGATCATAAATAATAGAATAATTAACGGCACCAGAATTATCCTAAAAGCCTTTAACCCCATAAGTGATATCAAAACACCACATAAGGCAATAAAAAAAGCATACTGCACAACAGTAAAAATTGAACTTAAATTACCAATATAAAATAATAAAATACCAAAAATGACACTACTGACACCAAACCATGCCCCCTGAAACTCAACTTTTTCCAGTAAATCTTTCTTTTGCCAGATTAAAAATAATGTGATAAATGGAATAATAAAACCATAGCCATATTCCTCACGCGTTTCCCATAACTTCACCATGTAGGCAAGGCCATCATAATAAATAAATATCAGCAATAGACTACAAAGTAACAACCATACTAATAATGCAGGGCTTTCCTTAAATACTTTCTGCTTATTCGAAATCACATCTTGCATATTTTCCTCATTAAACTCAATTTCTAAACACTAACGCAACCATGCCGTTCAAATTAGATGAAATCTTATTATTAATAGAAAAAATTTTGGTAAGGATATTACAGTGCGTCGCCACATACGTTTGGGTTCCTTAAATATGCGGTACAACCATTCCATTCCGATTTTTGTTATCCATGCAGGTGCACGTTCATGTGTACCGGCAAAAAAATCAAATACAGCTCCAATTGCGCCTATTACAGAAACATCAAGTAAATCACGGTTATTATCAATCCACTTTTCCTGTTTAGGTGCTGTCATGCCCACCCATAAAACATCGGCTTTTGCCTGATTGATGACATCAAGCATTTGTTTATTCTTTTCGTCATTCCATGGACCATAAGGTGGGGATAAAATACCACATACACTAATCTCAGGAAAATATTTCTCCATATTAATCTTTATTAGCTGCAAAACTTTATCCGTTGAGCCAAAAAAGAAAATTCTTGGTTTTCTGCCTAATCGTTCAAAACCTTTTTTATTGAGCAGAGAATTCAGTCCATGGAAATAATCATCACCGGTAATACGCGGCCCTACATCAATATTAAGAAACCGTGCCACGGCAATAATACCAACACCATCAGAGACAAGAAGATCAACGTTATTTAATGCCCTCTTAAAATCGCCATCAGAATTAGCAATTGCTAATGAATACGGATTTGCACAAGCAAATACCAGCTTGTCTTTATTAGCTATGGCTAATAAAGAGTCGTCTAAAATATTTTGTAGTGATTTTCTATTTATATTGTAATTAAGGAGTTTTCTAGAATAATCCATAAATTATTTACCTAAAATTGCCACCTAATATTTTAGCTCATTTTAAAAGAGAGCATAATGGCAAACAGTACCTATATTTACTAAAGAAAACACCCATATTCTTCCCGACACTCAGCTATATGTTGCTGCTGCTGCGCTGCGTTAAAACGTTCCGATATTTTTTTAGCAGGTACGCCAGCAACAATAGTAAATGGTTCTATATCCTTCGTCACAATACTACCAGCGGCAATGATAGCACCATTACCGATTTTGATACCACTATAAATTATTACACCATACCCAATCCAGACATCATCACCTACAGTTATTTTTCTATCACTTAATGGGATAGAAAAATCTTTACTTCTAACAGATGTGGCGTATCTAATTGGGGTGCCAATCTGGCTGAAATTATGGTCATATTTACCAATAAAGGCAACATTATTAGCAACCAGTACACAGTTACCAATTTCCGCATCTGATTCAATACTACAGTATCTTCCAAAATAGGCATCATTTCCTATGACAATCTTGTCTCTTGCATAAAACAGCGTACCACGACCAAAGGTAAAATTATTACCAACTGATAAGAATTTACGCCACTTCCATAAATGCCATAGTATTCTTAATTTTTTAAGCCAATGAATTAACTTCATCAAAACCAATTTCCACCTGTTTCAGAAATCTGCCCCAGACAAGCTCTTCCGAGTATTTTGTTACTGCTAATTGCCTTGAATACTCACCAGCACCCTGCAAATTTAGTACTTGATTAATTGCATTAGCAAATTTTACCGAGTCACGCTCACTAACAATAAAACCGTTTAGCTGTTCATCAATAATCTCTGATGCACCACTTACATTAGTTGATACCAATGGCTTTCCACAAGCTATTTGTTCGACCATAGCGCAGGAAAAACCTTCGAACGTCGACCCAACAACACACACATCGGCACAATTAATAATGTCACGCACCTCAACGGGTATTCTATTACCTAAAAATTTGACGGATTTTTGCAATCCTTTTGTAGCGACATAATTTTCAAGTGTTTCACGATCTTCACCTTCACCAACCAACAGAAGTGTCGCTTTGCCATACTGTTGATGAAAAACATGTAATGCATCAATAAGGAAATCAATACCTTTTACTCGAGCCAATCGCCCCACACTAACAAAATATGTATGATCTTTTTGAAGCAAATAATGTTGCCTTAATTCAGGTATAGATGATTGCGGTGAAAATAGTTCAGTATCAACAGAGGTAGGTAATTGATGTATTACCTTACCTTTGAGTTTATGCTTCCAGTTATTCATGAAATTTTCTATTTCAGAGCACGACGCTGCTGCCAAAACAAGTTCCATTCTCCATAATCTTGAGAGAGTGATGGTCTCATATAATTGGTAAAAAATTCGCCCTAGTAATGGTTTACGACCAACAAGCATTGGATTTGCCAAACCAGGAAAGTAGAATATTTTATATGAAAAATATCGTGTAAGGCTTAACCACCACATCACCATATAATTTTGTGTGATTACTATATCACTTGTCTTCCTTGTTATTGCAGCCCAGTAACGCAGAAGCTTCAATGCAAAACTGAGATTTTTTATATATTTCCCATCAAGTTGTCGTACTGACATAACGGGAAAGAAATCGCATTTTTTACCAAATAATGTCGTTTCACACCAACGACCGACTGGATGTATTTTTTCATTAGAGGTAAGACCTACGAGTATTAATCTATCACCCATTACACGAATAGCGGATGCAACAACTGTAGCAATGCCATTACCAAACATAGGCTGTGACATATCGACTGGTTCAATCATTGTTATTTTTTTTTCAGGTACAGTTTTTTTAGTCATACGTTTAATACCCAAGATTTTTCAATGCTGGCTGCATAGATTCTTCAAGACGAGCAATATAGTCAGCACTGTAATCCTTGCAATATTTTTTATTCATATTTTTTAAAGGTGCGCCCTGATTAACAAAATCATGAATAGAACCCGCATCATCTAGACCAGCATTCTCACATAAAAGACTCAACACTTCATGTGGCTGGCTCATATAATCTTCGTAACGCACTCCCTGGTAATCTGAAGGCGGAAAATTTTGTATTTCATCCTGAGTCATTTCAACCGCACGCCGCCACTGAATGGCGGTCAGAACACCTGGGTCTTTATCTGAATCGTGCCACATCTCCATATCTTCTTCTTGTAAATAATTTTCCCAAAAAGGTTCTGTAAAGCCACCTTTTTGTTTCCAGAAAGCAACATTCATCAGAGAATGTACGACTGCACGACCATCACGAACGACATTGACAAACAGAGCATCTGGAAAGATGCTCTTCAAGTAACTTATTCTTGGTGGCCCAGTAAACTTGGCAGAAAAACGATTACGGCCTTGCCACTTCATTACTTGTGACACCGCTTTTCGTGTTTTTAGCACATCTTCAGGATCACACTTTTCCTGATACAAACTATAACGAGCAAAACGCTCACCCGCGTATCGGTTCCAAAAATCGTATGCCTCATCAGGTTGAGGAAAATAATCATTTAATAACCTTTTACCGCCGTATTGTTGCTTATTGCTATATAAATGTATTATTTTATTATCCAGAAGACGACGCAAACCATTTACCCATAACTGTTCTGGATACATGCGACAATAACTCGATGGCCAGGCCAACTGCGGATGCCTTGCCAAAGCTTCAAACACAATGGTTGTCCCACTACGTCCCATACCTATAAAAAAAATAGGCCGCTGAATTTTTTCAGCCATCATAACCTCATCATTTAATTTTAATCGACTAATAAGTAGCGTCAGCTAATATTTTTTCTGTTGCCTTAACCATTGTGTCTTTACTGAATTTATCGATAACTAACGCTCTGGCATTTTTACCCAAACTGGCAATATGTTCTTGTTTATTTACATAAGGTAAAAGTGCTTTAGCCAACGCATCAACATCTTTTGGCGGAACAAGATCGCCCGTTTCTTCGGGTATTATTGCTTCTGACAGGCCGCCAATATCTGTAGCAACCATAGGTACTTCCATTGACATAGATTCAAGCATAGCCATAGAAAATGTTTCAACCGCTGTTGATGCTAACACTGTAACATCTGTTGTCGCGAGCACAGGTCTAACGTCCGCTAATTCACCCAGGAAAATAACTCTGTCAGTTAATTTTTTTTCATTAACCAGTGTCTCTATACCCAGTCTCGTTACCCCATCACCTACGAGCAGTAAATATGTATCTATTGGCAAGCTAGAAAATGCGTCGATAAGGTATTGATGTCCTTTTTCTTTACGAAAACCTGCAATACAACATATTACTGGTGCCATATTTGGAATATTTAACTTACGCTTTAATAACTCACCTTGAGCAATATGGTCAACCCGATTGAAAAAATCAATATCAATACCATTATAAATAACTGTCGATAAGCGTGTGATTTCTGGATATTTTTTTCCCCAGTATTGAGCCTGCTTTTTACAAACAAATATTACACGCTGACAACGTCTCATTAAATACCTGTAAAGTAACCGATCTGCTAGCTCATATTTTTTTGTAACATTAACAGTGGTATGTATTACAACTATTATTTTTGGTTTGTTTTTAGAAAAAAATACTGAAATTTTCGCAACCAGCATGGAAATCTGTAGAGTGCTGTGGATAACATCTATTTTTTTCTCGTCAATCAAATTCGCTATTTTTCTGAAAATAGAAAAATCATACTTTGACGATCTAGCAATATGATGAAAATCAATACTTTGTTTATCCACCTGTTCAACTTGATCAATATTTTTGTCAAATACAACAAGCGTTTTATTAAACTGCGTGCTATCGATGTTATTTACCAGGTCGATAAGCTGTGCCTCCGCTCCTCCACGTCCAAGAGTTGGCACAAGAAAAAGCACATTTTTTTTATTATTTCCCATCGTAGTCATGTTTTATCTACAATACCAATGTTTCATAATGGCTAGCCACATTCACAGGTAAATAATTTTCAAAAACATATTCCCTGGCCGTAGCTGCCACCATCTGTCTTTCATCATCATCCGACATTAAGTGTTTAATCCTAACAGCCATATCTTCAATATTACTGGGTACAGCACCCAGGTGTTTTATTGCGATCAAACCATCAGGGTCAAAAAATGAGATGACGGGTACACTACGCGCCCATGCTTGAAGGAAGGAATTAGGGAAACCCTCAATATCGGAAGTATTTAAAAACAACTTTGCTCGAGAAAAAAAATCGTTTACCTCATCGTAAGGTATTGCACCAAGAAATTCAATATTATCTAATAACATTGAACGCTCTTTTACTTCTCTGTACAAATCCTCGAAGCCAGGAACCGCACCACCAATAATAAAAAATCGATAATCAGGTAACATCTCTGCAAGCTGTAATACCACAGACGGACATTTACAGTCTCTAATATTATTAACCCATAGGATATCAATATCTCGTTTTCTATTAACCGTTGATTCAGGCAACTCAACCGCCATATTTATAACAATGCTTTGCAAATTATAATATCTTTGTAACAAGTTTACCTGTTTAACACTCTGCGCAGCAATAAACGTTGTCCTGTTTATACCGTACTCATAAATTTTTCTGTCGCGCCAAAGATCAATAATTTGCTCGCCGGGTAAACAGTCACTATCTGATGCCAGACGAAATATAAATCTTTTATTATACGTTTTACAGAACCATCCGACTACGCCTGTTAGCATTCCAGCACAGGATTGATAATAAATATCTGAATTAGCATTTTTAAGAGCTGATATTATTGATGTCAATCTTGGATATAAAAAACGCACAACAGGCAAACCTTCATTCTCTTTAAAGGTCTTCCATACTCGGATACCATCAATAAATTCGCCCTGTGGTTGGCCATGATCTTTGACAACCATACTTACTGTATAACCTTTATCACGAAAAGCTTTTGCCAAAAGTGTCTGCTGTACAGATTCTCCACCAAAATATTCATTACCCTTAGCAGGGTTAAGCACAGGGTAATTATCCAGACCAACAAAACATATTGATTTATTTGGCATCTGTTAATACCTGTTTATTTTTCTTAAATTCATAACATTGCTTTATTTGAATATCTTGCAGTCTTCTCAACATTTTTTTTGTTGGGTATGGCGTAAACTGCATAAACCATTGCACTAGCCTAAAAAGTATATCACCATGATTCTGACTTCTGTGCATGTCTGCATTTCTCATGTCTTTAACTGTTTTTTCGACAAACATTTCCAGATTCTTTATTTCTCTATCATCTTGCATTAACTTTTCGTAGCTTAGTAAAAGAAAATTCTCACCTGGCTTTAAACTAATACTAAGGATTGACTCATTATATTCATACCACTGTCTAAGGTGTATATAAGCTCGCCATACATTACTATATCGCTTCCGCAAACCACGCCATCTATGTCGAGGCCAATTACCTGTAGGATGTCTATAAATTGCAATTATTCTATGTTCAGGTAATACATGACGCCATAATGGATATGTCACGACAGTTCTAGGATCCTTAAACCCCCAATGTTCATAACTATTTATCTGTTTATTAATAATACTTAACATACGATCTTTATACGACTCTGGCAACAAGTCAGGGCAATCATTTATACGTAAGTGATATACCTTATTGTTAGCTAGATTTAAAATTTCCTTATTTATTTCCTGAAATATCGGATGCTCATATTTACCTCCTTTATCATAAGCATCAGTTTCTTCGTCTATCATTTTGATACCGGAATGATGCATCAATTCACTTAGTAAGGTTGTACCTGAAAAACCAAAACCTAAGACAACATATATCATAAACTAAATCCTATCCAACTTATTAGCTATCGGTTTTACCTCAATAATCATCGAATAGGCTCGTAATATTAAAAATAATAATAAGGCAATACGTGAGATAACATAACCCAATAGCACTGCCGACACTGTTCCAACAACCGTATAGCCAATAATCATAGCTACCAACTGGCACCACAAAATGGTTTGCTGAAAAATCAACCAAAAGCGTTGCTTTTTAAGCCTGATAACTAATGCCGATGCTGGCATTGACAGCCATTGTATATAAAACCATGGTGCCAATATTGCAGCATATCGACCTGCATCTGCCCACTCATCACCCAGCAACATGGCAAATAAAGGCTCACCATAAGCAATAAGTATAGCTGCAGGAATTATAGCCACACTGGCCATTATTAATATTATTTTTCGATAGTCCGCTCGTAGTTCACTTGCAGTAAATTCCTGTTGTGAAATCCGATGTAAATATACTCGTCTTACCGATTCACCAACCATCATGGTTGTCGTTACCAGTAAACCCTGAACCATAGCATAATGGCCGACATCGCTAGCTAAAAACAAAAAACCAATAAAAAGGACTGGCAACTGCGCATTAATTGAAAAAGTTAATGCCGCAGGCATATTATAAAAAGGGAATTGCCGAAATTCACGTGCGGTAGAAATTAAACTATTTGTTGTCACACCTTTTACGGCTGTTATAACAGAAGGGTATATTTTCTTATAAAGAAATAAACGCGCTGCCAAACCGAGAAGATAACCAGTGATTAGAGGCCAAAGAGCCGAACCAAACTGCAACCCACTAAGTATTCGCACACTAACAGTTGTTGCTGTTTGCCCAATATCACCTGCTGCACTAATTTTAAATTTACGCCCACGGGTGAGCCAGTTTTCAGTTGCCTGCTGCAAGCCAAAAAAAACCATAGCAATCGGCAATGTCCATAACCAGTACCCCATCACAGGGTATGGACTACCACTAGCCAACCAGACAATAGTTAGTATCGCCCACGCTATTAATGCGCAAATAACAAGGCTAATTAACGATAAGAAAAACAGTTCCGATGATTTTTTATCGTTCTTGGGCAACACAATTGCCTGAGGAAATGAAAAAGTCCCAATAGTTGTCAATATAGTTAATGTTGAAATATATAAGGCAGCAACACCATATACATCTGGATGAAACAATCTACTGACTATGGGCATCGTCAGCATGCTAATTACAGTAGCAACTCCCTTACCACCCGCAAGAGTGGCAACATCTTTTAAAAATGCAGGCAATCTCATACAATTAATATGACCGTTTGTTTATTAAACATAACTAAAAGCCTTGTCTACCTTTCTTCCAGGATAGAATTCGTTTATCTGAATCATCTTTTTTGGAAACTTGTAGTCTATCTTGAAATGCTTCTTCATTAACCATGCAACTATAACCAACCATAAGTCCAAACATTGCCCAGACAACTAGCCACGGTATGTATAAATTAACGAAAAATATTGCACAGAAAAGTGCAATTACAGCACTTTTATAGCCTTTTAAAGTAATGATTTCATTTGCAGGTAGTGGGGTTTTAGTCGTATTGAACGATGAGAGGATATTCTTCACTACCAGACCATAAAAAAGTAAGCCTATTGGGCCAGATGACACAAGTATCTCAAGATAACTATTATGTGTAGGGCTACCAAACATTGTTCCATAGCCCATCCAGCCAATACCAAAAACAGGTGATTTCAACCATTCCTGTATAGCCCTTGTCCAAAGTTGTGTACGGCCTGAACTTGCTTCCTTCCAATTTATATGTGACGAATCAAATATGCCTAATCTTGAAATAATAAGGTCGCGTATATGTTCAGGTAATATCAACCATGTAATAATAACCCCAAAAAATATAGCTAGAAAAATTGTTATTTTTTTACCTACTCCCATATATCTTCGTATTGAAAATAAGAAATAGGCACTCGCAAGGACAACGGCAAGTAAACCACCACGCGACCCAGTCACTAATATACATCCTAATAAAAGAATGGCTGAAATTAATCGGCCAAATGAAAATTTTCTGGAACGAATCAGCGGTGCTACGACGATTAACAATATCATTGAAAGTACAGCGGCAGTCTGATTTGGCTCGCCAAATGGGCCATTAGGTCGTGCGGCATCATTATCGAGACCAAAAAATATTCCAGGTGATATTACTGATGCAACAATAGTCATACCAGCCAGAACAACGACAATAAATAAAATTATTTTCAATACTTTATCAATCTCCTGCCTGTCTTTTGGATAAAGAAGAAAGATTAGAAATACCAGATAAGGATCAAGTATTGTACCTTTAATTGCCATAATAATCTTAATGGGATCATATTGTTGAAAATCGATAAATGTGTAGGCAAGCGTTGTAGCAATAATGACTATAAGTAGATACAAAAGATAATTTTTATGAATCCCTGTTGAATAAATAAATCGTTTTTTTCTTTCCAGTTTATTATTTTTACTGCCAGTACTAAATACTGCTACCAATAAAATCAGTAATAATAAATTCTTAAGGCTAAATCCGGTAAAAATGACTCTGCTAAAACCAAAGCCAGTTTCAGACATTATTTCAATAATAAAACTAACAAGAAATAGTATTCTAATATTCATATAAAGACCATTTTCATAATTAGCTCTATTATATTAGGTGTGAGATGTATAAATTTCATTATTAATCTAATGTAGTTTTTTTAGACAACTTGAGTGTGCGGATCGGTTCCAGGCAACACATGCCATTGCTGACACGCCCTGAATCCGATTATTCCATGTTGTTGCAATAAATCCCTCGGTATCTGACGGTTTGACAGATTTCGTCCAGTTACTAATCCCTTCTTTTTGGTACCATGTTGAGATAAAATATTGATAGCCTAATTTACGATAAAATGCAGGTGAATTTTTAACCACACCGCGTTTATCATTTCCTTTATACCACCAGTCAGCAAGTAAGACATCATGCTGTAGCTTAATGTTTTTACCACAGCCGGTAGTATTCTGTAACCCTGTTGTACCTGTTATGCCACCAACTGGAATTTGGTATGTATCGTTATTGCCATTGTGCCATGGATTTAACATATCATCCCACATAATAAGTTTTGCATCGGCCAGCCCCACTCCCTTTATAAGGCTACCTTGAGGCAAAGTAATCTCCCCCTGCTTATGTAATAAATTATCGAGCGTATTAATATAACTGATATATAAATCTCGATTACATAAACCAAGCTTTTTACTTCTACTATCTCTGTTCAACCCCCCTTTATGCTCATCCATAGAAATATGAATAAATTTCGGTGACAACCATTTAAGCCGTTTAAATATTCTTTGATATTCCTTATAAGTATAGCGACTAGCAGCAGAGTATTTGCTAATTGGTATTGCTCGATACTCAAGTGGCAATGTATCAAAACCAATATTAACTAACTGACCATTATGTATGTTTGAACCCGGCAACAGTTTAATTTCTGTTTTCTTTATATTTTTATAGTCAATTTGACGCCACTCCTTTATCGATGCCTGCCGTATTTCATAATCTTTACCTCTAATATACTGTTTAGACTCATCCATAGATTTTACTATTGGCGCTGTTTCATTATTGACAAGTACATTAATTAACTGATTATTCATCGGTAAAAAAACTGGATTAGCTACTTCAATATGTGCAGTTTCTTTACTAATATTTTTAGCTGAAACTTGAATGGTTATTTTATGCGTCTTTTGTGAGGTAAATATCGGGATCCAACGTTTTTGCCAATTATGCCTGGCAAGTAGTTTTACAGAATAGCGATGAATATTAGATAATATATCACCTTTTTCATTATAGTCTGTTGCTGTAACCAATATTCTGGCATTATTATTTTTATTCGTACGTATTGATAACATTAACTCATAATATTGGCCAGGCTGTACTTTTAACTTCACTTCCCCTGCTGAATTTTTTATAAATACAGGGTTTTTCCATGGCTCTGTATTAACTTCCTGATTGATACTTATATGTTTTTTTAGTTTATTTTTACTACTATTTATATTTTTCCAGTTTGTGTAAAAGAGAGATTTTTTAATTGCCCAGGTATAAGATAAATTATCATTATTGACTGGTATCAATTTTCCAGCTATTGCTCTAAATTTTACATTTTTATGAAAAACACCTTCTACTGCGTCAACCTTTAAATTACCCGATGGTATATCCCACAATTTTGAGGCCAGCACTGGCACTGGTTCAATATTATTTCGACGTGCATAATTGAATAAATTACCCAGTAGCTGGATATCTTCATTAGTAAGACGATAAAAAATGGGGGACTGTATATATATACTGTTTATCCGAAGTAACCGCCACTTATCAATTAAATTTTCCATACATTGTAGCCAGCTTTTTTTTTGTTTTTCTTTTAGTCTGTACGGGTCATTACAAATAGTAAGCTTTGGGTTTATATATACTCCCCTCCATTTGTAATCTGGGTAATCGATTATTATTGATGACTTTGTCAGGCTGCCATCTTTCATCATTTCAAGTAGACGTTGTGCAGCATATAAAGCACCTGCACTTCCACCCACATAAAGTTTTATTCTATCCAGACTAACACGGATTATATAGGACTCACCAAAACGCTTGTCGGTATTTTTATAGGGAATTCGGCTATCTTCTGAAATAGTATAAATTTCTATATTACCCAAATCAGGTGAATAATTACTTCTCTCAAAAACATGCCAGCGACTACTATTTTTCTTGCTTATTTTTTTAGCTAGCCAATCAGCAGCATACTTTATACCCTTAACCGAACCAGGAAAGGTTATTACACCATTATTCTTAAATTTATATACCGCATTACTTCCTATAATAATTTTTTTGGCAGATGGCATAGCCAACACATTCTGTGCAAGCAAAAGAAATATAATAATAAATAGTGTTTTCAGCAAAGAAATATACCCTTATTATTTTTCATTATGAACGCAGCATAGAAGGGGCAAGTCTCTTGGTAAGAAGATTCATTAAATACAGCTGATATGGCTAAACGTAACCTGGTTTCCACGGTTTAACTACCAACATTGGATTAATACAACTTTAGTCGTTGATTATTACCTTATTGATTATTGTTCTGTGTTTTGCATAAATATACTGGAATGATAGCTTAAATTTCAGTACTTTGCAGAAAGTTTAATGGCTGGAGGCAAAGAAAAACTATTTTGTCCATTAAACACAAACTAAAAAATTCCCCCTTTTGAAGAGGAGGATCGTGGAGGATTATTGTTAATATGACCGCTGTGATTTAACTATCGAAATCTGGATTATGAATTCAATAACCCACATATGCGTTGTTTATTGCTCAGGGTTGAGGCACGAGCGCTCACACTGATTAAAATAATTAGACCAGAGATAAAAAGGTAAAAAGCAGGTGGTACTGGAACTACACTCGTCGAGAACTTTTTAAGTACGTTGTATGTCATGGTACTAACATTAGCATTGGCAATAATAGAATTATTTAAATTCCAAAGACCATCCGCCCAGTTAACAGTAGCTGCATTAAAAACGTCACCCCCACCTGGTAACTGGAAAATTCCCATAGTTGCGTTACCACTTCCACGAGGGGTTTCTGCTGGGGAAATACCTAAAATATTGAAGTCCAGTGGTGTACCATCTTTTCCTGTAACAACTGGCTTTCCATTCACCCATTTAAATAAGGCACCGTCTGTCTCATAGCCAACAATCCCCTCTTGCTGACCAAAAGTATCACCATTCTTGAGCGTGGTACCATTGTAGATCCAGTTATTTGCATCTGTTACGGTGTAACCACCATAACCTTTTGATGCTAGCAGGAATCCCTGTGAATTCACATAACCTCCATTTCTCCAGCTTACGCCAGTTGAACGATTTTCAGGATCATTTACCGGATTTTTATACCAGTTAGTAGTGACAAGAGCATTATTTACACCATTAAGCGGATCATTTTCTGCATTTTTGTAGGCCACCTGCTGGTTACCTTCAAGCCTTATCTGCCACCACATGGTATTACCACTCAGTATCATGGCATTTCCACCATTATGCACAAAACTGTCATAAGCATCCCGCATACTCTTTGACCAATATTCGCTATGACCTGCCAGTACCACAGTGTCATAGTGACTTAGAAGTGATGGTGTATTCTGCAGATCCATTATCGAAGCATGTTCGATTGGAATATTCATTTTATCTGCCCATGCTGTAAACTCCTGTTGCTGCCGTCGTGCAACGTTCTGACCGGGTCGGAGCAATGATACTTTATTCGATTTAATACTGCCTGATGAGTTGAAAGAGTATAAGGACTTGCCACCCCAGTTATTATATGCGACATTGGTGGTGGCATTATCAAGTAGAAGTATCTTCGATTTTGAACCGGGGTTATTCTCCTTAACGGAAAAGTTTAGTAATTTACTATAGCTGGGTGTTTTAAGAACTGCCCTGTAAAGTCCACCAGCCCAATTATTAGCAATATGTATTGGTACAGGATTTGCCCACCGTGCACCTTGCGTCCAGCCATTGGCCGGAACCGAATAATTAGTACCATGAAGACCAGAGAAACTCTTCACCAAGTGCTGGCCTATACCCAAACGATATATTTTTAGATTATAAGTCGGTGAGGTGGTGGATGTGTACAGATTAATACTTTGCCCCTGTGACACACTAAATGATGATAGATAACTTTCAATTCCGCCTCCTGACGCATAGCAGAGCGAAAAAGGACAGCAACACAAAAAACCCCAGCAAGAAATTACTCGGCCTCTTTTCCAAAATTCTGAAGGAAGCCACAAAAAACATTGACGACTACAATAAAAACCTAAAACAAATATGCGGGCATAAACCATGCTCATAAGATATATCTTTAACATTTCACAGCCTCCATAAATGCTGCTGCAGTAATAGCAATTAAACCATTTATATTATTTTGAATTTCATCTTTCTATTAAAGTTCTAATCTAATGTAAATACCTTAGCATTAATTATGCCAATAAATAAATTTAGATAAATTTCATGTGGTTGCTAATATATTAGTATATCAGCATGATTAATTGTGTAAAGTTTTCCGTCAAATTAATATGCTGAGCTACGAGGTCAGATACTGTCTTAAAAATCAACTAAAATGCATCCTTATCTTAAGTTTTATTTCAACAATGGCTGTAGTGGTCTAATAGCACCGGACACTTTAATAAGAGAGAATAATTATCAACGATTAAGGCGTCATAATGAGTCAGAAACGAACCTACAAACAATATTCTAAAGAATTTAAAGAAGAAGCGGTAGGCCTGGTACGAGATCAAGGTTATAGCGTCCCGGAAGCCGCGAAATCACTGGGTGTGGCCAGCAATATACTGT
>VAOX01062881.1_pt1 | contig 14590 bp, 23 predicted proteins | sample 3393891 | NCBI WGS metagenome assembly VAOX01 (sample SAMN08290429, study PRJNA428436) | hydrothermal vent metagenome | isolation source: Deep-sea hydrothermal vent chimney | place: Indian Ocean: Southwest Indian Ridge | depth 2822 m m | reverse complement strand
TGCTGTGTTGCGTGGCGTGCGGTTGTCTCCCCAAAAAGGGCGTCTGGTTGCCGATCAAATACGTGGGTTGCGTGTCGACAAAGCGTTGGATGTACTGACGTTTAGCCCAAAAAAGGGTGCCAAAATCATCAAAAAAGTGTTGAATTCGGCAATTGCCAATGCCGAGCACAACGATGGAGCTGATATCGATGATTTGAAAATATCGACAATTTGCGTTGATCAGGGATCGGTAATGAAGCGTTTCCGGGCGCGTGCTAAGGGTCGTGGCGCTAAAATTTTGAAACCAACGTGCCACATCACGGTCATCGTGGGCGACTGAGGGAAGATTATGGGACAGAAAATCAATCCAATTGGATTTCGTCTGGGGATACTTAAAAACTGGACCTCCAAGTGGTACGCTGACAGCCGAAATTTTTCCACTATGTTGGCGGAAGACATTAAGGTACGCACATTTTTGAAAAGCAAATTGGCGCATGCGGCGGTCAGTAAAATAATTATCGAGCGTCCGGCGCGTAACGCCAGGATTACGATTCATAGTGCCAGGCCTGGTGTTGTGATCGGCAAAAAGGGCGAGGATATTGAATTGCTTCGTGGCCAGCTCCAGAAAATGATGGGTATTCCGGTTCACCTGAACATTGAGGAGATACGGAAGCCAGAGATAGATGCTCAATTAATTGCCGAGAGTATCGCCAATCAATTAGAGAAGCGGGTTATGTTTCGCCGGGCTATGAAGCGCGCCATTCAGAATGCAATGCGATTAGGTGCTCAAGGAATTAAAATTGCCAGCTCTGGCCGTTTAAACGGTATCGAGATTGCTCGCTCAGAATGGTACCGCGAGGGTCGTGTTCCTTTGCATACTTTGCGGGCTAACATTGATTATGGTGTGGCTGTTGCCCAAACGACCTATGGCGCGATCGGTATTAAAGTCTGGGTGTTTAAAGGTGAAACAATGGATAAATCTGAGATATTGGCGGCAAAGCCAGAGGGTAAGTCTAGGAAAGTGGGAGCGAAATATGCTGCAGCCAGCTAAATTAAAGTTCCGTAAACAGCACAAAGGCCGCAATACCGGTATGGCAACGCGCGGAACCAAAGTAAATTTCGGTGAGTTTGGTTTAAAAGCGACGGACTGGGGACGATTGACTGCGCGCCAAATTGAGGCAGCGCGTTGTGCGATGACACGCCATATTAAACGTGGTGGTCAGATTTGGATTCGCGTGTTTCCGGACAAGCCCATCAGCAAAAAGCCGGCAGAAGTGCGAATGGGTAACGGCAAGGGGAACCCCGAGTTTTTTGTGGCGGTAATCAAGCCGGGTAAAGTACTCTATGAAATGGATGGCGTGGACGAAGCAGTGGCTCGTGAAGCATTTCGCTTGGCGTCCTCTAAGATACCCTTCGCCACGACCTTTGTAACGCGACAAATAGGTGGTTGATATGAAAGCGAACGAGTTGAGGGCGAAGTCGCCTGATGAGATCGGGGACGAGCTTAAGCAGTTGTTGCGGGCCCAGTTTGGGATGCGGATGCAGATTTCGACCCAGCAAAGCAATAAAGTTGACCAATTACGTAAGCTACGTAAGGATATTGCACGGGCCCGCACTATTATCACAGAGAAGGCTAAGCAATCATGAGCGAGGTTAAAATCAAACGCACCCTGAGTGGGCGTGTGGTAAGCGATAAAATGGATCGGACGGTTTCTGTTTCAGTCGAGCGCAAGGTGAAGCATCCGCTGCTAGGGAAAGTGATTCGACGTTCTAAGAAATACCATGCCCATGACGAAGGCAATGCGTTTCATGTGGGTGACCTTGTGCTGATCGAAGAATGCCGTCCGCTGGCCAAAAGTAAGTCTTGGCGTGTGGCTAAGCTGATTGAGAAAAGCCGTCTAGTTTAAGTCGCGAAGGCGGCTTGCTTTGTTTGCCTAGTTCCGTTATAATTCCGCCTTTGTCTCGTCTTGGGCGTTCGCTCGGCGAGGAGTGCCAAAACTATCCGTCGTCATGCAGTGTGCGCTGAAGGTGTTGTAGGCGATTCAAGGCGGGGTAAGTTGGAGAGTTCACATGATTCAAATGCAAAGTCGGCTGAGTGTCGCTGACAATACGGGTGCACGCAGTGTTATGTGCATCAAGGTGTTGGGCGGATCCAAGCGTCGTTATGCCGCAATCGGCGATATTATCAAAGTTACAGTCAAGGATGCTGCTCCGCGAGGACGTGTCAAGAAGGGTGACGTGTGCAACGCAGTCGTTGTCCGCACGCGAAAGGGTGTGCGCCGCGCCGACGGGTCGCTTGTTAAATTTGATGGTAATGCGGCGGTGCTGCTTAATGCAAAGCTTGAGCCGATTGGTACTCGTATTTTCGGGCCAGTGACGCGTGAATTGCGCACCGAGCGGTTTATGAAGATCGTTTCTCTCGCGCCCGAAGTATTGTAAGGAGTCAAGGATGCGTAAGATTCGTAAGGGTGATGACGTTATTGTCATCACCGGAAAAGATAAGGGTAAGCGCGGCAATATCCTGCGTGTACTTGATTCACGCAAGGTGATTGTCGAAGGCGTGAATAAGGTGAAAAAACATATGCGTCCCAATCCTGTGAAAGGTATTGCCGGCGGTATTGTTGAGAAAGAAATGTCATTAGACATCTCTAATGTGGCACTCTTTAACCCGGCAACTAAAAAAGGTGAGCGTGTTGGGGTGCGTACTTTAGAGGATGGTCGTAAGGTTCGCTACTTTAAGTCGAACGGCGAAGTCGTGGATATATAGGGAGCGATGATGACACGTTTAGAGGAATTTTATCGGGAGACGGTAACTCAAGCGTTGCAAAAGCAATTTGGCTTCCGATCTTCTATGGAGATTCCGCGGATTGAAAAGATCACGTTGAATATGGGCGTGGGTGAAGCGGTGGCAGATAAAAAAGTGATTAATCATGCGGTAGCCGATATGGAGAAAATTGCAGGTCAGAAGCCTGTGGTGACTCGTGCACGGAAATCTATCGCTGGATTTAAAATTCGTGATGGTTATCCGGTGGGTTGTATGGTGACCTTGCGTAAGAAGCGAATGTACGAATTTCTTGATCGTTTGATCAGCATTGCTATTCCGCGTATTCGTGATTTCCGTGGATTGTCCGCCAAGGCATTTGATGGTCGGGGAAATTATAATATGGGTGTGCGCGAGCAGATCATCTTTCCCGAAGTGGAATACGACAAGATTGATGTATTGCGTGGAATGAATATCACTATTACCACGACTGCTAAAGCGGATAATGAAGCACGTGCGCTATTGGCCGCGTTTCATTTTCCGTTTAAGAGCTAGGGAGAGTCGATATGGCAAAGAAATCGGTGGTTAATCGCGATCTAAAGCGTCGCGTCATCGTGAAAAAATATGCTGTTAAACGCACTGAGTTGCTGGCGCTCGCTAATAATATCGCGCTAAGCAATGAGGAGCGTTATGAGGCGCGGCTGCGATTGCAGCGATTGCCACGTGATGCTAGTCCGGTGCGCCTGCGTAATCGTTGCGCATTGACCGGTCGTCCACGCGGTGTCTTTAGAAAATTTGGGCTGGCGCGCGGTAAAGTGCGGGAGCTTGCCATGCATGGTGAAATTCCAGGTGTCATCAAGGCTAGTTGGTAGCGGGGGTGTGCAATGAGTATGAGTGATCCTATTGCGGATATGTTGACACGCATCCGTAACGCGCAGCGGAGCGAGAAGTCGGTGGTGGCAATGCCGTCCGCGCGGCTGAAAGTGGCAATTGCTGGTGTGTTGAAAGACGAAGGTTATATAGAGGATTTCGTGGTGCATGCCAATGACGGCAAGCCTCGTCTTGAAATAAAGTTGAAATACCATGCCGGTCAGCCGGTTATCGAGGTGATTAACCGGATTAGCAAACCCGGGTTGCGTGTCTATAAAGGGTGCCAGGATTTGCCAAGAGTCATGAATAGCCTGGGCATCGCAATTGTTTCCACTTCCAAGGGCGTGATGACTGATCGTCGTGCGCGCGCCGCTGGGGTGGGAGGTGAAGTCCTGTGCGTTGTAGCGTAGTGAGGTGAGCGAATGTCCCGCGTAGCAAAAAACCCGGTCACTCTGCCCCAGGGTATTGAGGTGGCACTGAGTGACGAGATTATGGTAAAGGGCCCTTTGGGCGCTTTGACTCAGAAGAAACTTAAAAATGTCGATGTGGTGCGTGAGGGTGATGCCCTGTTGTGCAAGCCGGCTGATGACAGCACCAAGGCCAATGCAATGTCCGGTACGATGCGTGCTTTGTTGGCAAATATGGTCCATGGCGTTTCCCAGGGATATGAGAAGAAACTGCAGTTAGTCGGCGTGGGGTACCGCGCCCAGGCTAAAGGTGACATGTTGAGCATGGCTCTTGGTTTCTCTCATCCGGTGAATTATCCGATACCAGATGGTGTGAAAATAGAAACCCCTACGCAAACAGAGATCGTGTTAAAGGGGATAGACAAACAATTGGTAGGTCAGGTCGCTGCTGAGATTCGTGCTTATCGTAAGCCAGAACCCTATAAGGGAAAAGGTGTGCGCTATGTTGGCGAAGTGGTGACGCTGAAGGAAACCAAGAAAAAATAAAAGGTGACGCAATGAATTCCAAACAGTCTCGCGCACGTAGAGCACGTAAGACACGTGCAAAACTCGCTGAATTGAAAACGCATCGATTGACAGTATATCGTAGTAATTGCCATATCTATGCGCAGTTAATTAATGCGGATGGTGGTCGAGTATTGGCAAGTGCCTCGTCAGCGGAATCTGCTGTTCGTGGCGAGGTTCCAAATGGTGGGACCGTGCAGGCAGCAGCACTGGTTGGGCAGCGGATCGCCGAGAAAGCGAAAGATCTCGGTATTGAGCGGCTGGCTTTTGATCGCTCTGGCTATCAATATCATGGCCGTGTTAAGGCGCTAGCCGATGCGGCGCGAGCAGGCGGCTTGGTATTCTAATCGCATTATGGGACGGAATTGATGATGGCAAAAGCAACATTTCATGATCAGCGCGGCGATGGGTTGCGCGAGAAAATGGTTGGTATCAACCGGGTGACTAAAGTCGTTAAGGGTGGGCGGATTATGAGCTTTGCCGCCTTGACGGTTGTGGGTGACGGTGATGGCGGCGTGGGCATGGGCAAGGGTAATGCTCGTGAGGTTCCTCTGGCAGTTCAAAAGGCGATGGATGAGGCGCGGCGCACCATGGTGAAAGTGTCATTGAAGAATGGCACGTTGCAGCACGCCATTGTGGGTCATCACGGTGCTGCTAAAGTTTATATGCAACCGGCGTCGGAAGGTACAGGCATTATCGCTGGTGGTGCGATGCGCGCAGTATTCGAGGTAATGGGTGTGCATAATGTACTCGCCAAATGCATTGGCTCGGCGAATCCTTACAATGTGGTTCGTGCGACGATTAAGGGCCTGGTGGCCATGAATTCGCCGGCTGGAATTGCGGCGAAGCGTGGCAAGTCTATCGAAGAGATATTGGAGTAAGTCATGAGCGGGGCTATGCAAGAGAAACGATTAAAGGTCACGCTGGTGAAGAGCGTGATTGGAACAAAGAAATTCCATCGTGATTGTGTCCGTGGCTTGGGTCTTCGTCGCCTGAATCAGACTGTAGAGGTTGTGGATACACCGTCGAATCGTGGGATGATCCACCGTGCGGATTTCCTGCTGAAATGTGAAGGATGATCGATGCAACTAAATACTATTAGCCCCGCCGAGGGAAGTAAGCACTCAAGAAAGCGTGTTGGTCGTGGTATCGGTTGCGGTTACGGGAAAACTTGCGGGCGTGGCCATAAAGGCCAAAAATCTCGCTCCGGCGGTTTTCATAAAGTGGGCTTCGAAGGAGGGCAAATGCCGCTCCAACGGCGTTTGCCTAAGCGTGGTTTCGTTTCGCTAACCCGCCGGTTTAAAGCCGAAGTTACCCTGTCGGCGCTCAATGGCATTGATGTCGACGTCGTTGATCTAGTGGTGTTGAAACAAGCTGGTATCGTGCCGCAGCACACGCTGGGCGCTAAGGTAATTTTGTCTGGCGAAATCAAGCGTTCCGTGACCTTGCAAGGGATGCGGGTAAGTAAAGGCGCGCTGGCGGCGATTGTTGCTGCTGGCGGCAATGTGGCTGAGTAATCATTTTGGCTAGATCTCATTCTTCCTCAGGTACACTGCACAAATACGGAGACTTAAAGCGTCGACTGTTATTTCTGGTCGGCGCGTTGATTGTCTATCGCATTGGTGCACATATTCCCGTCCCCGGAATCGATCCTGTAACCCTGGCTGCATTGTTTCACAGAAATCAGGGCGGCATTCTGGGTATGTTTAATATGTTCTCAGGCGGGGCGTTGTCACGGTTTACTGTTTTTGCCCTTGGCATCATGCCGTATATTTCGTCCTCGATCATTATGCAACTGTTAACTGAGGTGGTTCCTCAGTTCCAACAGTTGAAAAAGGAGGGGGAAAGTGGTCAGCGGAAAATAACGAAGTACACGCGCTATGGCACAGTAGTTCTCGCTTTGTTCCAAGGGTTGGGTATTTCTATTGCGCTGGAGTCGCAGCCTGGGTTGGTTCTTGATCCCGGATTTATGTTTCGCGTCACGAGCGTAGTTTCCTTGGTGAGCGGCACGATGTTTTTGATGTGGCTCGGCGAACAGATTACTGAGAGGGGAGTCGGTAACGGGATTTCCTTAATTATTTTCGCCGGGATTGTCGCTGGATTACCACAGGCAGTTGGTGGAACGTTGGAGTTGGTGAGCACTGGCGCGTTTTCCATTCCCCTGGTGGTGCTGTTGTTTGCTGGTGCGATTGCGGTGACGGGTTTTGTTGTCTTCGTTGAACGGGGCCAACGTAAAATTTTGGTGAATTATGCTAAACGCCAGGTTGGTAGAAAAGTATTTGGTGGGCAAAGTTCACATTTACCCCTCAAGTTGAATATGGCTGGCGTAATTCCACCAATCTTCGCCTCCAGCATCATTCTATTTCCGGCAACGTTGGCGGGATGGTTTGGCAGCAATGAACACATGAGTTGGTTAAAAACAGTTGGCGGCGCTTTGTCTCCTGGACAGCCGATATACGTCATTCTTTATGCATTGGCGATTATCTTCTTTTGTTTCTTTTACACAGCGCTCGTTTTTAATCCCAAAGAGACCGCCGATAACCTAAAAAAGAGTGGCGCTTTTGTTCCCGGTATTCGTCCTGGTGATCAGACAGCAAGATATATCGATCGAATTATGTCCCGGTTAACGTTGTCCGGTGCAATTTATGTCACATTGGTTTGTCTGTTGCCGGAGTTTTTAATCGTCAAATGGAATGTTCCGTTTTATTTCGGGGGCACTTCGTTACTGATCATTGTCGTCGTCACGATGGACTTCATGTCTCAGGTTCAATCCTATTTGATGACACACCAGTACGATAATTTGCTGAAGAAGGCAAATTTCAAAGGCGGTGGGATGAATTCCTCGCGCTAAGAGTAGCTCGGGCATCGCGGACATTCATCAAGGAGACGCATGGCAAAGGAAGAAACGATCGAAATGCAGGGTGTAGTTGCGGAGGTGCTCCCTAACGGTACTTTCCGTGTCCGACTGGAAAATGACCATGTAGTTCTTGGCTACATTTCCGGAAAGATGCGTATGCACTACATTAGAATATTGGCCGGCGACAAGGTAACTGTGGAGTTGACGCCGTATGACCTGAATCGGGGGCGCATCGTATTCCGCGCCAAGTAACTGTCCGCCACTATTTTTGTGTGCGGGAAGGCAATAATTAAGGAGTGATCATGAGAGTTCAGGCATCTGTAAAAAAAATCTGCCGGAATTGTAAAATCATCAAGCGTAATGGTGTCGTGCGGGTAATTTGCAGCGAGCCGCGCCATAAGCAACGCCAGGGTTGATAAGCTGGTGGGTAATTTGATATTATTAAACGTTTATTCGACGTTGGGAGTTTAGAGCATGGCCCGCATAGCAGGGGTAAATATCCCCAACCACAAGCATGCCGAAATTGCGTTAACCGCTATCTATGGCATCGGGCGCAGCAATGCGCGCAAGATTTGCGAAACAGTCGGGGTTGCGTCATCCGTTAAGATTAAGGATATCACCGACACAGATATCGAAAAGTTACGTGACGCCGTGGCGAAGTATCAGGTCGAGGGTGACTTGCGTCGCGAAGTGTCGATGAATATCAAGCGCCTAATGGATATGGGATGCTACCGGGGCTATCGTCACCGTCGAGGTTTGCCGGTTCGTGGTCAGCGTACGAGTACAAATGCCCGTACGCGCAAGGGGCCGCGTAAGGCAATCAGATAACGAAGTATTGAGGATTTCTGGATATGGCGAAAGCAAACGTCAGGGCACGCAAGAAGGTTAAAAAGAATGTAGCGGAGGGTATAGCGCACGTTCATGCGTCCTTTAACAATACCATTATTACTATCACTGACCGGCAGGGCAATGCGTTGGCTTGGTCAACTTCTGGTGGTGCCGGTTTCCGTGGTTCACGGAAGAGTACACCTTTTGCTGCTCAGGTCGCGGCGGAAAGCGCGGGTAAGGCGGCGCAGGAATTCGGTGTAAAAAACCTGGAAGTAAGAATCAAGGGGCCGGGCCCAGGACGAGATTCAGCGGTTCGCGCATTAAATGCCGTTGGACTTAAAATTACGAGTATTTCGGATGTGACACCACTCCCACACAATGGTTGTCGTCCACCGAAAAAACGCCGTATTTGATTACGGGAGGATATCTTGGCCAGAAATTTAGATTCTAAATGTCGCCAATGTCGGCGTGAGGGCGAAAAACTTTTTCTCAAGGGAGAAAAATGTTTTACGGACAAATGTGCGATAGAGCGGCGTAATTATGCACCGGGTCAGCACGGGCAGAAACGTGCGCCTAGGTTATCTGACTACGGTGTGCAACTACGTGAAAAGCAGAAATTGCGTCGTACCTACGGCATTTTGGAGAAGCAGTTCCGCCGCTACTATTTTAACGCCGATCGGCGTAAAGGGGTGACGGGTGAGAATTTGCTGCAATCATTGGAGAGCCGCTTAGATACTGTCGTTTATCGTATGGGATTCGGCGTATCTCGTAATGAATCACGACAAATCGTGCGTCACAACGGCATTCACGTGAACGGTAAACGCGTCAATATTCCCTCGTATTCTGTTCGTCCAGGTGACGTGGTTGAGGTTAATGAGAAAGCCAAACAGCATTTGCGGATAAAAGCAGCAATTGAAGCCGCGGATCAACGAGGTTTCCCAGAGTGGATAGAGGTGGATGTTAAAGCGTTGAAAGGTGTATATAAGGCATATCCGCAGCGCGCGGAACTGCCCGCAACTATCAACGAGCACCTCGTGATCGAGTTGTACTCGAAGTAATTCCCGGGACGAATTGAGGAACCTAGAGCCATGCAGAGCGCTGTTGAAGAATTATTGAAACCACGAATGGTTAATGTTGATCACCTGTCACCAGTGCGTGCGCGGGTGACACTGGAGTCATTCGAGCGGGGGTATGGACATACATTAGGTAACGCCTTGCGCCGCATCTTGTTGTCATCCATGCCAGGGTACGCTATTACTGCGATACAAATTGATAACGTAGTGCACGAGTATTCTGCCATCGATGGCGTTCAAGAGGATGTGGTCGATATTATTATGAATTTGAAAGGGGTGGCGCTGAAACTACTGCATAGTCGCAGTGAGATAACTTTAGCGCTGTCAAAAAGCGGCGAAGGTGTGGTGACCGCTGGCGATATCGTCACAGGACATGATGTTGAAATTGTTAATCCCGATTTTGTCATTGCGCATTTAACGGAAGGCGGTCATTTGAACGCTGAAGTTAAAGTGGAGCGTGGTCGTGGTTACCAGCCAGTAACGGCAAGAAAAATGCCGGAACACGAGCAGATAATTGGGCAGATTATGGTGGACGCTTCGTTTAGCCCAGTGCGTCGTGTTAGCTATAGTGTAGAAAATGCTCGTGTGGAGCAGCGGACGGATTTAGATAAATTGATAATCGATATTGAGACCAATGGGGTGATCGATCCCGAAGAAGCCGTTCGCCATGCTGCACGTATTTTGATGGATCAACTGGCTGTTTTCGCCGACTTGACGGGAACACCTAGTCAGTCGGAAACGCCACAAACTCCCCAAGTGGATCCACTGTTGCTAAGACCGGTCGACGATCTTGAGTTAACAGTGCGTTCAGCGAATTGCTTGAAAGCGGAGAATATTTACTATATCGGCGATCTGATCCAACGCACCGAGACTGAGTTGCTCAAAACACCTAACTTAGGGCGAAAATCGCTAAATGAAATTAAGGATGTATTGGCTTCCAAAGGGCTGACGTTGGGGATGAGACTAGAGAATTGGCCTCCCGTCGACCTAGAAAAGCCATAAGCAGAGGGAATTATTATGCGTCATCGTTTAAGTAACCGAAAATTAAATCGGACCAGCAGTCACCGCCTGGCCATGTTTCGTAATATGGCTGGATCTTTGCTACGCCATGAAACTATTAAGACGACTCTGCCAAAGGCGAAGGAACTTCGTCGCGTAGTTGAGCCACTGATTACACTGGGTAAAAATCCGTCTCTAGCTAATCGCCGCCTGGCTTTTGCTCGTTTACGTGATCGCGAGATAGTGGTGAAACTGTTCAATGAGTTAGGTCCTCGCTATCAGTCGCGTTGTGGCGGTTATTTACGGATTCTGAAATTTGGTTTTCGTGATGGCGATAATGCACCCATGGCTTTAGTTGAGTTGGTAGACCGTCCGATAACAGCGGAATCATCTAGCGCTTCTTAACCGGGCCATTGATTATGAAAAAAGCCGGGATTGATCCGGCTTTTTTTGTCTGAGTGTGTTTTATCGGCATAGGAGATGGTGCAAGTTGATTTTTCTCTTCACCGATTTCTCGCTACAAGATCCCTACGTGGGTCAGATGAAAGCCGCTATTTTGCGGCACGCTCCTCAGGCGATGGTGGTGGATCTGCTGCATAACGTTCCATCGTTTAATGAGCGGGCAGGTGCCCATCTCCTCGCGGCGCTCGTGGGGGCATTGCCGCCGACATGCATTATCCTGGCAGTGGTGGATCCTGGTGTTGGCGGTGATCGGGATATCATGGTGATGGAGGCGGAGGATCGCTGGTACATCGGGCCGGACAACGGACTATTGTCGGTGATTGCGGCGCGTTGTTCGTCGTGTCGCTATTGGCGCATCCATTGGCGACCTGATTGTCTCTCGACAACTTTTCATGGGCGCGATATCTTCGCGCCGATTGCCGCCAAGATTGCGTACGGTCCGTTTCCCGCAGATGCGCTAACACCGGTGGACAGCTTGGTTATTAGCTTAGGCAGCGGTGATGTTGACGAGATTATTTATCTCGATCACTATGGCAACGCGGTGACCGGGCGGCGAGCCGCCGCGTTGTCGCGCCGATCGGTACTGATGATTGACAGCGTCGCAGTGTCTTTTGCCGATTACTTTTCAGCACTTCCTGCCGGTACGCTATTTTGGTATGAGAATAGCATGGGATTGGTGGAACTAGCGGTCAATCGTGGCAGCGCCGCTGCGACAGGTCTGTTTGTTGGCCAGAGAATCGATGTCCGGCCACCACTTTCTGTTTGAGTGTCAGTTCTCACTTCAAGGCTGGGCGAAAAACTCCTTAACTTTATCCATCCAAGATTTCGCGCGCGGGTGATGTCGAGAACTATCTTCTTTGCTCAGTGTATCGAATTGTTGTAATACCTCTTTTTGTTGTTCCGTAAGATCGATCGGTGTTTCCACAACAACGTGACAGAGTAAATCGCCGTAGGTATTGCTACGGACGCCCTTGATGCCTTTGCCGCGCAAGCGGAATACTCGCCCTGTTTGTGTTTCCGCCGGGATTCTAATTTTTGCCGAGCCATCTAACGTCGGGATCTCAATTTCACCGCTCAACGCTGCTGTTGTGAAGCTAATCGGCATCTCGCAATGGAGGTCATTATGATCGCGGGAGAAGACTGCGTGAGGTTGAATGTGGATAACCACATAAAGATCGCCGGGCGGGCCGCCATTGACGCCAGCTTCGCCCTCATTAGTCAGCCGAATGCGATCACCCTCATCTACCCCCGTCGGAATTTTGACGGACAGTGTTTTATGGTGTTTTATTCGTCCTGTGCCGCCGCAACCCGTGCACGGACTCGTGATAATTTTGCCACTTCCTTGGCATTTTGGGCAGGATTGTTGAATGGAGAAAATCCCTTGTTGCATCCGCACTTGGCCATGACCACCACAGGTAGGGCAGGTAACAGGACGCGATCCTGGCTTTGCGCCGCTGCCATGACAGACATCGCATTCGTCCAGCGTGGGGATGCGTATTTTAGTATCGGTACCGTGCGCGGCTTCTTCAAGAGAGATTTCTAAGTTGTAGCGCAGATCGGCGCCGCGGTAAATATTAGAACTTTGGCGGCTTGCACCACCAAAAATATCACCAAATATATCGCCGAATGCGTCAGAAAAACCGCCAAAGCCGCTATTCGGCCCTCCTCCACCCTGGTTTTGATCGACACCAGCGTGACCAAATTGATCATAGGCAGCACGCTTGGTCGTATCGGAGAGAATTTCGTAAGCTTCTTTTGCTTCTTTAAAATGTATTTCCGCATCAGGGTTATCAGGATTGCGATCGGGATGGTGTTTCATCGCTAGCCGACGATAAGATTTCTTGATTTCTTCGGCGGTTGCGGTGCGGCTAATCCCTAGCACTTCGTAATAGTCGCGTTTAGACATGCTGGTCTGGATCCGTATTGCAAGCCGGGCAATGATTATATTGTCCGGTGGTGCGTCAGTGTCGCACCCGTATTAAAACATCGAGACACCAGACGGTAAGCGTCGGGTGCCTCGATGCGGGAAAGATAATAGTCTATTTTTTATCGTCTTTTACTTCTTCAAACTCGGCGTCGACAATATCTTCTCCTTCCTTTTCCGCTGCGGCATGGGCATCGCCCTCTGCGTGTGTTTGATCACCACTTGCCGCATACATACTTTCCGCTAACTTATGAGATTTTTCGGCGAGCGTTTGAGTTTTGGCCTCGATAGTGTCTTTGTCGTTGCCCTTAATCGCATCTTCTGCCTCTTTTAATGCCGTTTCTATTTTTTCTTTATCATCACTGTCTATCTTTTCACCATATTCGCTTAGTGATTTTTGTACCGAGTGAATCATGGCGTCACAGCTATTACGTGCGGTCACTAATTCAAAGGCCTTGTGATCCTCATCAGCATGGGCCTCAGCGTCTTGCACCATAGTCCGGATTTCTTCCTCAGACAGGCCAGAGTTGGCTTTGATGGTAATCTTGTTTTCTTTGCCGGTCGCTTTATCTTTGGCGGAGACATGCAGGATGCCATTGGCGTCGATGTCGAAGGTCACTTCAATCTGCGGCATTCCGCGAGGGGCCGGTGGGATGTCAGTAAGGTTGAATTGCCCTAGGCTCTTATTGCCAGATGCCATTTCACGCTCACCTTGCAGCACTTGGATGGTTACTGCGTTTTGATTATCGTCGGCGGTGGAAAATATCTGAGATGCTTTGGTCGGAATCGTCGTGTTTTTCTGGATTAGCTTGGTCATCACACCGCCCATGGTTTCGATGCCCAATGAAAGTGGTGTCACGTCCAATAATAATACGTCTTTGACTTCACCTTGCAGCACGCCGCCTTGAATCGCGGCACCGACAGCTACCGCTTCGTCTGGATTTACGTCGCGGCGAGGCTCTTTGCCAAAAAATTCTTTTACGCGTTCTTGCACCTTTGGCATCCGGCTCATCCCGCCGACAAGAATTACGTCAGCGATGTCGGATATTTGAACCTTTGCGTCTTTAATGGCGGTGTTGCAAGGAGCAATCGTACGTTCGATTAAATTTTCCACTAAACTTTCAAACTTAGCACGGGTGACCTTGACGCTGAGGTGTTTGGGCCCGCTGGCATCAGCCGTGATATACGGCAGGTTGACATCTGTTTGTTGGGTGCTGGATAGCTCAATTTTAGCTTTTTCCGCTGCCTCTTTTAGTCGCTGCAATGCCAGTATATCGTTGCGCAAATCGACACCTTGTTCTTTCTTGAACTCGTCAGCTAGATAATCGATGATGCGTTGATCGAAGTCCTCGCCACCAAGGAACGTGTCGCCATTCGTGGACAGAACTTCAAATTGATGTTCCCCTTCAATTTCCGCGATTTCAATGATGGAAACATCAAAGGTACCGCCTCCTAAATCGTAGACGGCGATTTTGCGGTCACCTTCTTTTTTATCCAGGCCAAAAGCCAACGCGGCCGCCGTTGGTTCATTGATGATTCGCTTGACTTCCAATCCGGCGATACGTCCGGCGTCTTTGGTGGCTTGACGTTGGGAATCGTTAAAATAGGCGGGTACGGTAATGGTCGCTTCTGTAACTTCTTCGCCCAGGTAATCCTCAGCGGTTTTTTTCATTTTGCGTAGTACTTGCGCAGAGACTTCTGGCGGCGCCATTTTTTTGCCGCGGACTTCCACCCACGCATCGTTATTGTCTGCCTTGACGATTTTAAAGGGCATGAGGTCAATGTCCTTCTGTACGGCTTTTTCGTCAAAGCGGCGGCCAATAAGGCGTTTCACGGCGAACAATGTATTTTGTGGATTCGTGATTG
>VAOX01022751.1_pt1 | contig 14599 bp, 14 predicted proteins | sample 3393891 | NCBI WGS metagenome assembly VAOX01 (sample SAMN08290429, study PRJNA428436) | hydrothermal vent metagenome | isolation source: Deep-sea hydrothermal vent chimney | place: Indian Ocean: Southwest Indian Ridge | depth 2822 m m | reverse complement strand
TGTGTCTTCGCTACCGCCGCGTATTGATATTGTTGGATCCCAACTTTTTTCACTTTGGCGCAACGCTATCATTTTGCGCGCACTGTTGACCCTTGCTTGCTCGATACGAACAGCGGGAAGATTCGAAATGAACTGGGTTTTATCACTGGGAAGCCGAGCTGTGGGTAAGGAATTGGGTAGATCCGGTAGTACCGTGGGTAACTCTCCTAAGAGTGCTCGTAAATTTTCTTTTGCTGAACTGGCTTCAGCAGCCGCTTGAGCATGAGTCATAATAGCTTCACTGTAGGCTAAACGTGCCAGGTTTAATTCGACTTGGCTTAAATCACCAGCGGAGTGCCGTCGTTCTGATATTTTTGCAAAATCTTTCATCAACGCCAAGTTTTGTTGAATAAGCGTAAAAATTTCTTGACTGGTGTGTTGCTGGGCTAATGCCGCTAGAATGTCGTATACCAGTTGTTGTTTAGCGAGTTCATATTCGGCATCGGCTTGCGTTAGATCCGATTCGGCAACACTGGTTCGGGCATTACGTTTACCGCCAATGTCGATGGTTTGGCTTAGCTGTAAAACCGAGGTGGTAATGTTGGTTTTTTCTGAATCAATTTCAATCTCCGGATTATACAGAGCCTGGTCTGCTGCTCGAAGTTTCGCATGAGCCTCTTTTAATTTTGCTTGCTCTTGTAATAGACGAGGGTGTTTCGATATTACGCTGTTAATTAATTGTTTGACGTTATTTGGAGCGAGTTTATTCGAGAACGTTAAACTTGATTGCGATGGTACTGTTTCACTGGCAATTAAATTTGAGCACAGAGAGACAGAGAACAGCATAAATGCTATTTTAAAATTATTATTCATGGAAAAATCCTTAACTTGAGTTACTACAACACATCACACTTCAGCGTGATATGTTACACATCTAAATGTTTGTATAGCAGGGTTTTAAGCGTTTGGTGGTGGTGTTGCGGGTTGAACTATTTGTGAAGATGGAAATGAAACGGGTATAGCAATATAGTTACTCGTTGAGGCGAGATAACTATTAATTGTATCTGGGTAGATACCTACAAAATGTGATGAAATGTGGCTATGACAACTATCATCACCATTACTTTCAGGGGTGTTGTGATTTAAGTCTTGGATATTATCGAGGCTAGTAAATGAATCATTCTGTTGAAGAACATAACAGTCAAAATCTACCGCCATAGCAATATTGCTGCTCAAAAGCATAAAAATAGATAGTAATAGCAGCACTTGTTTCATGGCATCAGTGTATCGAATTTTTAACATATTGCATATGATTATTTGGAAAAATAGCGCCATTACAGGCTTCTACTTTCGTAACTCTAAAGTAAGACAGTAATGCTATCAGTTAGTTTCAACTATATTTTTATATTATTTAGCATTAGAGTCATGCCCGGTAATGTAAGTTATGGCTTGAAAAAAATCAACACTTAAAGAGTTGTTTTTAATTTTGATTATAAATATGGATTGTATCGGTTTGAATATGAATTACTAAGTGGAAAAATAGTAAATAAGACAATAATTGAAACAACTGTAAAAAAACATCCCTGCTACAAAGGTGTAGCAGGGAATTGGAGATTACATTAGTGTGTACTTCTAGAAATCCAACTCGGACCAAGACCTTCTATCGGTTGACTGATAAATGGGGTTGGTGCATTTGCTGGAAGTGGAGACTCTGGTGATAAACGATCGCCATTAGCATCGATATAGATTTTAGTGCTATCAACGTTGACGACTCGTCCAACTTTAAATGGTGCTTCAGTAATCGTTCTGCCAGGCAAGCTATCAAGAAAACGTCTAATGGTATGAACTGGATGCAAATAGCGATCAGGGGCTACTTGTTTGATTTTGTTCATGACCTTAATACTTTCAGTTGCTTTTGGTGACACAACGGTAATAGTACTTGAATAATCATCGGCATCAGCTAGTTCAAAAAACTTTGAATTAACGCCACCAGTGGTACGAGATACTTGGCCTAACTCATAACTATGACCGTAAAAACCGGTTTTAACATAGCGCTTGCTAGGATCAAATGGTATACCTTTAATCCAGGTTTTAACGATACGGCCATCAGCAGAAGCATAGGGTTTGTTGATTAAATCAAGATGTTGAAATACCGTGTCAGAATAACCAACATACCAGCCACCACGTTGGGTATAGGCTTGTCGACTAATATTATTCGATAACATTGTTTCCATACTACCGACTAATGATTGACCTGGTATTTCAGCGGTGACGATACCGGCTGCAATCGGATAGATTGAGTAAAGATCACGTAAGGTAATTTCACCTGTTTTACGGCCATCGGTAAATGTGGCATTAGCAGAAACATCATTAACGCTAGGGACTAGGTAACCGAATCGGAAACCATTGGTTGATGCTAAATCAACACCAGGCCAATTAGTTTGAGCTGCAATTAGCGGATCCGTTGTGTAGCGGAAAGCATCACTGATAAAATTATCTAATAATCTTTCTAACACATTAAGGCGAATCAACTTAACATCGGTATAACCTACAACAGTATCGAGATCTTCAGTTAACTGAAGTCCTTTAATGGCAGTATTACCGCAGTTATTGCCAGGACAAAAACCACCAGGAATGAAACTATGACGTTCAATGATTCCGTCTTTGCCTGCAATAAAAGGTTCTTCGGCATGTTCAACCAATGCAACTAACGCTGGATCTGGCGTAACCGTGTCATCAACTGGAACAATATCCCATATGGCATTTCTAAGGCTGCCATCCATGTTTATATTAAGATCTAAACGACCAATAACAACATCATCAGCACTTTCAACAACCAAGGTTCCACCGCGGTTTAATCGGCGTAGCTCAGTTATGCTTAAACCACGAGCAGACGCTGTTGGAGATATGCCAGTATGATCAGCGATATAAGGTCGAGTTGTTATCTCATGAGTATGGCTAGATAAAATAACATCGATATCATCAAAATCACGGCCTAGTTGTAAATTTCCAACTAATCCCATTTCGGATAAAACCACGACAAAATTAGCGCCGTTATTCCGAACCTCTTGCAGAATACCAGCCATTTCAGAGTGCGCTTGAGTAAAGCGTAAACCAATAGTCAGTGCCGGATTACCGTGTTTGAGGAATGTGGCAGTGACACCGATAACAGCTACTTTCAATCGACTATTATTAATAGTGAATATTTTATACGGTAATAATACTCGCTTGTTGTGTATTGCTGGCGGTAATGGTGCTGTGCTTGCGTCGTTATATAAGTTAATTGCTAAAGTTGGAAAATTTGCAGCAGTAACACCAGGACCATCATATGCATTGGCCATTACCTGAATATTTGCAGGTAGTTTTGGTTTTGGTCCAAAGGTCGCAAAGCGATTACGGAACACCGCCGGGCCATAACCAAATTCCCAATTACCGGGTGTGTATGCGTCGAAACCGAGTGCATTAAGCGATGGCATAATCGCATCACCAACGGTGAACAATACTTCAGCACTACCGTGAACCATATCACCAACACCAAGTGTTAAGCTGTTTGTTGCACTATTTCGGATGTCTTTAATGACTGTTGCTATTTTAGCAACACCGCCGGCTTGAGTTACAGAACGTTCATTACCATTTGTGTCATGAATAATTCCAGGGTGTGCTTGTAAGGCACCGTGTAAATCCGAAACGTGGATTAGGGTTAAATCAGTAGCAAGAGCCGCGGTCGACATTGTGATTGACGCAGTCGCCGACAACAGCACGGCAAGCGCTGTTTTACTAAAACGATTATTATGGCTAAAAGTCATAACGGTGTTCTCCATTAGTTTATAAATTGTATGTTGCGTGATGGCGATTTTAAATACGTGCTTGTCAGTAAACAAAGTATTGTCCGTCTACTTTGATCGATGAACCGCAATTCACCACAGACTTATAACAAAGCGGGGATATGAGGAAAAGCATTACCAAAAAACGATCGCGATTATTAGTGCATAGTCACAAAAATTAAACAAAAAACAATAATCAAAATGACAGTAGGATTTTTTTGTTTAATTATTAAGCATTTTGTCGTTGCTGATAGGGAGAAATTTTACATAAAATTTGAGACCGTGTTCACACAAAAAACAGATTTAGACTAATTGCTCAACCGGTAATCCTGCTGTTTTCCATTCGGGATATCCATCTTCCATGCGACGAGCCTGCAATCCTTGTCGGCGTAAACTAGCGACAGCATCAAACGCTAAAACGCAATGTGGACCACGACAATAAGCGACAATCTCTTGTTCGGTGGATAATTCATCAAGCCGTTTTTCTAATTCTTGCAGCGGGATATTGACGGCACCAGGGACATGGCCGGCGGCATATTCTTCAGCAGGTCGTACATCCAATACCGTGACGAGTCCATCGCGTACCCGGGACATTAACTCACTACGCGGAATTGGCTCAAGGCTATCTTTTACGGTTAAATAAGTATCAACTAAGCGATCCACCTCTGCGATGTGCCGCTCTGAAACTTGGCGCAAATGGTGTAATAAAGCAATCACATCATCGCCACTAATCTCGTAATACACTTTCAATCCTTGTTTACGACTAGTAACGAGTCCTGCTTGGCGTAAATGTTGTAAATGCTGCGAAGTATTGGCCAGGGTTAATCCTGCTACCTTGGATAATTGTTCCACGCTGCGTTCGCCTTGAGCCAAAAACTCTAATAGTTCCAATCGGTTGCCATTACCCATGGCCTTACCGATACGAGCAAACTGGTTAAAAATATCGTGTTTAAAGTTATCACTTGACATTATGTTGGGATCATCTATTCTACTACTCAAGTAATCACTTGATTACTTTTCTCTGGTTTGAGTATAGCATAGCGGTCAAAACCTGCAAATACTCTGAAAAAGTGGTTTAAAGTTAAGTTATCAATGTAAGCGATGTCGTAATGACGAGGTATAGAAATGAGTTTTGTTGAGTTTGTAATGGCCAATGAGCCCTATATTCGATCCGGTTTTTTTTTCGGAATTTTAATTGTAATGGCAATTTGGGAATATATTGCACCTAGGCGTGTATTAACGGTTTCTAAAACGGTGCGTTGGGTGAACAATATTGGTTTGGTGTTTTTAAACAGTTTTATTGTGCGTTTGGTTTTTCCAATATTGGCAGTGGGTATCGCGTCGTTTGCACAGCAAAACGGTTGGGGAATATTTAATTATTACACAGTGCCCTTCTGGGTTGCTGCTCTGGTATCTATTATCGCAATGGATTTTATTATTTATTTGCAACACGTGATGGTACATGCAATACCGGCGCTATGGCGTTTACATCGAGTACATCATGCTGATCTGGATTTTGATGTAACAACTGGAGCGCGTTTTCATCCCTTAGAAATTATTCTGTCGATGTTAATAAAATTTGCAACTATTATTGTATTGGGCGCACCAGTTATTGCCGTTGTACTATTTGAAATTATTCTTAACGTTACTGCTATGTTTAACCATAGTAATGTGAAGTTACCTCTTACGTTAGATCGACTATTACGATTAATTTTGGTAACACCGGACATGCACCGAGTGCATCATTCCGTAGAAGATCATGAAGCAAATAGTAATTTTGGATTTAGTCTGCCATGGTGGGATCGTCTGTTTGGCACCTATCGTGACCAACCCGATGCTGGCCATGAAAACATGACGATTGGGATTCATAATATTCGAGATATTAAACAAGTAGCCTGGTTGCCAGGAATGTTGATGATACCGTTTAAAGAAAAAGTAACTGGCTATGCAATTAATCGACGAACATGGAGTCATAAGGATGACGATTAATAAAAGTAAAGTTATTAAAATTACTATATTAATTTTTGTCGTCATCGGTATTGCTTGGGTAATTCAATATCGAGATCAACTCGATGCAGCCGCTTTAGAACAATGGATTAATAATGCAGGTGCAGCTGGACCAATAGTCTTTATGGTAATTTATGCTATTGGGACCGTGTTTTTTTTTCCTGGTTCGGTATTAACACTAACCGGAGGTGCGATCTTCGGACCGCTATTAGGAACGTTATATAACTTGACCGGTGCGACCATTGGCGCAACATTGTCATTTATTATTTCGCGCTATCTAGCATCAGACTGGGTAGAACAAAAAACGGGAGGGCGTTTAAAACAACTCAAAAAAGGTGTTGAGGGTGAAGGTTGGCGTTTTGTTGCATTTGTTCGTTTAGTTCCATTGTTTCCATTTAACCTACTGAATTATGCTTTAGGATTAACTCGAATCAAATTATCACATTATGTGTTGGCATCTTATATCTGTATGTTACCCGGCGCATTTGCATATACTTACCTAGGTTATGCCGGACGTGAAGCCATTGCAGGTGGAGATGGTATGATCCAAAAAGGTTTATTAGCATTATCAATTTTAGCCATTGTTGCTTTTATACCATCGGTTATATCAAAGATGCGTCGCGGTCCAATGTTGACGGTTGCTGATCTAAAGCAGCTCTTAGAAAAAAATAAAAACATTTTGGTTCTTGATGTTCGGTCTAATGATGAGTTTCTTGGAGAGCTCGCGCCTATTTCTAGAGCTGTCAATATTCCAGTAGATCAACTGTCAAAACGCTATACTGAATTAGCAGACCATCTCGATAGCAAGGTTGTAATTATGTGCCGAACTGATGTACGTTCAGTTAAAGCATCTAAAATATTAACCAAAAACGGCTTTACTGATGTGCATGTTATCAAAGGTGGAGTGAGCGAATGGCATAAGAAAGCCTAGCCGATAGAATAAGTGTTTACTACTCGCGTTGCCCAAATGTAAAAGTAAATGTGGTTCCTTCATTTAATGCCGATACCACATTTATTTCGCCTCGATGCCGTTTTATAATCCGCTTGACGGTGGCCAGGCCCACTCCGGAGCCTTTAAATTGATTGCCATGCAGTCGTTGAAACGGAGTAAATAACTTATCGGAATAGGCCATATCAAAACCCACGCCATTATCTTTAATAAAAAATTCAAAATCTTTAGTATCATTTTTATTAAATTCAATTTTTGCATTACTAGTTTTTGAGGTAAACTTCCAAGCATTGTTTAGTAAGTTTTCAATGACAGAATAAAGTAATGCCGGATCGCCATTTGCTGTTAAATTTTCAGCAATTATAATTTCAATATCACGTTCAGGGTGAGTCGATTTTAATTCAGTAATAATGTTATGTGCAAAATTAGACAGCGACACAGGTTCATTTTTTAAGTCTTTATGAGAAACCAACGCGATGTTTAACATGCTATCAATTAACTGACCCATGTGTTGAGAACCTTTACGGATTCGTTTTATATAATTTTTTCCTTTATCATCAAGTTTAACTGCATAGTCTTCTTCTAGTATTTTGCAAAAACCATCGACGGTGCGTAGAGGTGTTCTTAAATCATGGGATATTGAATAGCTAAAAGATTTAAGCTCCTTGGTTGCGCTTAACTGGTCTTCATAAGCCACTTTTAATTCTAAGGTTTGTTTTTTCAATAAATCTGTTTTTTCATTGACTTCGAACTCAATTATTTTATTTTGTTTATAAAGTATAATGTTAAATTCTCTATGTTTACGAAACACATACCAAATTAAGTAAGTTAAAATTAAACCCAGTAAAAGTACAAAAATAGGTAAGGTGAGAGTGTAACTTAGAAAATATTTTGAATGATAAATTCTAGCTTCAATAAGTTGGCCATTAAATCCGTATGACTGGCTATAAACGTGTTCAATATCAAAAACTGAAAAATTATCCACAGCCAGAGTCGGTACAAAGTTTATACCATTAACGATAATCTTAAGTTTAAAACTCTTGGGTAGTTTGATGTATTGAATCAGTTTTATTGGTGATATTTTGAACCCTAAAATAGCATAGACATTATCAATATTTATGTTTTTGGTTTTGGGTTGGCCTTTACCAAAGTACAATGAACTAAATGCATATAAGCCCGTAGTACTAGGGGATAATACTATGGCATTGCTCAAGTCAGTTGAGTCAATAATGGCCTCTTGAACTTGCTTAAAGGTTAATATATCTCGGCCAATTAATGTTGAGGTAATTACAGTATACGGCTGAACATAAGATATCGGGAATAAATATTTTTCTATTGGTGATGGACTGAAAATATCTTTAGGAAAATCTCTGAAGTGAAATCCGGTATAACCTTCATTCTGTTTTTGTTGTTCTATTTGTTGTACGTTAATTTTCTCAATACGAGGGATATAATAAATATTTTCAATAAACGGATATCGAATGATGGTGGGATGAATGAATAAATTAAATTGATCCTCACTGATGACATCTGAAGTATTAAATAATAGACTGATACTTTCATTTATATTATCTAAATCATTAAAACTAGACCAAATATTGTTAAAGATGAGATTAGATTGACTAACAAACCGACTTTTTTCTTTCTCAATTTCATATTGTAAGGTTGTGATGCAAATTAATATACTAACGGTAATACCGATAATTGGAATCAATAGCAAGTTTCTTTTATTTGTAAAGTCCACAATATTGTCTAGAAATTATTAATTACCACTGTTGAGATGCACGCCTCATGGTGTGTTTGTCTAAAGAAATATTTGCTTTCTGTAATAATTCTACATTAACAAACATATGCCATTCTTTATTAATCGTTATAGGAATTTCAGTTATATCTGCACCAGCTAAAATACTTATTGCAACTTCAGCTGACCACCGGCCCTGTTCGAAGGCATTTTTTGTGAGAGCAAACATGGCAAACGGCATCATCCATTTATAATTGGTAACGGTTAATTTTTTACTATTATTTTTAACGTGATCGATAGCTTGTTGTGCATCCCAATCTTTTATTCCTGCATAATTATTTACAATTATAAAGTCAGCATTTTGTGAATTATTATAGGCTGTTTTCCACTGCGCCATTGTAGAAACAAAAATAGCTTGTAAGTTTATACCGTGTTTACTGTACTCTTCATTATAATGACGAAAATCTTTATGTTCAGTAATAACATCGGCAGATAAGTAAATACCATTTTGTACATTGATTACATTGTTTTTTATTATCGACAACAACGGTATAATTGGCGCCACTTCAACCATACCTGTTACATTACTGTAAGGATAACCGTAAACCTCGGCAGTCCAATTTATTCCACAAAAAACAAATGGTAGATAGCTATCTTTATAGTAGGGCTGAACTAGATAGCGAGAGGCATTATCATCAGCGGCAATAACTATGTCTGGTTGATAGGATTCAATTAATAACTTGGCTTGAATTGCCATTTTTTTTGCAAACGCTGTATCTGTATTGCGTTTAGTGTCCATATAAAACTTTTTTAATTGACACTTAGACATCAGCGTTTGTTCAACACCAGCTTCTATTCCATCGTTCCATGCATAACCCGAATGATACGACATCACTAGTAAGCATTTTTTGCTATTAGTAGCACTATCTGCAATTACTACTGATATTAAAGAAATGAATAACACACTATATATGATTCGTGGATAATGGAATATTGTCATACGATTACATGACCGAATTTATTATTGACTAAAAATATTTCTATTAATTACCTTTAAATATAGCACGTTTTAAGTTAACGACTATCTATTTGGCTTTTTTCATTAAGCATTACTACTGAAATATATTTAGATATTTTATTCTGTCGCAGGGTTACGGTTTTTACATTTAAATTATTGATTTACTGTTAAGTTAATATACTATGGATATAGACGCTAATGTTGTTTAGTAAAACGCTACTTGGAATGTTGAATACATGGCACTTTTTCGAATTTATATAATTTTATTATTGTTATTGTCTTCATGGAATTCGACAATCAGTGCTGCAGAATATAATGTTATTATACTAGCACATCACGGCATTGAACAATCGGTGAAGCAATGGCAAGCAAGTATTGATGTGTTAAATAATCAAATTCCAGAGCATACATTCACCTTAGTACCGATGTTACTGCTTAATGAAATATTGGAGACTGCAGCACAAGGAGCGTTTGATTTTATACTGACCAATCCATCCTCTTTTGTTGAAATAGCAGAAAAACATGGCGCTATTGCGCTAGTTACTTTAAATAATAAACGTGCAGATACAGCACAAACCCGGTTAGGCTCGGTAATTTTTACGCATACTCGAAATGAAGATATTTTGAAAATCAGTGATCTTAAGGGGAAAACATTGATGGTTGCCAATGAACAAGCCTTTGGTGGCTGGCGGGTTGCTTGGCTAGAAATGTTAGAGCAAGGATTTGAGCCGTATAGCAAATTAAAGAAATTAGTCTTTGCTGACAGTAGAATTCAACCAGAAGTTGTTTTTGCAGTTAGAGATGGTATTGTTAATGCCGGTGTCGTACGAACTGACCGATTAGAAAGAATGGAAGCTGCAGGTAAAATTGATATGCGTTATATACGTGTCATCAATATAAAAGAGGTTAAAGATTTTCCGTTTTTCTTGAGCACTAAACTTTATCCTGAATGGCCATTTGCTGCATCAAAGAAAATACCCGAGCAGCTTAGAAAAAAAGTAGCGACAGTTTTATTGAACATTTCAAAAAATAGCCAAGCAGCCAAAATGGGTAAATACATAGGCTGGAGTCCACCACAAGATTACGATTCAGTTAAAAAATTAATGAAACGATTAAAAGTTGGAGCATACGTTAACTGATATTGGGCGAACGAACTAATTTGATTATTGTCTTAGATACAACTTAATGTCAATGTTGGTTTTATTTTTGTCAAATTTGTATTGAACTCGAGCTATTTTTTGTTTGCCTGCAATCATAGGTTTTAATAACGCGACTTCAACTGTTTTGGGTGCAGTTATCACTAACTTGCCCAGTGTAGTTGCTGCAATCTCACCAATGCTTTCAAACACCGATTGATACTGCTCAATATTGAGGTTATTGAGTGTAAACGAGATAACCGGTTTAGTATTATATTTAGGAATCGATAATACCGATTTGTTTACTTGATTAAGTTCGGTCAATTTGAAACCCGAATCGGCAAAAACCGTCGCAATCTTGTCAAAGCTAAGTTTGCTGGCACTGTTAAAATTAACAATTTTTGATTTTAGATCAACGTTTACAGTAGCCGCATCTACATCAGGTAATTGGCCAATTTTCTTACTGACATTATAAACACAAAATGCGCAGACCATTCCTTCCACCTTACCTTGATAGGTAAACGTCGATTCGGCTGCCTGGATATTAAAACTACCGAGTGCTACAAGTACTAATAGTATGGTGAATAATCGTTTCATTATTTTTAAATTCCTTATTACCTGACTTGGTACTAAAATATCATGTTTTTCATTAAATAATCAAAATAATGCTTGATCTAGAGTCAACTCCAAGTTGTATCCTTTTCACACAGTAGTACTTTATTAATATAATGAAATTAATTTGAACCTGGAGGTAACTCCAGATAGTCGATATGTTAACAAGAATTGAAAATCGACGTAGTAGGGAGAGATTCACCCATGTTTTTTAAGAAAATACAGTATTTGGGCTTAGTTTTGGTCTTGGCGACATCAAGTTCGTCATTATATGCTCATGATCCCATATTTGGGATTGGCCCCCATGTGTTATTTAAAGACGGTATTGAGACAGCACTGGAGCTAGAATCAGCTCAAGCTGGCGACGATAAAAAACAAAGTTTTGGCCTTGAAATTACCTATGGCTTGACAGGTGATTGGGCGCTTGGTGTGGATCTACCGTATGCATTTAAAGAAGATGCTATCAGCAGCAGCAATGGTAAAAGCGATGTTGCTGTTTTTACTAAATACCGTTTTTGGCGGCAGGATTCTCTAGGCCTCCAGGAGTCTGCTGCCGTATTTTTAAAAGTGATAACTGATACAGCCGATAGCGATAAAGCGCCATCATTAAATAAAGGCACAACCGATTCCATTCTTGGTTTAACTTATGGTTATGAAGGTCGCAAATGGTACCGGTGGGCAAGTGCACGCTACCGCTCAAATGGAACAAATAAAACCGGAGTCGATCGAGGGGATAAAATATTAATTGATTTTGTTGGTGGCATTCGGCCAACGCCGACAGGATATTTGGAGCCCGATACCGTGTGGCTTGTGGAATTAAACGGTGAAATAGCTCAACGTGCAGAATTAAATAATGTGGAACTTTCTGATACAGGAGGGATCGAATGGTTTGTATCACCAGGATTAATTTGGACCAAGCGTAATTTCGCAATTAAAGCAGCTGTTCAAATTCCGGTTTACCAAAACCTTAACGGTAATCAAGTAAAATCGGATTACCGCGCAAAAATGTCATTTGAATGGCATATGTAAAAAATTATTGTCGAGTTCTTAGGAGTATTAAACATGAAAAAACAACTATTACTTTCACTATTTGGATTATTATTATTTCAAAATATTTTTGCAGCAGGCAATCATTATGAGATGCGGGTAGACGGCTTGGCTTGTCCGTTTTGTGCCTACGGTATAGAGAAAAAATTAAAAGAAATTGAGGGAACAGATAAAATTAATGTTGATCTCAATAAAGGCCTTGTTAGTGTTAATGTTGCTGAAGGTACCGAGTTAACCGAAGCGCAAATGAAAAAATTATTCAATGATTCTGGTTTTACATACCGTAGTATGAAAAAAACACCGTTATAGTAGTCTCTTGAATATAACACTAATTAAATATTGGGTTGCACTGTCAGTTAGCATACTGGCTAGCTATATCCTGTTAGAAACTAGTTGGGCAGAAAATAGAGTTTATGCCGTTAAAACAAACTCATTGACCTGTGATTTTTGTGCCTATGATTTAGAAGAAAAATTTTTAAAAATGAAAAATGTGACTGAATTTGATGTTGATATCGATGGCATATTGTTTATTAAAACCAATATGGCATTACAGTTAGAAACAGCCTTTGTGAAAAAAATATTATTAGATAATGGTTTTGATTTCAATGGTATGACGGAGAGTATTGAATGAACGAAACAAAAGCCATCAGCAGTTCCGATATAAGTCAAAAAGGCATAACAATTTTTACGCTGTTTACCACAACAGGAACATTATTGTGTTGTGCTCTGCCAATTCTGCTAGTCACCTTGGGCATGGGTGCCACCGTGGTCGCGATGACCAGTACCTTTCCATTTTTAATTGTATTAACCCAACATAAAATCTGGATCTTTGCATTCTCGGGATTAATGTTACTCATCTCTGGTTGGGTTATGTTTCGTCCCGGTCGAGCTTGTCCCGCTGACCAGGATTTAGCGCGCGCCTGTAACACCGCCTTCAAGTGGAATAAAAGAATATACTGGAGTTCAGTTGGTATATGGAGCGTCGGTTTTTTTGCAGCTTATATGTTGCTACCAATACGCATTTGGTTGGATATATAAATCATATCCATTAAGAGTATTTTAAAATACGATTTCAAATAGTCATAATTAAAACCCTCACGTCACCCCGGCAATGTTTAGGCCGGGGTCCAGCTGCTCGATAAGATAAGTAGAAAGACATAGTTTTAAACCATTATCAATTCACCAATTGCAGTGGCGGTAATATCTCATAACTATTCAAAATTTTTAACGCATTATCTTTCGCCTGCCGTGCGGTACTTTTATCGCCCAGCGTAATAGCCATCACAATAGCACCTTCTACTAACATGTGAATACTTCGGGCAACATAGGCAGTGTCGTCTAAATGCAATTCAACTAACAATTGCTGCAACATCTGAATCACGAGTTTTTTGTGTGCAGAAGCAGCAACATGAATGGGATCATCTTCTCGTTTAAACTCAATGCTGGCATTAATGAAATTACAGCCACAAAACGCATCACTAACAATCCACTCATGAAGCGCATCGAAAAAGGCCATGAGCTGGGCGATGCGTGGATCACCTTTTTGACGCAATAGTAACCGTTCCATACGTATCGTCATATCAGCCGAAAACAACTCATCGCGCCGACGTAATGCTGCAATGATTAATTCATCCTTGGATTTAAAATGTTTATACAGTGTCATTTTAGCAACACCTGATTCGGCCAGAATCTTATCTATTCCGGTCGCGCGGTAGCCATTTTTTGTGAATAGTTGTAATGCAGTGTCGACTAAAAGATCGCGTTTAGCAGATGCCATGATGCCTCGATAGTGGGTAGTGTGCTATTACAATACTATACCATTCTGTCTATATATTCACCAGAATTTCAGATATTAGATAGTGTGCACTCACTATAACAATTTAACTATTTGAAATTATTCAATAAAATTTAAATTTGTATAATTTATTGACTATACAGGTCTGTCTGTTATAGTTGTTGGAAATAGACAGGTCTGTATATTTTGGCGAGTAAATATACAAACTTACAAATACAAACTAAAAAGGAATAAAAAATGATTAAATTATACGATTTTCCACTATCAGGTCATGCCCATCGAGTTCGGCTAATGTTGTCGTTACTCGAGCTTGAATACGATTGTACACACGTAAAACTTGATCAAGGCGAGCACCAGCAACAAGCCTATACTCAAATAAACCCGTTTCAACAAGTTCCAGTATTAGATGATAATGGCACCATTATTCGCGACTCAATTGCTATATTGTGTTATTTGGCCAGTGAATATAATCCTAATTGGTACCCACAAGA
>VAOX01021117.1_pt1 | contig 14697 bp, 7 predicted proteins | sample 3393891 | NCBI WGS metagenome assembly VAOX01 (sample SAMN08290429, study PRJNA428436) | hydrothermal vent metagenome | isolation source: Deep-sea hydrothermal vent chimney | place: Indian Ocean: Southwest Indian Ridge | depth 2822 m m | reverse complement strand
GTAACTCCGGTAACTCCGGTAACTCCGGTAACTCCGGTAACTCCGGTAACTCCGGTAACTCCGGTAACTCCGGTAACTCCGGTAACTCCGGCACCCGTTAATAGTAAGCCGGTTATAACGGGTTCACCCGCGACAAGCACACTGGCAGGCAAACGCTATAGTTTCATCCCGTCAGCCACCGATGCAGATGGAGACAAATTAACATTTAGCATAATAAACAAGCCAAGCTGGGCAAGCTTCAATACCCGTACAGGGGCATTAACCGGTACGCCGTCTATTGCCACTATTGGTAATATAACAAAAAACATAAGCATCAGCGTCAGCGACGGTAAAACACGCAGGTCGCTTGCATCATTCAGTATTGAAGTTCTTGGCAGCAGCAACGGTTCCGTCACGCTTAACTGGGTAGCGCCAACCCGAAACACCAATAATTCAGTGCTGACAAATCTGGCCGGCTTCAAAATTTTTTATGGCACAACGCCTGGAGTCTACCCGAACTCTATTGACATTAAAAACCCCAGCATATCGTCTTATATCGTTGAGAATCTACCCAAAAATACCTATTATTTTGTAATCACCGCCTATAATTCTGCCGGAATATCGAGTGGGTATTCCAATAAAGCCAGCAAGATCCTGAATTAGAATAAAACATTCTGCAACAAGCTGGCTGTAAGTGATTGAACCCTAATCTAATGCCCCTCTTCGCCCCTCTGAGGGGGCATTAACGGGACAGTAGTGAGAATATTTATAAATTTTCCACCCGTTAATGATTCGTCCACGTAAATCTGTATAATCAAAAAAAATGGGTAGCCGCTCACACCCCGGATACCCGTGGTTCCGGCATGCATTTGGCCGAAATAACAAATAGATACCATTCTGCAATCTGTGCGTGGTTATAAAAATCAAATACGTCTACCCCCCTGCCTGACACATGAAACCTGATTTCAAAAATATTACCTTTCAAGACTATCGCTTCTGGATAACCGGTATCGGCCTGTTAATCGGTTCCATATTATTATTTCTTGGCGGACCTGATTATAATTCGACACGCGCATTCTCGGCATTCTGGAATCTTGGGCATATTATTTATTTTTCGTTGCTGAGTTATGCGCTTAGTAAATGGGGCTGGCTTGCCCGCCACAGCTTGAGCAAACAATGGCTATTTGTTCTTTCTGTCACCCTGCTTGGCGGTACGTTGATTGAAGTATTGCAATACCATATACCTAATCGTACCGCTGACCCGATCGATGTCATTCGGGATCTTGCCGGCAGTTTTCTGTTTCTCAGCTTTAGTCCGGCCTACTCAGCAGGCCTTGGAAAAATAAAAATCGTTTTGCGGACTATGGCCGCCATTCTATTACTGATCCAGCTTCAGCCCCTGACAACCAGCCTGCTTGATGAGGCCATTGCCTGGCAACAGTTTCCGCTCCTGTCGGGTTTTGAAACACCCTTTGAGCTGGATCGTTGGCAAGGCAGTGCCAGGATGAGCATAAAACATATTCCATCCATAGCCGATGGTCATATTATGGAAATAGCGCTATCCCGCGCACACTATTCAGGTGTTAATCTAAAATATTTCCCACGAGACTGGCGAAAATACAAAACCCTGGAACTGAGTATTTATAATCCTATAACACAACCCTTATCCATTACCTGCCGTATACATGATCTGCAGCATACACGGGGCCGGCAAACATTTAGTGATCGTTTCAATCATCGATTTTCACTCTCGGCGGGCTGGAACAAAATCGACATTAACTTAAACGATGTCGCTTCCGCCCCCCGGCATCGTAAAATGGATATGGGGGAAATCCGGGAGCTGGGTATTTTTGTGACATCATTGCCTCAGCCACGGATTATTTTTCTGGACAACATCAAGCTCTTAGACCACTAAATAATCGTTTCCATCCTGTCTACCCTTCGACAAGGCTCTCCTGAGCGAAGCCGAAGGGCTCAGGGCAAGCGGCTTTTTCTGTGGCTTTCCATATTTCTCAAACATACCGCAACGCCCGAGAGGGAGGTCGTCCGGAATCTGATAATAGTCTGATAGAACGCGCTCAATAACTTCTCGTCGATAAACTTTATACTTGAAACCCCGGCCAAGAAGATAATAGAACTTTGTGCCGGCTATCGGCAAGGTTCGGATCTCTATTGATTTGAACCAGTCACGATGCCGTTCCAGTTTGGAAGAGTAGCTGAGCAGCAAAATGTTCTTGCCATCCAGCTTGCGAAAATCAGTGACAATATCATCCTGCCGTGCATGATGAGAACCTATCCCCAGAACCGGAACATGGATACCACCTCTACGATAGGACAGCACTGCCGACTCCACGTAGCTGTCGGTGGCAAGAATATAGTCATTACGATACGGTGCCAGCTTTTCGACCATCCTGGCACTATAAAACCCATAGACCAGATCCCGGTAAATACCTTTATCATGACGGAACAAATCTGGCCCAACGACCAGCACTACTGCCACTATCAATAAATGTATGAGTGTATAAGGCAGCATAAAATAAAATGTCCGGCGTAGCGCCTTGGCAGAAAAAACCGAGGCCATACCTATAAACACAAACGGATAAAAACTCAACAACCAGTGCAAACCAATGGAAACCCAGAAAGACAACAACAGAAACAGGCTATAGGAGATAATGAACAGGCTGCTAAACACACCTATGCCGGTTTCAGGATGCAGGTTCTTTCTGCCTTCTTTTATGTAGTAATAAACTACGGGCGGGCTCAGCAAATAGATCAACATTAACAGGTATTTGGCCGGCAGCTCGAATGAAAAGGTATCACCCTCGGTACGATTAATGAGATTAAAAAGATAGTTATCCCAGCAGTGATTGTAATTCCACAACAGATTGAGGAATATAAACGGCAAGGTGCCAAGAATGATCAAGCCAATTCCGCGCCAGGGACGCCAGCCTCGGCGCACATATAAAAGGGTATAAACCACATAGGCTATCCCCAGAAGCCCGGCAAAAAACTTGGAGAAAAAGGCCAGCCCCAATAACAATCCTGTCAGCAGATACCAGCTTGCTGCATCATCCCGCTGCACCCGGTAAAAACATAAGGCTGACAGAAACGACCACAATAGCAGGGGCGTATCGGTGGTGATCAGTACCCCCAGGAGATTGATGGGCGCAATAAGAAACAGAATCGCCACCATCACGGCGGACTGGGGATGCGAGTCCCGCAACAGGCGATAGATGGCCCAGCCGATAAAAGTAACAATCAGAATCTGTGGCAGGCGCAACCATACCGGCGCATCGCTAAAATGAAGCAAGGCTGCCAGAAACCAGCCCACCATGGGCGTATGGTCATAATAACCATAATCCAGATGTCGGCCCCATTCGATAAAATACATCTCATCACCGGTTAACGGCATGAATTGGGCAATTAGTAACCTTATAGTAAGTGTGCTTAATAAAGCGAGCCAGAGATGGCGTTTAGTCAACTGCATGGGATACCCGGAAATATCAAAGCCCGCAATACTAACATGGCAACCTTGCAGGTGCAGCCTCGGGATACTCGGGCTGCTTACGAAAAAGGGATAATCTCGGGTATAATAGCCAATTAACTGACGTTTTTTAAAAACAATCAAACAGGCGCATTCAAATCCGTGGAAAAGACATACAACCCTGACGCTATCGAACAACGCTGGTACGAAACCTGGGAAAATAATCATTATTTTGCACCTCAATCCGAGGCACAGGACGATAAACCAGCGTACTGCATCATGATCCCGCCGCCCAACGTCACGGGTAGCCTGCATATGGGCCATGCCTTCCAGGATACCATCATGGATGCATTAACCCGTTATCATCGCATGAAGGGCGACAACACCCTCTGGCAGCCCGGCACCGATCACGCCGGTATTGCAACCCAAATGGTGGTGGAACGTCAGCTCGAAGCCGAAGGCAAAACCCGTCATGATCTGGGACGCGAGGCCTTCATCGAAAAAATCTGGACGTGGAAAAAAGAGTCCGGCGGCACCATCACCCGCCAACTGCGGCGCATGGGCACCTCCCCGGACTGGAGCCGCGAACGTTTCACCATGGATCAAGGGCTGTCTGAATCAGTAAAAGAAGTCTTTGTCAGTCTCTATCAGGAAGGTCTCATCTACCGTGGCAAGCGATTGGTTAACTGGGATCCAGTCCTGCATACCGCTGTTTCTGATCTGGAAGTGCTTTCAAAAGAAGAAAACGGCCACCTCTGGCACATGCGCTACCCGTTGAGCAATGGCACAAGCCACGTCATCGTTGCTACCACCCGTCCGGAAACCCTGCTCGGCGATGCGGCTGTAGCCGTTCATCCGGGGGACGAGCGTTATCAGCACCTGCTGGGGGAATTCGTCGAACTGCCGCTATGCGGCCGTCGCATCCCGATTATCGCCGATGAATATGTCGATCCCGAATTCGGCACCGGCTGCGTAAAAATCACGCCTGCACATGACTTCAACGATTATGGTGTCTGGCAGCGCCACCGTGATCATATCGCCATTCAGGCACTGCCCCACGGCGGCCTGATCAACATTTTTAACGACGATGCGACTGTTCGCGCCAATGAAGAAAGTGAGGGCTCGCTCCTGCCTGAAGTTTATATCGGACTGGATCGCTTCGAGGCCCGCAAACAGATCGTCACCGATATGGATGCTGCCGATCTGCTGGAAAAAATCGACGACCACAAACTTATGGTGCCCCGTGGCGATCGTTCCGGTAGCGTAATCGAACCTTATCTAACTGATCAATGGTATGTGAAAGTCGCACCGCTGGCCAAACCCGCCATCGAAGCGGTGGAGAACGGTGACATTCGTTTCGTCCCGGATAACTGGAAAAACACCTACTACGAATGGATGCGCAACATCGAAGACTGGTGCATCAGCCGCCAGATCTGGTGGGGGCATCGTATTCCGGCCTGGTATGATGAGCAGGACAATATCTATGTGGGCCGCACTGAAGCGGAAATCCGCGAACAGCATGGCCTCGATGATGATTTCCCCCTGCGTCAGGACGAGGATGTTCTCGACACCTGGTTCTCCTCTGCTCTCTGGCCTTTTTCCACTCTCGGCTGGCCGGAAAAAACTGAAACTCTGGAGACCTTTTATCCTACCAGCGTGCTGGTCACCGGCTTTGACATTATTTTCTTCTGGGTCGCACGCATGGTCATGATGGGCCTGAAGTTCATGCACAAAGTGCCCTTCCATGAAATCTATATCCATGGTCTGGTGCGCGATGCCGAAGGCCAGAAAATGTCCAAGTCCAAGGGCAACGTGCTGGATCCCATCGACATCATCGACGGTATCGAACTCGAAGCGCTGGTAACAAAACGCACCAGCGGCATGATGCAGCCCCACTTGGCTGAACGCATCGAAAAGAGCACGCGCAAGAATTTCCCTCATGGTATTCCCGCTTTTGGCACCGATGCCCTGCGCTTTACCTTTGCCGCCATGGCCTCTACCGGTCGGGACATTATTCTCTCCATGGACAGGCTCGAAGGCTACCGCAACTTCTGCAACAAGCTCTGGAACGCTGCCCGCTATGTACTGATGAACACGGAAGGTCACGACTGCGGCATCAAGGGTGGAGCGATCGAACTCTCGGCCACCGATCGCTGGATCCTCTCACGCTTGCAGGAAACTACGCACGATATCCATAATGCCATCAAACATTATCGTTTTGATCATATGGCCCAGGCACTTTATGAATTTACCTGGAACGAATACTGCGACTGGTACCTGGAGCTAACCAAGCCGGTACTCATGAATGAGGCCAGCACCGATGCCGCCAGACGCGGCACGCGCCAAACCCTTATCCAGGTGCTGGAAACCCTGCTGCGGCTGGCTCATCCCATCATGCCTTATATTACCGAAGAGATCTGGCAGCGGGTTGCACCGCTGGCCGGGGTGAATAAAAAGAACCGCCCCGACACCGACACAATCATGCTGCAACCTTACCCTGAAACTGACGAAACGTTGATTGATCCGCAAGCATTGCTTGAAATCGAATGGCTAAAAAGTTTTATCCTTGGCGTACGCAAAATCCGCAGCAGCATGGATATCAAACCGGGAAAAGGTTTGCCTGTATTGTTACAAAACGGTGATGAGCGTGACCGGCAACTACTCGAAGCCAACACGACCTACCTGAAAACCCTGGCCCGGATTGAAAGCATTCAATGGCTGGAAACTGATGAGGATGCGCCCGAATCCGCCATCGCCCTGGTAGGTGAAATGAAAGTGTTGATCCCGATGGCCGGTCTTATCGACAAAAACGCCGAACTGGCACGTCTGGCCAAAGAGATCGAGCGACTTGAAAAAGACATGGCTCGCACCGAAGGCAAACTGGGAAATGAGAAATTTATCACCAAAGCACCACCGGCTGTAGTGGAAAAAGAACGGGGGAAACTGAAAGAAGCGGCCGCATCATTACAACAGCTAAAAGAACAGCAGGCCAAAATTGAAACGCTGTAATCTTCCCAATAAAAGGATAGGTAACCGGGCGTTCCAGATACCTGGTCATGGGTGAATTTTCACGTCATGGTGAATCCTTCGACCGTTGCTCAGGATGAACGGATCTGAAGTAGGCGCGCATTATGATCCCGTCTTCCCGGATTCCGGCACAACCGGTTTTCGCCAGCGCTCAGTCATAACATAAATAACCGGCAATAGGTTCAGGGTCAACAGGGTTCCTGCCGTGAGACCGCCAAAAAGCATAATGCTCAAGGGCTGCAAAAGCTGCGGCCCCTTGCCCAGCCCCAGAGCCGCAGGAACCAGAGCCAGCAAGGTAGTCAGGTGGGTCAGCAGCATGGGACGGCTGCGCAGACGCACCGCCTCGCGCACGGCGGCAACGGCATCCAGCCCCTGACACCGAAAGTCACGGGTAAAGGTCAGCAGCATAATACCGTTGTTGGTGGCCACACCGATGAGCGTGATAAAACCGATGGCCACAGTGAGATCCAGATGCTGACGGGTAATAAACAGCGCCAGCGCCGCCCCCATGAAATCCAGCGGCAGCTTGCTCAGCACCACCGCCGGATCCAGCAAATTGCCAAGCTGTACCGTAATGATACCGTAGACCAGCAGCGCGGAGGATAATAACAACCACAGCACTTGTCCGCCGGTATGCAGAAGCTGGCCGTACTCGCCGGTGTAGCTCCACTGGATGTCCTGCGGCAACTTCAGATTGGCCAGCGCCTGATCCAGACGCCGGATTACCGCAAACGGGTTGCCGTCTATCTCGGCCGTCAGCGTCAGTGTTCGGATGCCACGCTGGTGCTCGATGATGGGATAGCTCGACAGCGTCTCGATATGGGCAAGTTGCGACAGCGGGATCAGATGCCCCTGAGGATCAGGTACCTGCACCCGCCGTAAATCAGCAAGGCTGTCTCGATGAGGCGTAGCGTAACGCAGAAAAATGTCGATGGGCTGTTGATCGATAATCACCTGAGTCAGGGTCTCGCCTTGCATGGCATTATGTACCGCCCGCGCTGCTGTAGCCGCATCGACATCAAAACGCGCCAGCGCAGCGCGGTCGATCGCCACCCGTACCTGGTCCACCGGAACCCGGGTGTTGTTGACCACATTAGATAAGCCATCCACCTTCCCTGCGGCCTTCTCCACTCGTGCCGCACTGGCATAGAGTTGTTTTAGATTTGTGCCATACAGGGTAATACCAAACAGAGCCGGCAGACCAGAGAAGGATTCATCCAGTTTCTCTGTGGTGGGCTCATTGACCCGACCCACCACGCCGGGTGTGTTGGCCAATAGCCGTGTGATATCCGCCTTGACCCGTAGCGGGTCAAACGCTTTGCCTTGATTCAGGCGCACCACCAGTTCACCTTCATTCTGTCCTTCGATATAGAACGATGAGCCGGGCGAGCCGGTGCGCCGAAATACGCCCTTCACAGCGGGCAGTGCTAACAGGCGTCGCGCCAGATCGTCACCTACCCGGTTGCTTTCGGCGAGCGAGGTACCCGGTGCCAGCCCGTAACTCAGTAACAGACTGCCCTCATCCAGCAGCGGTAACATGCGCGCCGGATTGAAAACCAATAACCCCAGACTACCCAGCAACACCAGAACAGTCAGCAACAGGGTTTTGCGTCTGTGACGCAGAAAAATATCCAGTAAATGCAGATTAAAACGTTCAAAGCTGCGCACAACCGCAGCACCAGAACCCTGATGCCGCGCCCTGGCCTCGCTCTGCGGCCGCATCCAGTAGGCGGCAGCCAGAGGGATCAGGGTGATCGACAGCAACAGTGAAAACAGCAACAGCGCACTAAAGGTCAGCGCGAAAGGATGAAACAAACGGCCTGCCAGCCCTCCTACCATCACCAGCGGCGCGAAAGCCGCCAGCACGGTAAGAGTACCGGCGACATCCGCCCCCAGGATCTCGCGGCTACCACTCAGCGCCGCCTGCCAGGGTGTTTGCCCTCGCTTGCGATGACGGTCAATGTTCTCCAGCACCACAATCGCATCATCCGCCAGCATGCCGATAGCGACCGTCAAGGCTCCCAGTGTCATCAGATTCAGGCCCAGCCCCAGTCCATTCATTAACCAGAATGTCGCCAGTACCGTTAATGGAAACGTGATGGCAATCACTAGACTGGCACGATTGCGACCGAGGATAAAGACCACCACCATGATGGCCAACAACGCCCCCATGAGCAGATTGTTGCGCATATTGCGGTAAGCCAGGCCGATAATTTCTGCCTGATCGTAAAATTTGTGCAGATGAACTCCCGCAGGCAGCGGTAAACCTGCCAGCATAGAGTCCACGGCATGGGAAACTGCCAGCGTACTGGCCGCAACCTGTTTCTGGATGGTGAAGGCCACCGCTGGCTGACGATTACTGGTGATGACGTAACGCTGGGGTTTGGCACCGGCATAAACCCGCGTTACATCCCCCAGACGCACGGGACGACCCTGTGTGCTGTGACGAACCGTTACCCGTTTTAGATCGGCCAGGGTCAGCAGGCGTCCTTCGCTGCGAACCAGCAGATCACGACCATGCTGCTCGATGTAGCCGCCGGTATCCAGTACATTGGCCGCCCGCACCGCCGTGGCAATATCCTGCATGGACAGGTGATAGCGCTTCAGCAGCAGCGGATCCGCATCGATACGCCAGGCAGCCTGGCCACCCCCCATCACGGCCACCCGCGCCACGCCTGGCAACGCCGCCAGTCGCGGTGCCAGCCGATATTCGGCCCAGCTGCGCAAGGCCACGGGATCGCTTCCGCTCAGAGTGTAGGTAGAAAGCATGGCCAGGGACGTGCCGATATTCTCCAGTTCGGCCCGACTGGCGGGCGGCAAATTCACGCTTGCCAGGCGGCTGCTCACCTGTTGCCGTGCCTGCAACACATCCACGCCCCAGTTAAACTCCACGGTAACCTGAGAAAACCCGGCGCTGGAGGTAGAGCGTACCCGGCGCAAATGCGTTAACCCCAGCATGGCATTCTCAATCGGGCGGGTGACCAGTTGTTCCATATCCTCTGCGGTGCCGGCAGGATAATGGCTAACGATATTGATCAGCGGGTAATCCAGGCGAGGAAATAAATCCACTGGCAAACTGTGCAATGAAGCCAGCCCCCCAAGGCTGATAAGCAACACCCCGAGGATCACAACAAAAGGTTGATGTAGAAAACGTTCAAACATGGATAGCCTTCACTAAATTAAGTATTCCAAATTCCGGATCACAAAACCGTTCGCCCTGAGCCTGCCGAAAGGAAAACAAACAGAAACACAGGTATCTGAATAAATATTCCAGACTCCTGTCCGCCACCCAACTAATGTTCGTGGTCAGCTTGTCGAGCCATGAACGTGGAAAGGCTGACCAGGAGGTGCCTAATCTACTTGTCCTTCGACAAGCTCAGGACGAACGGTGATTTAATCGGTTGCACTTTAACGCGATGGGTCTTCGGAACGCGTATTTAGTCTACAAACTTGATGAGTGCTTTTATATCGCGGTAAAGCAGCTCGTAAGCCCCGCGTGTGACCACTTTTGTACCCGCTTTAATGCCGGATAATATCGGTATCCGTCCATCAAAAACTGCACCCACATGCACCTCAACAGCGTTAAACTGATCCTGCTTCTGAATCACACACCAGGTCTTGCCATTACGCGCCACCACCGCCGCAGCCGGTACCCAGACAACGGTCTGAGGAACGCCCCGGTGCTGAACCGTGATCCACACACCATCACGTAAACGATCACCGGGATTTTTGCTTTCATAACGGCGCAACCAAAGCCCGCTATAGGCATCATAAAGGGGCACCCCCTGTAGACGTTGTAACCTGACTCGCTTTTTATCCTTAAGCCAATAGGTCTCCCCTGCCTGCCATAAGCGCAGCTCCCGAACCGGCAGCCCCACATCCACATACACAGGGTTCAGCACCTCCAGTTCCAACAATGGGCTGCCTGCCGGGAGCTGTTCACCCAGAGCCGCACGGCGCAGGGTGACCACGCCGGCAAAGGGCGCGCGCAGTTTGCCAAGACTTCGCGCGGTAGCCTGCAAACCCGTTTTGCTGATGCGATCCTCCAGCGTCTTTTGGTCAATTTGCGCATGGAGTAGATCCAGATCCGCCGCCAGAATCTGCCAGGCTAAACCGGATTGAGCTTGCGCCTGAGCCACGGCCTGTTCACCCAGCACGCGTTCCTGGCGCGTAATCGCATGTTGCCGTTCACTCTCACGCAGCACCTGCAAACGTTTTTTTGCCAGCCGAACCTCCAGCAGCCTCTGTTTCCAGACCGCAAGGTGTTGCCGAAACAGGGGGGCATCAAAGCGCAGCAGTTCATCACCCGCCGCCACCCTCGTTCCAGGCTCGACATCGAGTGCAACAATCCGCGCAAAAAAAGGCAGGCTGAGTACGGCCTGCTGGCGTGCACTCACACGCGCAAACGCAGACGCAACGGGTTGCCAGCTACCGGCTACAGCAGTTTCAGTCACGCCTGAGTTGGCCATGACCGGCATCGTCCAAAGCATCAGCAGTAATAAAAACAAACAGCAATTGTTCCGCATAAATAAACTAACCCTGATAAAAACCTCGGCCTCCCATCCAACCTGGGTAAGGCAGGCATTCATTTGAATGCCTGCCGAATTGTCTGTACTTTAGCTCAATCTCTCAACAAGCTGTTATTACCGTTCAGAAAGGTGTCACTATTCAGCACAGTAGACTGGGTATTGATGTTATGAACGTCGCTGAATCAACGCTATACCATTTGGCAATGTTCAGGAAAGACTCTGGCAAGGTGCGCTGATGTACCCTGTCTGCAACCGCAAAATTGAGGCGAAGGAAACGCTGACAAAAAGCAACCGAGATTTTCATATGCCAATACGAACAAGCCTTATTTCACGGCTTCAGCTTCTTTTTACTCTGCTCAGCCTGTCACTGCTGGGAGGGTGCGCAAGCTACCAACCACAGCCCTTACCCGAACACGCACCGCTGGAAAAAAACCTACCCTTGCTTGTAGCAACGATAAACCGATCGCTTAAACCGGGAAATGACAGCTACCGGGTCAACCTGGCTGATGGCCTGGACTTGACCGAAGTAGCGATTATCGCCGTTCTCGATAATCCTGATCTCAAAGCCCGGCGTGCACAATTGAACGTGGCCGGTGCCCAGGCCTTTGCCGCCGGTCTGCTGCCGGATCCTCAGCTCTCGACCAATATTGACCATCCGACAACCGCTGATTACAGCAACGGCCTGGGCGTTGGATTAGGTTATAACATCATTACTCTGATCACCCGCCAGGCACGTATCAGCGCTGCACAGGGCACACATACAAAAGTGCAATTACAATTGCTGTGGCAAGAATGGCAAGTCATCCAGCAGGCGCGTTCTCTAGCGGTTCGTTCTCAGTTAGAGCAACAACGACTCACCTTGTTGCGCACCATACGCAAGCTGTATCAGCAACGCTATCAATATTCCAGACAAGGCCTGATAGACGGCAATGTCACTATTGATGTCAACGGTACCGATCTCACTGCTCTGGTAGACAGTTTCTCCCAGATCAGCCGGTTGGAACAACTACACAATCAGACTCAGCACGATCTCCATCATCTGCTGGGTCTGCAATCGGATGTTGTTATTTCACTAGCAAAACTTCCTGCCGAAACGTCGATCGATCAGGCTTCTGTTCAGGCTCAACTCAAGAAATTGCCGACTATCCGGCCGGATTTGCTTGCGCTGAAAGCGGGGTATCAGGCGCAGGAAGCCCGGGTCAGAGCCGCCATCCTGGCGCAGTTCCCGTCCTTTAGTATTGGTATCAACCGGGCACGGGATACCAGCAATGTTTATACCAGCGGGTTCAGTATCAGTCTCAACCTGCCTTTGTTCAGCGGCAATCGAGGCGCTATTGCTATCCAGCGTGCGACACGCAAACAATTATCCGAAGAATATCAGGCACGCCTCGCCCAAACACAAACTGATGTCAGCCGACTCATGAAACTGCAATCTATCATTGAAAAACAGCGCCAGCATTTGCAAACGTATCTGCCTCGCTTAAAAGATCTCGTACAACGCGCACGTCAGGCTTATCGCCAGGGTAATGTCGATGCCCTTACTTTCCTCAATATGGAAGCCACCTGGGTCAACAAACGCCTGGAACAAATCACCCTGCAACAATCACAGTGGCAAAACCGCATCGCATTGCAAACCTTACTGGCATTACCGGAAGGCAAGTCCCGTGTTATGAGCGCGCTTGTCATCCAGGATAATAAGCATGTCTCTAATTAAACGCCCTCTCCCCAATAGGGAGAGGGCGTTAACGAGATAATAATGATGCCAGCTCTCAAAACAACAGTGCTATTTTTTGTTCTGGGTATCACCATCCCTCCGCTTTTGCATGCCGGTGAAATAACGAGTGTGGCAGTAAAAACCACTACCGTCGCAGAAAAAGAAATCGGCGAAACCCTGGTCGCTTATGGTGTTCTGGAGCCTGATCCGGATCAGATCCTGAGTCTTTCACTTGCTCATGCAGGAGAGATCAATCGTGTCTGGGTGCGCCTGGGGCAACGCGTAAAAAAAGGCGACCGATTACTGCAAGTGATCACCGCCCCAAATGCCCGCAGGCAATATCTACAGGCGCAAAACGCAGTGGATTTTGCACACCGGGAACTTGAACGCAGACAACATCTTCTAACACAACAGCTCGCCACCAAAGCACAGGTTGATGCCGCGCATAAAGCATTACGTGATGCCCAATCATCTTTGAAAGCACTGCGCAAGCGCGGCCTGGATCGCATGCAAGAAACCCTGTATGCACCGATGGATGGCATCATCACGCAACTCGATGTCGCCCAGGGTCGGCGGGTGCAAGCGAACACTACGGCCATGCTTATCGCTGCTGAAAAGCGCCTTATCGCCCGTCTCGGCGTTGAACCTGAAGATCTGGCTCGTATGAAGCCTGGCACCCCCATCACGATTACCTCCGTCTTTGTACCTGGGATAAAGGTAGAAAGCCGGATCCGCGAAGTGCATGCCATGATCAATCCCCGCACGCATCTGGTAGAAGTCCTGTCTCCCATTCCGGAACAACCGATCGATCACCTGGTACTCGGCAGCCGCATCCTGGGGTATATCCACCTGACATCTCATCCAGCCCTGCTCGTCCCCCGCAGCGCCGTACTGGAGGACGATCGGGGTACCTTTGTATACACCATCAAAAAGGGCAAAGCCAAAAGAATAAACCTGCGGACAGGCCTGGAAAAAGGGAATGAGATCGAAATCATTGGCCCGCTAAAAGCAGGCGATAGCGTCATTAGCCTGGGGAATTATGAACTGCATGACGGCATGGCGATCAGGAACAGCCAATAATGGATGTCACGCACTGGGCCGCCGCCCACCGCCGCTCAATTCTGTTTCTTGCCGCCATCCTTGCGCTGGGGGGGGTAGCAACGGGACTGACGTTACCGGTCGCCCTGTTTCCCTATGTCAGCTTCCCGCGCCTCGTGGTATTGCTGAATACCGGTGACCGCCCGGCCGATCAAATGGTTATTGCGGTAACCCGTCCGGTGGAACAGGCGGTACGAAGCGTACCTGGTGTGGTAAACCTGCGTTCTACCACCAGTCGCGGCAGCGCGGAGTTGGCTATCAACTTCAAGTGGGGCGATGACATGATCGCCGCCATGTTACAGGTGGAATCCGCTATCAATCAGATCTTGCCCAGTCTGCCGCCGGGTACCCGTTTCAACGTCCGCCGCATGGATCCCACCGTGTTTCCGATCGCCGCCTACAGCCTGACCTCGGATACAGAATCCCTGGTACAACTACGTGATCTGGCACAATATAAATTACTTCCTCTGTTGTCATCGGTCAGCGGCGTAGCCAAAGTCCTGGTGATGGGTGGCAAGCGAGCCGAGTACCGGGTTGAAGTCGATCCGGATAAGCTGGGTGCCTATGGACTGACTTTTGACGAGGTCGCCAAATCCCTGTCGGCCAGCAATGTGCTACAAGCGGTAGGGCGTCTTGAAGACCATTACAAACTCTATCTTCTGCTGTCTGATACCCGCATCCATTCCTTGCAAACAATTAAAAATACTGTACTGCGCAGCGGTGCCGATGGCCTGGTACGGCTGGAAGATATCGCACGCATTTATCCGGCCACCGCACCCCAATGGCTGCGCATTACCGCCGATGGCCATGATGCGGTTCTGCTGCAAATCTACCAGCAGCCAGGTGGCAATACTGTGCAAATTGTG
>VAOX01061248.1_pt1 | contig 14718 bp, 11 predicted proteins | sample 3393891 | NCBI WGS metagenome assembly VAOX01 (sample SAMN08290429, study PRJNA428436) | hydrothermal vent metagenome | isolation source: Deep-sea hydrothermal vent chimney | place: Indian Ocean: Southwest Indian Ridge | depth 2822 m m | reverse complement strand
AGCAAAAAAATTCAGAATATATTCAAAAAACAGCATAAAGAGAATGATCATCCCGTAGAGGTTCATCGTAAACTCCGAATAGGTTCTTAAAAATGTTGAATAAATTTGATCTTTACGAAATTTATCCATAGTATAACCCTCCAGGACGGTTTGTCCTTCTAAAAAGTTTTTTTAAGACTTTTATTTTTAGCCGTTTGCGCTTTACAGAGAAAAAAAACCGCCCCACAAATGTAGACCACTCCATTACCCACATTTTTTTAAAAACCAAGAGGTATCGTATGCCCCTAAAATTAAGACAGATCGTGCTGATGTCGTTCTTGATGATCCTGATTTTCTTCGGAGCAGAAAAAACCGGGCACGCACAGGAAAGACTCCAAGTCCGTGGTTATGGAAATGCCCATTTCATGGATCATGCGGGCACACCCAATGTAATGGATGATCCCAACACCCCTGAAGTCGAAGATGATAAATCACTTGATGATGGATTTTTCCAGCTTAGAGAATTCTCCCTTTTTTTTGATTTTCTCATTACCGATGAAATTATCGCCTCAACGGAGATTGAAGCGGCTGATAATGGCAACACCTACACGGCAAACTATGCTTATATCGACATCCAAGCAGCCGAAAATGTGAATATCCGTGTCGGGAAAATCCTTGTCCCGTTTCTTTGGTATAATGAAAACAAACCCAGTTTCAAACAAAACCTGATGAGCCAGCCCTTCACCGCCTTTAATATTGCACCCGTCATCGGCGCCCCTTTTGTCAACAATGGCTTTGGTTGGTCTGATGCAGGCGCCGTACTCAACCTCTGTTGTCTTGGCGCAAATATTGGCTTTCTTGATTTGAAACTTGCCATGATCAATGGCTTAGGTTCGAACTCGGATGTACTTGATGACAACACCGTTAATCTCAACGATGGCACGGGCACATCCATTCGTCCGAGGGATGGACTGATTCAAAATGAAACGTCAACCGAGCTCAGAGACAACAACAATAACAAGGCATTTGTCGGAAAACTCACATTCAAGGCTGCCGACTTGCCTTTCGATATGGGCATTTCCTGGTATCAGGGCAAATGGGATAAAGCCTCAAGTAAAAGCCTCAGGATGGCGGGGGCTCATCTTAACTGGTTAGGCGAGACATGGACACTCAAAGGAGAATACGTCAAAGCACAGGTGGAACAAGATGCAGGGCCAGGTGCCACAGTAGCCATCAATACGGCCACCGGCGACTATACCATGCAGGCATGGTATGTGGAAGGATCTGTGGTCCCCGCACGCTATAAGAATGACAAATACCTCCGGCTCATTATTCGCTATGATGATGTTGACACCAATGACAAGGTGGCTTTTACCCCATGGGATCGTTCACGGATTACAGCAGGCATGGAGTGGCAATTTGCTCATAATACGCGTTTCCGTTACGAGTGGCAGCGTCATGAAATCGATGATTTTGAAAATGCGCCAAGCCCTTATAAAAATGCAGGGGGAGAAGAGCGTATCAAAATGCACATGGTATCGCTCATCTTTTCGTTTTAGCACACCTTCTATCACGATGACCCCTTATTCGGAGAGACAATAATGATGGCTTTCAAGCGCAAAACAATGAAGTGGATGTCGACCTTATTTTTTGGCATCTTTATTCTTTTAGGACTGATGGATGCAAGGGCAGAAGCTGACAACGATATTTCGATTGTCTATACGAGGAAAACCACGGATCAAAAAAATAAATTGATGGAGGCCCTGCCCAAACGCATTTCTAGAAAGGCTTATAATCTGGGTTCACTGTCCATCATGGATTTTTCGGGAAAAAACAAAGCCTTGCTCCGCATGAATGCATCGAAAATGGTCATCATGCTGGGTGATGCGCCGATGAAAATACTAAAAGGCTCCAAAATAAACACCGATTTACTCGTCATTCAATCGGTGCGACAGACCCTTCATTCCTCCAAATGGACACTTTATATTCTTGGACAAGAGACTGCTCTAAAGACTTTTGATCCCTCTCTAAAAAAACAAAAGGTGTCCAAACTCGGAGATTTAGGATCAGAGCAAGATCTTCGTTCACTGACGCTCCTCATTGTAGATACGCAAAGCATCTCCTTACAAGAGGTGATTTCAAAAGTCGTGGAGAAAACCCTTCGTTAACTGATCGTCTTAATGCTCAAGTAGTTCTCCCACTTTCACACCCAATTCATCCAGATCGAAGGGTTTGTATAAAACGACGTCGGCCTGGCTAAATTCGTCAAACATCTTTTCTCGTTCTGGCTCCGTATCAAGCTTGCGAGCCGTTAAAATAATAATAGGTACATCTTTTGAGATCTTAGAAGCCCTAATATCATCCTTGATCATTTTAGCAACACGATACCCATTCTCCTTTGGCATCATCACATCCATCAACACAAGATCCGGGTCAATGGCCCTCACCGCACCCAAAGCCTCCCAACCGTTAATCGCAGTAAACACCTCATACCCTTCCCCTTCAAGGTGAAATTGAATTCCTTCTAAAATATCTGGCTCGTCATCTACAATCAGCACTTTTTTCTTTGTCATGTCGTCTCCTAATATTGGGCTACTGTTAATAAAGCTTTTTCAATCAATTCTTTTCCTGTCTCTCCATCCTGGGGATAGGAAACAGGGTTCATCATGATGGGAATAGGGATTTTAATATCTTGAATAGACAAGGGACTGAGAGAAAAGTATTGCGTCAGCCGTTCCTTAACCGTCACCGCATTCAAAGAAGATGTGCCCGGCAAAAGACAGGCAATTCGAGCAAATGAAGGCTGTGCAATAAATAAATCAGAATCGCGTTGCAGGGCTTTTAAAACAAGATCCAAAACGTGGTCATAAGACTCGGAAGGAGGGCTATCTCGTTTGGAAAAAGTCTCAGGATCAAAAACGAGCAGGACCAATGAAAACATGGATCCTTTTTTATAAGGACGAATTGCATTTTCTAGTGTGGCCATATCGATGGCCCGCTCTGAACAAACAGGCAACGAAAAGAAAAAACAACATCCCTGTCTAGGCTCACTCACGACAGAGATAGTCCCGCCATGTCGCTCAACCAACTCTTTCGCAATGGAAAGCCCCAGACCCGTGCCTTGAATGGATTTATTCAAAACATCTCCCACCTGATAAAAGCGGTCAAAAACCCGGGTTTGATCTTCCGGTGAGAGACCCGGCCCCGTATCCGAAACACAAACCGTCACCCATTCACGCTCTGCCTGCGCAGAGACTAAGACACGGCCCCCTTTTGGGGTAAATTTCAAGGCATTGCTTAAAAGATTGCAAAGCACTTGTTCAATACGATCTGAATCCGCATAAACCGCAGGCAGATTTTGCGCGATTTCGAGCTCAAACCGTGTTCCACGTTCTAAAGCCTGTGATTGAAAAAGTGCAGTGACATTTTTCATCAATGCACCGAGGGCCAGCTCAGAAGGCCTGATCTCCAGTTTGCCCGCTTCCATCTTTGATAAATCAAGCACGTCATTCACCAAATTGGCCAAACGATCAATATTCCGACTCGCTATTTTTATAAAACGCTCCTGTGTCTCATTAAAAGGCCCCGCCTTACCTTTTTCTAAAATCGCAACCGCATTCCGAATCGAGGTCAGTGGGGTTCTCAACTCATGCGAGGCATAGGAGAGAAAGTCGGACTTCATCTGATCAATCACCTTCAAGGCTTTATTCGATTTTTTAAGGACCTCTTCCGCCTCCTTCATCTTGGAAATATCGGTCACAAAGGCAAAAATTTTTACGGGAACACCCATACGATTTCGAATACTTGTGGCATTAAAAATCGCATGGATGCTGGGTGCATTTTTTGGCTTTAAAATCGTCTCAAAAACCTTTTCCCCGCGGGCAATAATGCTCTCCAGTGCCCCCTTAAATGCAACCCGTTTTTCTTCTGTGATGAGTGTTTCCACAGGGCTTGATAAAATCTCTTTTCGAGTATATTGAAGCATTTTGCAAAGTGATTCATTCAGGTCAAGGGTTTTAAAATTAAGATCAAGCAACCAAAAACCTTCCGTTGTGGTATTGATCATCGTTCTATACTTTTCTTCACTCTCTTTAAGCGATTTTTCCGTTTTTTTACGAAGCACTTCGGCACGGGAAAATTCCATTGCATGCCGAATCGTATTGCAGAGGACATCTACTGAGAGCGTTTTCTTTTTCAGATAATCCCAAGCCCCTTCCTTCATTGCGGTCACAGCAACCACTTCATCTCCTTGACCTGTCAGAAGAATCATTGGAGATTGAATTCCACGTGTCCTGATCTTTTTCATCACTTCCAAACCCGTGTATGCACCCAAGTGGTAGTCAATGAGAAAGAGATCGTATGTCGACACATCGAGTCGTGTTTCAAGCGCTGAAAATGATCCTGCGTCATCAATCGCTAAGGCGACACCCGAAAAACCCTTTTTGATATAACGGGTGGCGATAAAAACATCATCCGGATTATCATCAACAATCAGTATTTTTATTGAGGCAAAGAACATACAAATTCTCCGATTAACGCGAGGGAAACTTGTTTTCCATTCCCACTTCTAATACCCGTTGGAATAAATCACCGTCTTCCAAAAACAGTTCAATCCCTCGACCACTTTTAGAAAATCATCAAATTCGACCGGCTTGGAAAGATAGGCGCATGCACCATTGTTATAACTCCCCACAACATCTTCCTCATTTTTAGAAGAAGTCAGCATCACAACACGCAGACGTTTTAATTTCGAATCCTGGGAAAGACGCTCCAAGACCTCTATGCCATTCAATTTAGGCATATTGATATCAAGCAGTAAGAGCTGAGGTTTCGGATATTTTTCTTTATCCTGATAGTGCTCTCGATTAAACAGATAGTTGAGGGCCTCCTCTCCATTTCTAACCACATGAACTTCGTTTTCAAGTTGCGATTTTTTAAACGCCCTCAAAGCAATTGCAATATCATCATCATTGTCGTCAGCCAAAAGGATTCTGATTGGCTCATCAGTAATGGTTTGGATCATTTATCCCTCCCTACTCGTTATCGTTTGAGAATTTTCCATGCATTCCACCTCCGGTTTTTTCGGAATTTCGAAATGGAATGTCGCACCCTTCCCCAATTCCGACGCAATCCAGATCTCTCCTTTGTGATCATCAATGACGCGTTTGACAATGCTAAGACCTGCACCTGTTCCCTCGTATTCTTCATTCGTATGAAGCCGCTGGAAAATACCAAAAATTCTTTCGTGATATTTAGGCTCGATGCCGATTCCATTGTCTTTGACCCAGAACTGATGGCTCCCCTCATTTTCCTGATAGCCAATCACAACCTTCGCATCACCCTCATTATTTTTTCGAGAAAACTTCACGGCATTATTGATCAGATTTAAAAAAACCTCAGTCATTTTAATGCGATCACAGCAAATCGCAGGAAGGTTCTCTGGAATAACGAGATCAACAGAAGCCTCTTCAAGATCAAATTCCATGCGTTCCGTTACGGATTGAATCAACGCAGTGATTTTTACGGTTTCGTAAGGATTTTTTTGTCTTGAAACCCTTGAGAGGGTAAGCAAGTCATCAATCAGCTGCGTCATTCGACCCACACCGCTTCGAATCCGACCTAAATAATCCCTGCCTTCATCATCAAACGCATCCGCATAATCTTCTTCGATAAATTTTGAAAAACTGTTAATCCCCCTAAGCGGTGCCCTTAGATCATGACTGGCTGTATAAACGAAACTATCCAGCTCCAAATTAGATTTTTCAAGGGCCTTTCGCTCTTCTTCCAGTCTTTTTTCTGTCGCACTTCGCTCTGAAATATCAACGATCATGGCCACCACAAATGTTTCTCCTTCATCCCTTTGAATAACGCTTAAGCCAATTTCAACCGGAAATTCTGAGCCATCTTTCCGCATCGCAAAAATATCTCTCTTGGGTAAACCACTCCCCATCATTCTTCTTGAAGGGGCTTTATGAAAAGACTTCATATGTTGTGGATGGTCTTTTGAAAACCGCTGTGGAATCAAAACTTCAACGGGCTGCTTGAGAAGCTCAGACCGTGCGTAACCAAAAAGCGTTTCAGTCATTTGATTGACCAGAATAATCTTATTTTTTCCATCAACCATCACGATGCCATTTGGTGAAGACTCCACGACCGACTCAAAAAACTGTTTTTGTTGGTCAAGTTTTTCTTGTTCCTTCTTTAGCTTCTTTTTATCTTTCCAAGCCTCTAAAGTTGCCGCTTGTGTTGCATTCAGCGCACGCTCCAGACTCACCTTCCCCTCTTCTGCTTGTCTAAAAAGCTGGAACATCGCAATAAAAAGTCCCTGCATCATGCAGATATAGCTCACTTTTTTAAGGAGATGTGCTGCATCAAACATCGTATCGAACAAGTGAAAAGAAAAACTCATAAACATCACTTGCCCCATAAAACCGACAATCAGGGAGATGATGAGCCAATCGTGAAATGCATCTTCTCTCCAGTCACCCATCTTTAAATAACCGAATAAAGCGATTCCAAAAAAAATTGCAGGGACAAACTCCTCCGGTCGACCAAAAAAAAGTTCGGGATAATAGGCGCGAGGCAGGGGATAAAAGGCAAAAAAGAAGAAACTAAACAAGGTCGCAGCCCCCATGCCGATGAAGACAGACCACTCTGAAACAGGAGACTCTGGCCGATCTGCCTGTCTCCGCGCTCTAAAGCTCACCCACCAGCTCAAGGCCATCAAAAAGGACAAAAACGCGCGAGAGGCCACCCAGCTCCAAGGAATGAGTGAGGCCGGAGGAGAAGGAAAATAGAGATCAAAAAATGCACTGGTGACCAGGGCATGATAGCCGTCTAAAAATGCCGTGCCGAGAAAACCCGCTCCAATGAATAAAAATATATTGATCTTTTTTGTATAAAAACGGATGAGCGCCAGAATGCCAACCATTAAAGCCAAAAAGGTGGCGATCACCTCCATCATACTATGGAGCATCTTATTGCCCTGCCACTCCATCTTACGCGCGATCAAAAAACCGACGAAGAGCAGTACACACAATGTAAAATACCGAACGATCTTAAATCGAACCTTTTGACGACTAGACTTTAGCTGCACTCACTCATTCTCAACATATTTAGGATGATGAGAGCAAAAGCAAATGATGTGCCATCATGAAATCATGATTTTTAGGGTGAAGATGAGTCCTTAAACTTTCACTTGCAAAGCCATTGAGGATTGAAATATACCTTTTATAATAAATATTTTTAAATGCAAACAAGAGACAAGATGATCTTCCCACTTGAAAACAGCCCTCTTTTTCCCGATCCGCGTCAAGCGAACGCAGAGGGTCTTGTGGCTTATGGCGGAGACTTAAGCCCAGAACGTTTATTGTCCGCTTATTCCAAAGGAATCTTCCCTTGGCCACAAGAACAAGACGACCCCCTGCTTTGGTTCTCCCCTGACCCCAGAGTCGTGTTGTTGCCCCAGCAAATCCACATCGCACGCAGCCTAAAAAAGATCTTAAAAAAAGCCCCCTTTGAAATCCGTTGCGACACCGCATTTGAAGCCGTTATCCAGGCTTGTGCAAAGGCAAAACGAAAAGAAGATGAAGGCACGTGGATCATCCCAGACATGATTTCAGCATACTGCCATCTTCACAAACTGGGTTTTGCACATTCCGTTGAGGCCTGGCAGGATGGGATCCTGGTGGGTGGGCTTTATGGGATCTCTCTGGGTGCCGCCTTTTTTGGAGAATCTCTTTTTACGCAGGTGAGCAACGCATCCAAGATTGTTTTAGTCACTTTACTTGACCAGCTCCAGCGCTGGGATTTTCATTTTGTGGATTGTCAAATGCGAAGCAATCTTGTGCATTCACTGGGAGCAATCGATTGGGAACGTGAATTTTTTCTGGACGCCCTACAAAAAGCACTGGAGGTGCCAACACGACGCGGCCCCTGGTCTAGCCCTCTTTCGAGCAAGATGAGTTGGAATTTGAGTTGACTTGTTTTTGTGCCTTCCCTACAATGACCGCCGATGAAACGTGAAAAATCACAAGCCTTTTTTGAGCAAGCTCAGCGTAGTTTACCCGGTGGCGTCAATTCACCCGTGCGTGCCTTTAAGGCCGTAGGCGGCAATCCCCTCTTTATAGAAAAAGCCTCAGGCTGCACACTTACAGATGTCGATGGCAATCAATTCATCGACTATGTGCTTTCCTGGGGGCCCATGATTTTGGGCCATGCCCATCCGCAGGTGATTGATGCGATTCAGAAAACCGCAGCACTCGGGACAAGTTTTGGTGCGCCCTCCCCACTTGAAATTCAGTTGGCTGAACTCGTTCAAAAATTCTTCCCTCTGATGGAACGTCTGCGTTTTGTGAATTCCGGTACCGAAGCCACCATGAGTGCCATTCGACTCGCACGGGGTTTTACAAACCGCAATAAAATCATTAAATGTGAAGGCGGCTACCACGGTCACGGCGACTCGCTCCTGGTCAAAGCAGGCTCTGGTGCAACCACTTTAGGGGTGCCCGATTCCCTCGGTGTGCCGCCGGATTTGGCCCGCGACACCATTACCGTTCCCTACAACGATCTGGGCACCATCAGAAAAATACTCGAAACGGAAGGCAATCAAATTGCCTGTATCATCATTGAGCCTGTTCCCGGCAATATGGGCACGGTTATTCCGAAAGATGGGTTTTTACCGGGCTTACGCGAACTCACAAAACCCTTTGGCACCCTACTCATTTTTGATGAAGTCATGTGTGGTTTTCGTGCCTCAGCCGGTGGCGCACAGGAACGCTACGGCGTTCGCCCGGACTTGACTTGTTTAGGAAAAGTCATTGGTGGCGGTCTGCCCGTAGGTGCTTTTGGAGGCCGACAAGACATTATGGATCAGATCGCTCCGCTCGGCCCCGTTTATCAGGCCGGCACACTTTCAGGAAATCCCATCGCGATGGCAGCCGGCATCCAGACCCTCGAATTACTCAAAGATCCCGCCGTTTACGAACAACTCGAAGCACGTGCGGCAGCCCTTGAAGCAGGCATCCATGCCGCAGCCAAACGCGCAGAAACAACCATTCAAACCAACCGTGTTGGCTCCCAGATGACCCTCTTTTTTAATGACAAACCCGTCACCTGTTATCAGGATGCCTTAAAATCCGATCTCGCACGTTTTGCACGATTCCATCCCATCCTCCTGGAAAACGGCGTTTATTTCCCACCCTCTCAATTTGAGGCTTTTTTTCTTTCCACGGCACACACATCGAATGATATCGAAAAAACGGTCGAAGCCGTTTATCAGGCCTTCAAAAACTCCAAATGAAAAACCCTGCGGCGGAAAAACCGCCAAAGGCCACACCCATTCCCATTGATCGAGCACGTTTTCTCGAAAAAACAAACATCTCACTCAAAAAAATTGAGCGCAGCAGCCTTTTAATTGTGCTTGTCATCAGCTTGGGCGGATGGCTGTTATCAAAAGAAACGGGACTCTCTTTGCTCATCGGCGGCTTCTTAGCCATGGTACATTTCCGCAGCCTGCACCGCATGTTTCAAAAACGCATTCTCTTTCCCAGGGAATGGCTCAAAACAAAGTTTATCTATAGTGTAGGTCTCTTTTTTATCGTGTGTTTTTTCTTTTGGGTTATTCAATGGGAAGGGATCACCCGTTCTGCCATCATCACAGGTTTTTTACTCTCAACCGGGGCTGTTTTTTGGGAATCCACCCGGAAGAGATGAGATAAGCCCAAGGTTTCACCCTGCCTCAGCATCACACACCCAGTCATTTTTTTATTTGCTACAATAAAAAGAGGCGCTCCAGCTTATCAAAGGAGGCAGGTATGTATATCTCGAAATTCGGTCACAATACTTCCGGGCGCTTGGTTCAAGTTGAAGGCGTTTCGGGCATCACACACGCCTTTTTACCCAAATCCCTCCCTCCCAAATGGTCTTGGCCTACCGCACTCTGGCCTCTGCTGATGGAAGCGCACATGGCTCTGTCCCGTTTAGACGGAATGTTCAAGCATTTTCCTGAGGCAAAATTACTGCTGTCTCCCTTGCAAAGTCGAGAGGCCGTAAAATCCTATCAACTAGAAGGACTGTTCACAATTCCCGAAAAACAGCTCTTATTTCAAATAAACCCCGAAAGGATTCGGAACAAAAAAGATCTGCGTAATACCTATCGCGCAATTTACAACTATGAAAAAACCCTCCAGGTCTACGGCAGTCAAAAAAATCGTACACCAGACACTCTGCCATTGATTCGTAAATTACACAAAGCCCTGCTCAAAGGCATACAAGAACCCGGTGATACCTCCGGCGTCTTTAGAACACAGCTTTTTAAAATGCCAAAAGCACCCCACTACGTACCGACACCGCCTGCGGTTTTGATGCGCTGTCTGAATTTTTTCGAAAAATATCTCCGTAAAAAAACACACTACGACCCTCTGGTAAATGTCTTTCTTATTCATTATCAGTTTGAAGCCATTCATCCCTTCCAAAAATGGAATGGCCCCGTCTCTCGCCTGCTCTTATCGGTCATGCTTGCAAAAGCTTGTGGTCATTCAAACCAATGGATACACATGAGTGCTTATTTTGATCAACATGCAAAGGAATACAGAAACCGGCTTTTTTATGTCAGCTCTGAGGGAAAGTGGGAAGATTGGATTGCTTTTTGCCTGAAAGGGATTATTGTGCAAGCGAAAGATACACAAATGCGCTATGAAAAATTGATCGCACTCTCAGATGAATTCAAAAAATCGGTGAGCCGAATCGTCGACGGAGGGCCACGCATTCAGATGATCGCCAGGGCCTTGTTCTCAGAACCCATCGTCAATGTCTCCATCCTGACAAAAACCTACGCCATCAGCAAAAACACCGCAAAATCTTATCTAAACAAGCTGATCAAAACAAAGATGTTGTTAGAAATTGATCATCCCAGTGAAAAGACCTACTACGCTCCAAAAATTCTAAGCCTCATTCACCACGACAATATAGAGTAAATAACTAGGGCGTGTCGACACGCCCTAAGCCTCTTCAGAAGAGAGTCCATTCTCTGAAAAAAGACCCAGTTGCCTGATTTCGGCTCCTGTAAATGGAATGGGATATTTTTCGGAAAAACAGGCGGTGCAAAAATCGGTGTTCTCCCCTAAGGGCCTGTTGTAAACGGCACGAAACATCCCTTCATTTGAAAGATAGCTCAGGCTATCGGCGGTGATATATTTTCTGATTTCTTCAACACTGTGACTCGCCGCAACCAACTCATGCCGTGTGGGGGTATCAATGCCATAAAAGCAGGGGGAGACAATGGGGGGGGAACTGATGCGGACATGGATTTCTTTTGCGCCCGCCGCACGAATCATTTTTACAATTTTACGACTGGTCGTACCACGCACCAGGGAATCATCCACAACAATGACACGTTTACCTTCCAACAAACCCCGAATGGCATTTAGTTTAATTTTCACACCAAAATGCCGAATGCTCTGCTGAGGTTCAATAAAAGTCCGCCCGACATAGTGGTTTCGAATCAAACCGGTATCGTAAGGTAATTTTGAGGCTTCGGCGTAACCCAAGGCCGCTGGAACGCCCGAATCTGGAACAGGAATCACCAAATCCGCATCCACTGGACTTTCCTGCAACAACTCTTTCCCCAAGCGCTTTCTAATTTCATAGACATTCCGACCAAAAATATTGCTATCGGGGCGCGAGAAGTAGACATATTCAAATACACAATGCGCCGCTTCTGTCGGTAAAAAAGGACTAAAGGAAGTAATGCCCTTCTCAGTAATTTGCACCACTTCGCCCGGTTCAATGTCCCGAACAAATTCAGCCTCAATCAAATCAAAGGTACAGGTTTCAGAAGCAAGTACATAACCCCCGTCGTTCATCTTTCCCAGTGAAAGTGGACGCACCCCATAAGGATCCCGCACACCGATCATGCCTTCTTCCGACAAAAAAATGAGGGAATATGCACCACGTACCCGTGAAAGACTTTCTACGATACGTTCACTCAAGCGCTTTTGCCGAGAGTGGGCAATTAAATGAACAATCACTTCACTGTCCATTGAGGACTGAAAAATGGCACCGTAGGCCTCCAACTCATCTCGAAGAAAATCGGCATTGATCAAGTTACCGTTATGGACCATCGCAAGTGTGCCTAAGGCATAATTCACCCGGATGGGCTGGACATTTTCAAGTCGACTGCCACCTGCCGTAGAGTAGCGATTATGTCCAATCGCCGCAGAACCCTTGAGACGACTGAGCCGTTCCTGGGAAAAAATATCCGAGACAAGACCCCTACCCTTTTCCTCGTGAAAGGCCTGACCATCATAAGTCACAATGCCACTTGCCTCTTGCCCGCGATGCTGTAAAGCATAGAGACCGAGGTAGGTCAAATTGGCCGCTTCGGGATGGCCGAAAACCCCGAAAACACCGCACTCTTCGTGCATTTGGTCAAAAGGTTCTTTAATCATGGGATGTTAAAATCTTAGGTGTTTTGTCTGTGATCTTCAAAATAACGTGCGATACCATTCTCATAAACATCTTTCATTGCTTCAAGAGAGACAGAAACCAAAGGACGCGGACGACCCTTGACTGAAAGCACTAAAGAAGCTGTCCCCGTCTCACCCAGCAGGGTTGAGGAAAGCCCTTCTTCCGCAATCAGGATCTCAAGTTGAGCAAGATCTTCCGTTTTTACCGATACAACAATCCTCGATTGGGACTCACCAAACAAAAAGCCATCCATACGAATCGACGGTGCTTCGATCTCAAGCTTAGCACCCACACCAGAGGGCGACAAGAGACAGCATTCGGCCAAAGCCACAAGTAATCCGCCCTCAGCGCAATCTTGAGCAGAGCGCAAGATTGCAGCCTCTGCGGCTGCGACGACAACAGCGTGCACACTTTTTTCTTTCTCAAAATCAACATTGGGCGGATAGCCACGCTCTTGCGCATGAATGATTTTAAGATAAGCCGTACCCCCCAATTCTTCACGGGTATCGCCAATTAAAACAATCTTTTCGCCGGGCGCTTTAAAACCGGGCGTCAATGGTGTCTCAATGAGCGCGGCAGAATCCACTAAACCCACCATCCCTACCACGGGAGTCGGGTAAATACCCATACCCAAGGTTTCGTTATAAAGACTCACATTGCCACTCACCACGGGAATTTCAAGCCGTTCACAGGCATCCGCCATGCCTTCAACCGAAAGACCCAAAGACCACATCGTTTCAGGACGTTCGGGATTGCCAAAATTGAGGCAATTGGTCAAAGCAATGGGCCTCGCACCCACACAGGCCAAATTGCGTGCGGCCTCCGCAACCGCAATCGCCCCCCCAAAATAAGGGTGCAACAAGGCATAGGTGCTATTGCCATCCGTCGTCATGGCCAAAGCTTTATTTGTGCCTTTCAGGCGAATCATGGCCGCGCCCTGACCCGGCGGAATGACGGTATTGTTCTGAATCATATGATCATATTGCTGATACACCCACTTTTTACTGGCAAAGTTGGGAGAACCTAAGAGCGTCAACAATGTCTCTGAATACGAAAGCGGTTCGGCAATGGCCTCTTCCTGTAAACCCAAGAGCAGGTTTTGAAAAGCGGGTTCTTTCACGGGTCGATCATAAAGCGGGGCTTCAGCAGTCAGCGCTTTCACTGGGATTTCTGCGACGAGTGTTTCGCCCTTTTTTACACGAAAGATATGGTCATCCGTTACCACACCAATCGCCGCAACATCCAAATCCCAGCGTTCAAAAATCGTCGCAACTTCAGCTTCACATCCTTTTTTAGCGACCAAGAGCATGCGCTCCTGAGATTCCGAAATCATGATTTCTTCAGAAGTGATGCTGGCATCACGCAAGGGGATTTTTTCCAAATCAATCTCAATCCCGCAATCACCACGATCCGCCATTTCCGTGGCCGAACTGGTTAGACCTGCCGCGCCCATATCCTGAATGCCCACCAGTGTGCCGGAATGAATCAATTCCAAACAGGCCTCCACCAGTCGTTTTTCTGTAAAAGGATCGCCGACTTGCACCGTGTGACGGTCTTCAGTCTCTTCATTGAGTTCAGCACTCGCCATCGTCGCACCGTGTACGCCATCACGTCCTGTTTTTGAACCGACATAAATCACAGGGTTTCCGATGCCACCGGCGGCGGCCGTTACAATCTCATCTTTTTTGGCAATGCCTAAACAGAAAACATTCACCAGGGGATTTTTGGAATAAATTTCGTTAAAAACAATCTCACCGCCCAAGGTCGGCACGCCGATACAATTGCCATATGCGGCAATACCTGCCACAACTTCTTCCATCAAATAACGATTTTTGGGAATATCCAGTGGGCCAAAACGCAGGGAGTTCAGCAGTGCAACGGGGCGTGCGCCCATTGTAAAAATATCACGCAGTATGCCCCCGACGCCGGTTGCCGCCCCCTGAAAGGGCTCAATATAAGAAGGATGATTGTGGCTCTCAATTTTAAAAACGGCCACCCAGTCGTCACCGATATCCACCACGCCCGCATTTTCTCCAGGGCCGTGAATGACATGTTTGCCTTTTGTAGGAAAACGTGCGAGATAGCGTTTTGAACTTTTGTAACTACAGTGTTCGCTCCACATGGCCGAAAAAATCGCAAGCTCCGTAGCATTGGGTGCGCGATTCAGGAGTTTTTTTGTTTTTTCATACTCTTCGTCCGTGAGCGTGTGATAGGGGATGTCTTCTGCATGGGAATCGCTCATGATTTCCCCCAGGGACTTTGTAGTGATTT
>VAOX01052621.1_pt1 | contig 14798 bp, 11 predicted proteins | sample 3393891 | NCBI WGS metagenome assembly VAOX01 (sample SAMN08290429, study PRJNA428436) | hydrothermal vent metagenome | isolation source: Deep-sea hydrothermal vent chimney | place: Indian Ocean: Southwest Indian Ridge | depth 2822 m m | reverse complement strand
AGTGCTCATCACCAATAAGGTGACTTCACATTTTTTCATTACGCTATCCAAATCAATAACTTGCACATCTTTTTCGCGCCCAACTGATTAATCTAGGCTGATTGTTCCTGGATATTAGCAGATTCAGAAATATTGAAATAAATTATAATACCTGGTTGACGCAATGGTGTTTGCTCTCTATAATTCGCGCTCTGTTTTGGCGAGTCTTCGTTCAGAATGGAACAGCGTCCCCATCGTCTAGAGGCCTAGGACACCGGGTTTTCATCCCGGCAACAGGGGTTCGACTCCCCTTGGGGACGCCACTATTTTTTTTAAGCCAGAGCCGCCAGGTTCTGGCTTTTTTTTGCCTGTATATTTCTCTCGAGGCCAATCACCATAAATAAGCAATTTGTAATAGAGTGTTCTGGATTAATTTGGTACAATCAGCCGGATTTTTACATGATTTTTAATCTGAATTAGTCGGTTGGATGCCTTAAAGTGTGCTTCCGGGAGCGTGGTTGGTGTAATAAAAAAGGCAGTGAATGGCCAGTCCTTCGCTTGCGAGTGGCGTGCAGGGATGCACTAATACCACGGGTGCTGATCACAGGCGTGGTGCTTTTTATATCGTAGCACCTTCACCGAATGGGCCTGGCGCACTTTCATGTGGTCAACTGATTAATACAGGTTTAAGTATTCCTGATAAACGGGGGCAGTGATGGTATCGCTGCCCCCGTTTGTTATGTTCAGCGGAGGCAAAATGAGTCAAAAGGCGCTATTAGCGTTAGCAGATGGCAGTCTGTTTCGAGGCCAGTCTATTGGTGTTTCCGGTGAATCGATCGGTGAGGCGGTGTTTAATACGGCGATGACCGGTTATCAGGAAATTCTCACCGATCCGTCTTATGCAAGGCAAATTGTTACCCTGACGTATCCCCATATTGGTAATACGGGAGCCTGCTCTGGCGATGAGGAATCATCTCGGGTGCATGCCGCAGGCCTGGTTATTCGAGACCTGCCGCTGGTGGCGAGTAACTGGCGCAGTGAAATGAGCCTGTCGGACTACCTGCAAAAATACAATGTGGTGGCGATTGCAGGTATCGATACGCGTCGATTAACGCGAATTCTGCGTGAGAAAGGTGCACAAAGCGCCTGTATTGTGGCGGGTGATCAGATTGATGAAGCCGTTGCGATTGCCTGCGCTAAAAATTTTGCAGGCTTAAAAGGTATGGATCTGGCCAGAGAGGTGACGGTAGATCAGCCTTTTGAATGGACTCAGGGAAGCTGGGAAATTAATTCAAATACCCACCGTCAATACGAAGCTAAAGATTTACCACATCATGTTGTGGCTTACGACTTTGGTATAAAGCGCAATATATTGAATATGCTGGTGGAGCGTGGTTGTAGAGTGACTGTGGTGCCGGCTCAAACACCGGCGGCAGATGTGCTGGCAATGTCGCCAGATGGTGTGTTTCTGTCGAATGGCCCCGGGGATCCGGAGCCCTGTGAGTATGCAATAGAGGCTATTCAAACGATTTTAAATACTGAAATACCGGTGTTTGGTATCTGTCTGGGTCACCAGTTGCTGGCGCTGGCCTGCGGTGCTCAAACGGAGAAGATGAAATTTGGGCACCATGGTGCTAATCATCCTGTGCAGGATATAAAAAATCAGACGGTGATGATCTCAAGTCAGAATCATGGCTTTTCGGTTAATGAGGCATCATTGCCGGATAATTTGAAGCCGACATATCGTTCGCTGTTTGATGGCTCCCTGCAGGGTATACACCGCACAGATAAGCCTGCCTTTGGTTTTCAGGGGCATCCTGAAGCCAGCCCGGGGCCACATGATGTGTCTCCAGTGTTTGACCATTTTATTGAGTTGATTGAGAAGAGACAGAGTTAGCAATGCCTAAACGCACAGATATAAACAGCATTTTAATCATTGGCGCTGGCCCTATCGTTATAGGCCAGGCCTGTGAGTTTGATTATTCCGGCGCACAGGCCTGTAAGGCGCTACGTGAAGAAGGTTATCGGGTTATCCTTGTAAATTCAAACCCGGCCACTATCATGACAGACCCTGACATGGCGGATGCGACCTATATTGAGCCTGTTCACTGGGAAACGGTTGCGCGTATTATTGAAAAAGAAAAGCCGGATGCTTTATTGCCAACCATGGGCGGGCAGACAGCGCTCAACTGTGCGCTGGATTTAGACCGTGAAGGCGTGCTGGAAAAATTTAATGTGGAAATGATCGGTGCTTCAAAAGAAGCGATCGATATGGCGGAAGATCGCGAAAAATTTAAAAATGCGATGCATGAAATTGGCCTGGATATGCCCCGTGCAGCCGTGGCGCACAGTATGGAAGAGGCTTATCAGGTGCAGGCGATGGTGGGCTTTCCTACGATTATACGGCCTTCATTTACAATGGGGGGTTCCGGCGGCGGCATTGCTTATAACAGGGATGAGTTTGAAGAAATATGTAAACGAGGCCTGGATCTGTCGCCGACCAGTGAGTTGCTGGTGGAAGAATCGATCCTGGGCTGGAAAGAATACGAAATGGAAGTGGTGCGGGATAAAAATGATAACTGCATTATTATCTGCTCCATTGAAAACCTGGATCCTATGGGCATTCACACCGGTGATTCAATTACTGTTGCCCCTGCGCAAACGTTAACGGATAAAGAATTTCAAATTATGCGTGATGCTTCTTTAGCGGTATTGCGTAAAATTGGTGTTGAAACCGGTGGCTCAAATGTGCAGTTTTCGGTGAACCCGGAAGATGGTCGTATGACCATTATTGAAATGAATCCCCGTGTTTCTCGCTCTTCTGCACTGGCTTCAAAGGCCACCGGTTTTCCAATTGCAAAAGTTGCGGCAAAACTGGCGGTGGGTTACACGCTGGATGAGTTGAGCAATGATATTACCCATGGCGCAACACCTGCATCATTTGAACCTGCGATTGATTATGTGGTTACAAAAATTCCACGTTTTACTTTTGAAAAATTTCCACAGGCTGAAAATCGTTTAACCACTCAGATGAAATCGGTGGGTGAGGTGATGGCGATTGGCCGTACCTTGCAGGAATCATTACAGAAAGCACTACGTGGACTTGAAATTGGTGTTGATGGCTTTAGTGAAATCTTGCCGGATGGATTGTCTGAAGAGCAAATTGAAACAACCCTGCGCCAGGAGCTACAACAACCAGGAGCGGATCGAATCTGGTACCTGGCAGAGGCTTTTCGCCATGGTATGAGTTGTGAGCGCATTCAGGAGCTCACTCATATTGATCCCTGGTTTCTGGTGCAAATTGAAGAGATTATCCAGCTGGAAGAAAATCTGCGGACACGCAAATTAAGCGATATTGGTAAAGATGAACTGTTCCGTCTGAAGCAGAAAGGCTTTGCAGATCGGCGCATGGCAGTTTTAATGGGTGAGGCTGAAAACGCAGTGCGCGAATATCGCCAGTCGCACAATGTACGCCCGGTATTTAAACGGGTAGATACCTGTGCGGCGGAGTTTTCAACGTCCACGGCCTATCTGTATTCTACTTATGAAGAAGAATGTGAAGCACAGGTTAGCGACAGGAAAAAAATTGTTATTTTAGGCGGTGGGCCGAATCGAATTGGCCAGGGCATTGAGTTTGATTACTGTTGTGTGCATGCGGCACTGGCTTTGCGTGATGATGGCTATGAAACGATTATGATTAACTGTAATCCGGAAACTGTGTCTACTGATTTTGATACATCCGATCGTTTGTATTTTGAGCCTCTTACGTTAGAAGATGTGCTGGAAGTGTTACAAAAAGAAAATCCCTGGGGCGTTATCGTGCAGTATGGTGGGCAAACGCCTTTAAAACTGGCGCGTGAACTGGAAGCCGCGGGTGTACCTATTATTGGTACCACATCAGATCGGATCGATCTTGCGGAAGACCGCGAGCGTTTTCAGCAGCTTATCCATAAACTGGGGCAGAAGCAGCCACCTAATCGCCTGGCAAGATCCGCGGATGAGGCCGAGGGGCTGGCTGAGGAAATTGGTTATCCCATCGTTGTGCGACCCTCCTATGTTCTAGGCGGTCGGGCAATGGAAATTGTTCATAACCCATCCGACCTGAAGCATTATATGCAAACTGCGGTGAGCGTATCAAATGATGCTCCTGTGTTACTGGATCGTTTTCTGGATGATGCAGTTGAGGTTGATGTGGATGCAATTTGCGATGGTAAAGATGTGTTTATAGGCAGTATAATGCAGCATATCGAACAGGCAGGCGTGCATTCGGGTGATTCTGCATGTTCTTTGCCACCGTATAGTTTATCGAATGAAGTGCAGGATCGATTGCGTGAGCAAACAAGGGAAATAGCACTTGAAATGCAGGTGGTGGGCCTGATGAATATTCAGTTTGCCATTCAGGGCGATGAAATATATATGCTGGAAGTTAACCCTCGTGCATCAAGAACCGTACCGTTTGTTTCCAAGGCGACTGGTATACCATTAGCGAAGGTGGCTGCACGTTGCATGGCGGGTGTCTCATTAAAAGAGCAGGGTGTAACAAAGGAAATTGTGCCGGACTATTTTTCGGTTAAAGAATCGGTCTTTCCCTTTGTGAAGTTTCCAGGTGTTGATCCGTTGCTGGGCCCGGAAATGAAATCCACCGGTGAGGTTATGGGTGTTGGTCGCAGCTTTGGCGAGGCCTTTGGCAAAGCTCAACTCGCGGCAGGCGTTGATCTGCCTGAATCGGGGCGGGTGTTTGTGAGTGTGAGAGAGCGAGATCATGAGTCGGCGGTGGAGGTTGGCCGTATGCTTAATGATCTGGGTTTTGAAGTGCTATCAACCCGGGGCACCGCAGCAAAGTTGCGTGAGCAGGGGGTTGAATGCACGCAGGTTAATAAAGTGTATGAAGGTCGCCCGCATATTGTTGATATGATTAAAAATGATGAAATTAATTTAATTATTAATACAACCGAAGGCAAGCGGGCAATTGCAGACTCTTTTACGATTCGTGCAGCTGCTTTGCAGCATAAAGTAAGTTATACAACGACGCTTGCAGGTGCAAAAGCTACCTGTGTGGCATTAAAGTCTCAATCAGAGAAAGAAGTTAACCGACTACAGGATCTACATAAGGAGATTATCGGGTGAATAATAAAGTTCCCTTAACTGTTCGTGGCTCAAAACTGCTGATGGACGAATTAAAAAAACTGAAAACTGAAGATCGCCCGCGCATTATTGAAGCGATTGCGGTTGCTCGTGAGCACGGCGATTTAAAAGAAAATGCTGAATATCATGCGGCGCGTGAGCAGCAAAGTTTTTGTGAAGGTCGAATTAAGGAAATTGATGGTAAGCTGGGTAATTCAGTTGTCATTGATGTGACCAGGCAAAATGCTAACGGCAAGGTGATTTTTGGTGCAACGGTTGATCTGTCTGATGAAGAAACCGGTGATGAAATTACCTATCAGATTGTGGGTGAAGATGAGGCGGACATTAAGGCGAATATGATTTCTGTAAACTCCCCTATTGCCCGTGCGCTAATTGGTAAAGTGGAAGGAGATGTCGCTGAGGTTAAAACACCTGGTGGGATACGTGGACTGGAGATTATTGAAATTCGGTATGTATAATCCAGGATAATGCTACAGGCTTTATGCCATAAGTAGCAGGTCTGCTTTTTGATACGAGGGTGGTGCGCCTGAATACTCTGGTGTATTGCAGGCATTGTGTGGCCAGCTGATTAATTCAGGTTCAAAATACGTTGCAAACACTATTTTCCGAGGGCTGCATGCGTGTTTATGCGGCTGACGATTTTGAATAATGAGTACTCTTTCATACAGACCCATTAAATGTGTTGAATTAGAGTACGCTGAATTAGCGGTTAATTTCAGGGCAGATCAATACGAGGCTTTTTGTTGTTGCGTCGATACAGGGTCAGTGTTTTACCTATCTTCTGGACGGTTTCTGCAGAAGATGCTTTGATAAGCTGCTTAATCATTTCGTCACGACTGTCGCGATCTTCCCCTGCAATTTTTATTTTTACAAGTTGATGGTGTTCTATCGCGATTTCCAGTTCATTGAGCAGGTTATCAGTAATGCCGTGTTGACCAGTCATGATGACGGGTTTGAGGTTGTGGGCGAGCGAAATCAGGTGTTTGAGCTGTTTTTTTAAAAGGGCCATAAAATAATTGTCTGTAGTGTGGATTGGCTGGTATATTGTGCTATTTGCGGCTGCCAGGCGTTGAGGCTAAATAAAGAAACTTTTGAAATTAAAAGCTTTTCCTGCCTGGCAGGGCTGTTTATCAGGTACCCAGAGTGTTTTAGCGGTGAAATGATGATTATATAATGAATCGATGATGTCTGTTAGTATAAAAACAGTGCAGTGGCCTTAATTTTTCAGGGGTCTATTTGCATAAGAGGGAAAAATGGAATGAGTACAAATAAAGAAATCATGAGTAATGTGCGGCATTTGAGCTCACAACAGTTACAGGAATCAGGTGTGCGCTATATTATGCTTGAGCCGGAGCATGAAGATGAGATTGATCTGCTTGATATCTGGCTGGTTATTGTAAAGCGTCGTTTTTTGCTGCTGTTTGTTCTACTGGCCTGTTTTCTTGTGGGTGTGTTGTATGCATTAACTGTGCCCCTGGTCTACACCTGGTCCACGGCACTCGAAATTGGTGCCGGTGATTATGATAAGACAGGTGTATTTAAATCTGTTGAAGCCCCTTCAAGTGTACTGGCGAAATTACAGCAAAGCTATATTCCACTGGAAACTAAAAAAATGATTGATACAACACCTGGCCTTGTCTTAGTGGCTCAGGTGAACGCTAAACTGGATAAAAACAGTAATATTATTTTTTTAGAAATCAGGGGGCCGGAGGAAAACAGGCAGGTGCATATTGATCTGCTAAATGCTGTTGTGGCTAAAATCAGATTGGATCATACGAGAATTTCATCACTCAAAAGAAAGGATATGGAGCTTTCACTGAGTCGTATTAAAAATGAAATTATGCGCATTAAAGGCCATGAGCAGTTGCTTGTTTCGCAAAGCAGGCGTCTTGATAAAAAACAGGTATTGATTGAAAGCCGAATTGTTGAAACGCGCGCACTGCTAAAACTATCAACCGAAACAAGGCAAAAAACAGTTCTGGGCGCATCTACAGAAACCAGGGCGTTATTTTTGATGAGGATTGATAGTGAAATAAGGGCGCATAGAGACCTGTTGGCACGTCTTGAGGAGCAATTACAGATTAAGCTTGAGAATATGCGCGAAACGTTGAAAATGAAATTAAGCGAAAATCAACAACAGCAACTAGAAAAGAAAGTATCACTTGAGAGGGCGATTATCCAGCTCGACAACTTACTCGAAACCAGGGCGATTATTGAGCCTATTCGTTCATTAAACCCTGTGGGAGCAGGCAAAAAAATAATACTGGCGGTATCTCTGGTTGCTGGACTGTTTCTGGCGGTGTTGGTAATTTTTCTGGCAGAGTTTTTTGAAAAGGTCAGAAACCGTGAGGCCGGGAACAGTGAGGCTCGGACTCGTGTTGTCGAGAACAGGTAAGGTGTGCTATCACTACAGGTGCCTGCAGGGGCGTAATTAGCGTATGGCCAGGAGTAAATCGAGTAATAACTGGCTTAGTGAACACTTTAGTGATGAGTTCGTAAAGCAGTCTCAAAAAGAGGGTTACCGCTCCCGTGCAGTCTACAAGCTTAAGGAAATAGATGAAAAAGACCACCTGCTTAAGTCTGGCAGTACGGTTATTGATTTAGGCGCAGCCCCGGGTAGCTGGTGTGAATATGTGGTGCGTAAGCTCAGGGGAAAGGGACGGGTTATCGCACTGGATATTTTGCCAATGGAGCCGATGGAGGGTGTGGAGATAATCACCGGAGACTTTCTTGAGAATGAGGTGTTTGATGAATTGCTCAAAACCCTGGGAAATGATCGACCAGACCTTGTAATTTGCGATATGGCCCCCAATATGAGTGGGCAGCAGGCGGTAGATATTCCCAGAGCGATGTATATGGCCGAGCTGGCACTGGATTTATCGCAACAGGTGTTGAAACCCGGCGGTAATTTACTGGTCAAACTGTTCCAGGGCGAGGGCTTTGATGAATATATAAAGCAGCTGCGTCAGTGCTTTAATCGAGTGGTTACACGTAAACCCAGAGCATCAAGAGCCAGGAGCAAAGAGGTTTATGGCCTTGCCAGTGGCTTTAAGGCGATTTAGTATACCACTGTAAAAAGCAGGTGTGTCGTTCGGGTAATGGCGCGAGACCTTACCGTGGTTTATGAAAAAAAAACAGTAAATTCAGATGCTTAAGCCTGCTTTGTACGGTGTTTTTCTGCGAGCTCATAATCCGTAGATATGGCAGCTATAAATGAATTGAATGGCATTTAAGGTGTTCCATGCTGGCTTTTACCTTATCTGTGTAGTAACTTTTACATTAATACTTAATTAAACCGAGGTGTTGTTTTGAACGACCTGGTCAAAAATCTGATTCTGTGGGGTGTCATTGCGCTTATCCTGCTTTCTGTCTTCAGCAGTTTCTCCCAGCGATCAACCGCAGGAGTGGATGTTAGCTATTCTGAGTTTATTTCACAGGTGAAGAGTGGTAATGTCGCCGAAGTCGATATAGCGGGCCGTAAGATTACGGGCAAAACCCGTGATTTAAAACCTTTCAGTACCTATAGTCCTGAAACAGACAATGGTGTAATGATTGATGAATTGCTAAAGAATGATGTGCGCGTCAGTGCAAAAGAGCCTGAGCAACCTTCTTTGTTGATGAGTATCTTCATCTCATGGTTCCCGTTCCTGCTTTTGATTGGTATCTGGATTTTCTTTATGCGTCAGATGCAGGGCGGCGGCGGTGGCCGTGGTGCGATGTCGTTTGGTAAAAGCAAGGCACGCATGCTGGGTGAAGATCAGATTAAAATTTCATTTGATGATGTGGCGGGTGTTGAAGAGGCCAAGGATGAGGTTGGTGAGCTGGTAGAGTTTTTGCGCGATCCGGGTAAATTTCAGAAGCTGGGTGGCCAGATTCCCTGTGGTGTGCTGATGGTGGGTTCCCCTGGAACAGGTAAAACCCTGTTGGCCAGAGCGATTGCCGGTGAAGCAAAAGTGCCTTTTTTCACGATATCGGGTTCTGATTTTGTAGAAATGTTTGTGGGTGTGGGTGCTTCTCGTGTGCGCGACATGTTTGAGCAGGCCAAGAAACATGCACCCTGCATTATTTTTATTGATGAAATCGACGCGGTGGGTCGCCATCGTGGCGCAGGTGTTGGCGGTGGACACGACGAGCGTGAGCAGACATTGAATCAGTTACTGGTTGAAATGGACGGTTTTGAGGGTAATGAAGGCGTTATTGTGATTGCAGCGACTAACCGCCCTGATGTGCTTGATCCAGCATTGCTACGCCCTGGCCGATTTGACCGTCAGGTGGTGGTGCCATTGCCGGATGTGCGGGGTCGTGAGCAGATACTCAAGGTTCATATGCGCAAAGTGCCTGCGGCAGAGGATGTGAAGGCTTCACTTATTGCAAGGGGAACCCCGGGTTTCTCAGGCGCAGATCTGGCTAATCTGGTGAACGAGGCTGCATTGTTTGCAGCTCGTGAAAACGCGAAAGAAGTCTTTATGTCTCATTTCGAGCGGGCTAAAGACAAGATTATGATGGGTGCTGAACGTAAATCAATGGTAATGTCAGTTGATGAGAAGAAGATGACGGCTTATCATGAGGCTGGCCATGCGATTGTTGGTCGTCTGGTGCCTGATCATGACCCTGTTTATAAGGTGACGATTATTCCGCGGGGGAGAGCACTTGGGGTGACAATGTTCCTGCCTGAAGGTGATCGATACAGTGATAGTAAGCGTCGCCTTGAAAGCCGTATTTCTAGCACATTTGGTGGTCGAATAGCTGAAGAGCTAATTTATGGCGCTGATAATGTAACAACGGGTGCGACCAGCGATATAGAGTATGCAACAGGCATTGCACGTAATATGGTGACCAAATGGGGGCTTTCAGAAAAACTCGGACCTCTGGCCTACTCGGAAGATGAAGGTGAGGTTTTTCTGGGGCGCTCGGTAACGCAGCATAAAAACATAGCGGATGACACAGCCAGGCTAATTGATGAAGAAATTCGTAAATTTATAGATCGAAATTATGAAAGAGCGAAAGATTTATTAAAGGAAAATATGGATATTCTTCACTCAATGTCTGATGCGTTAATGAAATATGAAACGATTGATGCAGATCAGATCAGTCAGTTGATGGAGCGTAAGGAAGTGAGTCCACCCAAAGACTGGGATGATAGTGATAATGGTGCTTCATCTCCAAAATCTACACAGAGCGATGAGGAGACAGAACAAAAGTCCAAAGACAAGGGAGATGGCTCCATTGGTGGGCCTGCCAGCTCTCATTAGACTTTTAAAAAGCGCTTGTTAAAATTAGGGCCCCGCTTTTATGCGGGGTTTTTTTGTTGTATCCTTTTTGCAGTACTGTAGTATCGAAACAGGAAATAGAAAAATGACGAACCCGCTACTGGCTCTACTGAATAGTAAGCGGCCTCAAATTATGGGGATTCTTAATACTACACCCGATTCTTTTTCTGATGGTGGTCGGTTTGCTTCAGTTGATAATGCGCTATGCCATGCCATACGCATGATTGAGGAAGGTGCGGATATTATTGATGTAGGTGGGGAGTCTACCCGCCCGGGGGCACAGGCTGTTTCAGTGAGTGATGAAATTCAACGTGTTGTGCCTGTGATACGCGCTATACACGAGCAAAGTGATGTGTGTATTTCCATAGACACCCGCAAGCCAGAGGTCATGTCGGCGGCGGTTAAGGCGGGAGCCAGCCTTGTGAACGATGTTAACGGGCTACGTGCCAAAGGAGCAGTGGAGGTGTGTGCGGAGCTGGATGTGGCGGTGTGTGTAATGCATATGCAGGGTCAGCCACGGAGTATGCAGGAGGTGCCAACGTATGTGGATGTGGTAGAAGAGGTTCGGGCTTTTTTACAGCAGCGTATCGAGTCTTGCGCGGCTGCGGGAATTAAGCAGGAAAAAATTATAATTGACCCGGGCTTTGGTTTTGGCAAAACGCGCGTGCATAATATGCAGTTGTTGCAGAAACTGGATGAATTTACGACTCTGGGTGTACCTGTATTGCTGGGCCTGTCCCGTAAAAGTGTACTGGGTGCTATACTGGATGCTCCAGTTGAGCAACGCCTGCATGCCAGTGTTGCGGCGACTGTGCTTGGCTGGACAAAAGGCGCGCAGATATTCAGAGTGCATGATATTAAACCAGCAGCGGATGCATTAAAAGTGTGTATGGCTATGCAATGTCCCTGAATCTGGCGGGGGGGAGCCTGAAAAACAATATAATATTAACTATTATCAGACACTTACAGCGTTATTGTGCGTTCAACTGTTTTTTTAGGTGAACCTGGAATAATCAGTTGAATCATGAAAGTTTACACAAGCTCCTGGTTTGTATAGCTATATAAAACAAGTACTTATCAGCAATAAGGTGGTAGAAAACTGCTTCTGCATTTTATACAGTCCCATATTCCCTGGTGGTAACTGCGCATTTTTTCATTACACTATCCAGATTAATAGCTTGTACATCCTGTTCGCGCGCAACTGATTATTCCAGGTTGAACAGGTGTTGCTGGTAAGCCCCCCCAGGTAATTTAATTTTAAAATGGAATAACTCAATATGGCAAAAAAATATTTTGGAACCGATGGTATCCGAGGCAGAGTGGGTACAGGTCAGATGACTCCTCAGGCTGTATTAAAGCTGGGCTGGGCAGTGGGCAAAGTGCTTGCCAGTCGTGGTAATAACCTGGTGGTTATTGGCAAGGATACGCGGATTTCTGGTTATATGTTTGAGGCCTCACTGGAGGCAGGCTTATCAGCTGCTGGCGTTGATGTGCGTATTCTTGGGCCTATGCCAACACCAGGCATTGCTTATCTTACGCGCACATTACGTGCCTCAGCTGGAATTGTTATATCGGCTTCGCACAATCCTTTTTATGATAATGGACTGAAATTCTTTTCAGCTGAAGGCACTAAATTGCCTGATGATATTGAAAACGATATTGAAACCATGTTTGAGGCTGAGATGGAAATCGTTGATTCGGCTATGCTGGGTAAGGCCGAGCGGGTGACGGATGCGCAGGGGCGCTATATTGAAGCCTGTAAGGCAAGTATACCCGTAGGCACCAGTTTTAAAGGACTGAAGGTAGTGCTGGACTGCGCAAATGGTGCAACGTATCACATTGCACCGAATGTGTTTACAGAACTTGGTGCAGAGGTGATTGCCATAGGCGATAAGCCTGATGGTATTAATATTAATGCAGACTGTGGCTCGACACACCCGGCCACACTGGCTGCTGCGGTTTTGCAGAATCGTGCCGATATTGGTATCGCTTTTGATGGTGATGGTGATCGCCTGATGATGGTGGACAGTAAAGGGCAGATCATTGATGGTGATGAAATTCTCTATATTATTACCCGGGCACGGCTGGCCTCAGGGGAGACGGTAGAGGGAGTGGCTGGAACGCTGATGAGTAACCTGGGACTTGAACTGGCGATTCAAAAGCTGGGGCTGGCGTTTGAGCGCACGCGGGTAGGTGATCGTTATGTTATGGAATGCCTGAGGGAGAAAGGCTGGTCGCTTGGAGGAGAGAATTCAGGGCATATCATATGTCTGGATCGTACAACAACAGGCGATGGTATTGTTTCCGCATTACAGGTGATGGCTTACCTGGCTGAATCAGGTGTTACATTAATGCAGGCACTGGCGGATATGACCATGATGCCTCAGGTATTAATTAATGTGCCCCTGCCGATAAAAACTAACCCGATCAATGAGCCTGAGGTGCAGGCGGTGCTTAAAGAAGTTGAAGAGAAGCTGAATGGTAGAGGGCGAGTGCTGTTGCGTCCATCAGGGACGGAGCCACTCATTCGCGTTATGGTCGAAGGTGAAGATGAAAAGCAGGTGAACGCCTATGCCCAGCAAATTGCTGATGTGGTTTCTGAGTCCGTTGCGCATGCAGAATGATGTTTTAACGCAGGTCTTTCAGTGTGGTCTATACTCTAATGCCCTGCTGGGGAAATGTAAGTTATCAGATGGTGAGTGTTGAGTAGAGCAATGGAGCAATTAGTTACCCAAGGGTGATGATTTATACACTAACATTGTTCATGTTAAAGATAAAAGATCATAAGGAAAGAATATGACTGCAAAAGCTGAGCATCAGGTTGAGTATCAGAAGGTACACGTTTTAGGCGATAATGGAGCAATAAATACGCCTGAACAGATTTTTATGGTTGAGTCACATGGAGAGGATGAAATAAGCCTGATTGACCTTTACCTGGTGCTGGACAGGCATAAAAAATCAATGGCAATGATTATTGCTGCCGTGCTGCTCCTGGGTGTTTTCTACGCCATGTCAAAACCTCAGGTATTTAATTACAGTTTATCTGCTCAGACAGGTAAGGTGTATGTGGCTACGGTACAGGGCAGTGTGCTGGAGCCGATTGAACCGGTTGAAATGGTATTAAGTAAAATCACCGAGACTTATATTCCGATTGTGGTGGGTGAATATGCCGCGCAAAACCCGAGTGAACCGGTTCCTGATATTAAGGCAAGAGTACCAAAGGGTAGCGATATTATTATTCTGGAGTCCAGAGCGCAAGAGGGTGAGCAACTGCAAGGCACATTGATGCAGCAGGTGCTTGATAAGCTTGTGAAAAACCACCGGCCACAAATGGCGATAATGAAAAGTCAGTTTATTACTCAGTTGAACAAAGCTCAGCTTAAACTGAAAGAGCTGGAGTCGCCGATTATTATGCGTGCAAAAATGATACCGCTTGAAGTTGCTTTGCTGGCTCGTAATATTGAGAAAAATAAACTCGCCGATCCACTGCTTATCAGAGTGAAGAAGCAGACGTATGAAACTAAAATTCAGGCACATAGAAACAAACTTGCATTTTTGCAGGATGAATCCAACTATTTTTCCACAGGGCTAAAACGTCTGGATCAGCTTGATAAGCTGCTTGAACAGCAGATAACAGGTCTGTCCAGCGATATAGAAAAGGCATTAGAAAATCGCGCCGTATCTGCTGATAGTGTGGATAACCCCTCAATGGCAATGACGGCATTACTGTTAAATAACCAGTTACAGGCGGATCGTAGAAGGCTGAATAATTTACAGGAAAGGTTATATATTAAACAGAAAAACCGCCGTGAAAAGCTGATAAATGACATCAGGAATAACACTCGCAGCATAGATTATGAAAAAACCCTGGTAAAGGATTTACAGAATTCACTCTCAAAACTGGGGGTTGATGATAAAAATAACCTGTTAAAGCTAAATTCAGCTATTTCCGAGAAACAGGCCGCTATTGAAAAATTCAAGCTAACTCGCCAGCTGCAAATTGATCGCCAGCTTCAAATAGTAAAAAATATATCCTTAAAGCTGAGTGGCCTGCAGGCGACTGAAGCTTTATCTGAGCCACTTAAGTCTATTGACCCGGTTGGGCCGGGTAAGAAACTTATTATCATGGTGTCTCTGGTTATTGGTGTGTTTATTGCTGTATGTTTTGTATTTTGGCGAGAATTTATGCTTAAAGTGAAGCAAAAAAACATGCAAAGTGAGACAGAATCGAAAGTCTGAGGGCTAAATCTGGAAAAATCAGTCGGACCACGCAGAGGGCATAATCAATTAATAGAGGTGTTTTAACCTGGAAAAATCAGTTGAGTCACGAAAGTATGCACAACTTCCTGGTTCGTATAGCTATATGAAAAAAGTGCTCATCACCAATAAGGTGACTTCACATTT
>VAOX01049230.1_pt1 | contig 14800 bp, 14 predicted proteins | sample 3393891 | NCBI WGS metagenome assembly VAOX01 (sample SAMN08290429, study PRJNA428436) | hydrothermal vent metagenome | isolation source: Deep-sea hydrothermal vent chimney | place: Indian Ocean: Southwest Indian Ridge | depth 2822 m m | reverse complement strand
GTCAAAAAGGGAGTGAATGGCCCAGTCCTTCGCGAGTTTTTTGACATAGCTAAACGTGCTCTCAGATGTGCAATTTGAGGTGTAACGCCATCACCGAACGGATGAATAACGAAACTATAGAATATTCAATACTCTCAATAACTTACCGCACTATTGCGTGGTCAACTGATGAATTTAGGATAAAGGAACACGGTACTTCACATGACTAATAGACCCTACTCTATGGCTAACATTACACTTCATAATACACAAATTTTTGATGCTGAAAATTTTCAACAGACACTCGCCGCTGAACCCAAACAGCTTTTAAACCTTCTCAGGCAAACCATAGAACACTCCCAGGCTGCGATACAGCGCGCCTTCGAGAAGGGTGCAGACACACTCGAAACCGTAAACGCCCGAGCACAGTTTATAGATCAGATACTACGTTATAGCTTTGATCACTATTTTTCTGGCTGCAACCAGGCCATTTCACTCATTGCAGTGGGTGGCTATGGCCGCAGTGAGTTACACCCCGCATCAGACATTGACCTGATGTTACTCCTCCAGGATACAGAAACAGATCAGACTCGACACAGACTCGAACAGTTTTTAATGCTGCTATGGGATAGCAAGCTGGAAATTGGCCACAGTGTGCGCACCCTTGAGGAATGTGTGAATGAAGCACGCAAGGATATCACTGTTATCACTAATTTAATGGAGTCACGTATACTCAGCGGTGACACCTCCCTGTTTAACCGTATGCTTGAAGCCACTGGCCCTGACAAAATATGGAACAGCAAGGATTTTTTTCAGGCGAAACTTGAAGAACAGGCCCGGCGACACCGCAAATTTGGCGACACTGCCTATAACCTTGAACCCAATATCAAGGAAAATCCAGGGGGTTTACGCGATTTACAGATGATTGGCTGGGTCGCCAAACGCCATTTCGGCACACGCATTCTAAGTGAACTGGTAACGCATAACTTTCTCAGCCAGGCAGAGTATGAAACACTGAGTGAATGCCAGGCATACCTGTGGAAAATTCGCATTCATCTACACTTTATTACAAACAGGCATGAAGACCGCCTGCTGTTTGACTTCCAGAAACAGCTCGCTCATATATTCGGCTATGAAGACGGTGAAAACAACCTGGCCATTGAACAGTTCATGCAAAAATATTACCGCACCGTAATGGAGCTGGAGCGCCTGAATGAATTGCTGCTGCAATTATTTCGACAAAAAATACTCTATATTGATACTAACGAAGATGCCATTACGATTAATCTCCGTTTTCACATTATTAATGGCAACATAGCCGCCTGCCATGAGAATGTATTTAACGAGCACCCCGGCTCATTACTGGAAATTTTTCTCCTGCTGGAGCTGCACCCTGAAATTTTCGGTGTAGATGCGCAAACCATCCGACTTATCCGCGAAAACCGCCATCTGATAGATGACAAATTTCGTGCATCACACATCGCCAGACAACTCTTTATCGACATTATTACCCAGCCTCGCGGTGTCACACATGAGCTGCGACGCATGAACCGCTACGGCATTCTGGCCGCCTATATCCCGGCATTTGATAAAATCGTCGGGCGCATGCAATATGATCTGTTTCATACCTACACAGTCGATCAACACACGCTGTTTGTTGTAAGAAACATGCGCCGCCTGTCTGTACCCGGCTATGCCCACGAATACCCCCTGGCCAGTGGCATTTTCCACCATCTGAAAAAACCTGAGCTGCTTTATCTTGCGGGTCTGTTCCATGATATTGCCAAGGGCCGGGGTGGAAATCACGCAGATCTGGGTGCAATTGATGCTGAAGAGTTTAGTCTGCGACACGGTCGCTCAGCGAAAGACAGCCTGCTGGTTGGCTGGCTGGTTAAAAAACATCTGCTCATGTCAATGGTGGCGCAACGCAAAGATATCAGCGACCCGGAAGTCATTTACAGCTTCGCCAGAGAAGTCAGCACTCTGGCACAGCTCGACTACCTCTACCTTCTCACCCTCTGCGATATGCGTGCAACCAACCCAAAACAGTGGAACTCATGGAAAGATAACCTGTTATCAGAGCTTTACCATAAAACCGCAACTGCACTAAAAACGGGGCTGGACAACCCGGCCCAAAGAAGCATTATTTCACATGAAGCCCGCACTTCGGTATCGCGCATGCTTGAAAAGCAGGGCATCGTGAGTGATGTATTAAACAGACTCTGGGCTAATTTCTCTGATGATTACTTCATTTATCATACCGCAGATGAAATTAGCTGGCACAGCCAGATACTACTTGATAAAAAGCAGAAAAAACCAAAAGTCCAGGCCCGCATCAACCACCGTGGTGAAGCTGAGATTTTTATCTATACCCGGGAAAAAATCGGACTTTTTTTCTCCATTGCCTCAACACTGGAACAGCTAGGATTAAATATTGCCGATGCCAAAATTAATGTTACAGGTGATAACTACGCACTAAACAGTTTTAAAGTGCTTGAGTACAATGGCGCAAGCCCTGAAGAGGCCTGGCGTATAAGCGAAATTATCGAGAAATTAAGCACCTGCCTGAGCGACCCGGACTGCATAGTCAACCCGGATAACCTGCATAAAAACCATATCCAGAAAAGCTTCAATGTTAAAACTAAAATTCGCTTCGAGCAATTAATTGGTAAAGATGTCACCCTGCTAAACATCACAACCAAAGACCGCCCGGGCCTGCTGGCCTGCATCGCACAGGCATTTATCGACTGCGATATACATATTCGCCACGCAAAAATATCTACTGCAGGTGAAAAAGCCCTCGACAGTTTCCACATCACCGACAGGCACAATGCCCCACTGCTGGATGATGAGGACATCAAAACCCTGAAAGCCGCTTTGCTCAGACATCTCAAACCTTAGCGCCCCTCCCTGCATTGTCATATACAACCGTGGCTTTAGCCACGGCTGTAGTAAGCGGGGCTGAAGCCCCACCTCCATTGCGCTCAAATCTTAACAATCTTAACGGGATACCCATGCCAGATGGGTATATACACAAGACCGGAGAAGAACCTGCACTTTTTTCATATCGCTATACAAATCAGGAAGTTGTGCAGACTTTCGTGACTCAGCTAATTTTTCCAGGATTATGTACTACAATAAAATGAAAGACCTGGCCGCACTTTCTTAACACCCATCTTGAGACAGTGCCCTATTGATAAAATATTGATAATAAAACCCGAGACAGGCTGTGCCAAAGACACACACTTCACTGTACCTCCATCACCTGCTATTTGCAGGACTTATACTATTAATATTCTCAACGCACTCACTTCGTGCTGAAGATAAATTGCCGTTGGATGCCGTTATTTTAATGGACAGCTCTGGCAGCATGAAACAAACCGACCCCAAACAACTAAGAAAACCCGCCGCCAGGCTGTTCATCTCTCTGCTTGGCAACGAAGATCGGCTAAGTGTGGTGAGCTTCAGCAGCAAAGCATGGCCAATTACCTTTCTAACAAAACTGGAAAATGAAAAGCAGATCAACAAAGTGCTACGTGCAACTGAGCGGATCTCACATAAAGGTATGCATACCAATATCCACTCCGCACTGAGTAAGGGTATCGAGCTTTTAAAGCAAAGTGATGAGTTAAACCGGGATCCCATTATCATTTTAATGTCTGACGGACAGATGGATGTTGGCAACAGCGAGCAATCCGCATTACTACGCCAGCAAATTTTTGATAACCTGCTACCACAACTGATTGAATACAACATAAAAGTCTACAGTATCGCCTTTACAGAAGCATCGGATCAGCTCCTTTTACAGGAAATTGCAGATACTACCGAAGGCCGCTATTCGCTGGCAGGCAGTGATGATGTGCTACACAAGGTTTTCAGCAAGATTTTTGAAGAAACCAGACAACCCGACATGCTGCCGCTGCATGAAAACAAATTCATTGTTGATGCCAGTATTAATGAAATAACTATCATTGCCAACAAGGCATCTGGCAACAGCCAAATCTACCTGCAACCGCCTTCCGGTAAAAAATTCAATTCCACTTTCAAATCTAAAAAAATCAAATGGTTTGTTTCAACCAGTTTTGACATGATCACCATCCAGAAACCCGAAGAAGGTGAATGGAAAATCCTCTTTAGTGATGATGATAACCGTGCTTATATTGTCACGGATATCAAGCTACGCACCAATTTCAACTTCAATGCCGATAGTTACTACCCCGAGCTAATTATAAAATCCTGGTTCCAGCAAAACGAGGAAAACGAAGCCAATAAAGACCTGATAAAAAACATGGATGTTGTGCTGGAAATAGAGCACCCGGATGATACTCTTGAAACATTTGAAATAACACAAACCACCGAACAGGGTGAGTTTATCATTCATTACAAACCAGAAGCTGATGGCATATATGGTGCTAGCATTATAGCCACCTCACGCACATTTCAACGCCAGCAAACATTCTCATTTAAAAACACGATGCCCGGTGAACCAGAACCAGAGCCAGAACCTGAAGCTCCTACAGAAAAAACGCAAAACATCGCTAATACTCAGCCCGAAGCACAGGCCGCAGTAAAATCTGAAATAAAAAAAGATGAAACGAGCCTGACAACCACCCTGATATATTTCGGCATTGCTAATGTTATGCTGATATTTATGGGCCTGAATGGTTTTTTAATATACAGACACTTCAGCCGCAAAAAGCTAGCATCCGCGATGCCTGAAAAATCTGAATCGTAAACCTGGAAAAATCTAACCTACAGATAAAATACTATGGAAATTTCACTTATATATGTGCTTATAGTCGCTGAAATTCTACTGATTTTATCCGGCCTGAGCATCACCCTCATATTTTTCCTTATACGCAAACAAAAAACCGCTGAAATCCCCCCCCCTCCCCTGCAACAGGCAAAAGACGAACTCGACCTGAGCAACAGCTATATCGACTTTCTTGACCAGCAAATTGATCGAAATTCGCAAAAACTGCAACAAGTGGAAAACAACGAAACACAACAACCCGTTGAAGAGGATATCAGCGAAGAAAACGCTGCTGAAGCTGAAAACGCAGATATACCCTCACCCCCACCAGATGAGCTACAAAGTGAACTATTACAGGCACGTGAGGCATTTTTGCTGCTGGAAAAAGAAGCGGCTGATAAAGCAGAGCATGAAATACATTTCTGGGACAGTTTGTACGAGGGAATAAAAACTTTACTGGAAAAATATAAAACCAGTGAAACAACCACACCAACCGAAACTATCGATCTGTCAACGCACAGTGTAGAGAGCAAGGAAAAGGTCTTTTATATTGAGACTCAGGGCAAAAAAATTGATGGTGAAGTCAACAAACTAAAAGACATTATATATGAGCAGGAAAATGCACTTAGCAGTATGAAAAAAGCCATGGCAAATGCCATGCAAAATGACGATGGCACACAGCCGGAAGAATCAGAGGTTTTCGAAGAACTCAGAAAAAACATCGAAGCGATTGAACGTCAGTTAAATGACTCCAAAATGTGCATGGAAGTGCTGGAAATGGAAAATGATCGACTACAGGAAGAAGTTGATAACATGGATGCTCGGCATAACGCCCTGTTTGAAGAAAAAGAAAGTACGGAGAACGACGCTGTTATTGACCTCGATCAGATGAAAGAAGTAATCGAGCAACAGGAATTAAAAATAAAACAGCTCATTGAAAGCATTGAATCGCTCGAAATTGATACTGAACAGGCAGAAAAGCTTAAACAGACCATTGGTGATTTTTCACGCACATCCAAAGAAATGATGAGCTGCATTGTCATTCTCGAAGAAGAAAACGAGCGTTTGCAGACCGAGTTAGTTGAACACCCTGTTGACGATGTACAAACGGGGGATGCGGCGGCAGCAGGAGAAGAAGACAATAATGCAGTTAAAACGCAAATATCCAGCCTTGAAGAAGAACTGATCAAAAAAGACGTTGCCTATGCAAAACTTCAGGACGAATTCAGTTCAATGGAAACGGAGTATCTTGCCATGTATGAAGCAATGCATGGGGATAATGGTTAATCTCGGTTGTAGTGGTCAGATTTAACCGTATAAAGCCTGCGAAAAACGAAACCCATCTACCTGCAATATGATAAGATGCTACCTTTCATAATTTTCAATCCGGCACTGTATAAATGATCTCTACTTTTCGGCGTTTGCTTATCACCTCACTTCTTCTGGTTAGCTCGGTATCCAGCTTCGCCGCAAATAGCGCCGAGAACCATGAAAAATCTGCTGTTTTCCCATCGACAACGGGGGTTGTTCTTAAATCAGAGGGCTCTGTATACTGGCTTGAATTTGATATTAATGCCAGTGCTCTCTGGCCGATATTAAAAGAATTCTGGTCTACACAGGGTATTGAGCTGGAAGTTGAACAGCCTGCACCGGGGTATATGCAAACCCGCTGGATAAATGACACCCGATTAAGCGAATTAGCCAGCTCCATTTTATTCAGTGACAGCGAACCTGAGCTTAGAGAACGTTTCAGACTGCGTGTAGAGCAACGTCCCAATAATGCTGGCAGCCGCGTTTATATTCACCATACAAGCTATGGCATATTACTTGATGAGGTAGCGGTTTACACGGGCTACCTTCCACCCAGCCCGCAACTTGAAATTGAAATGCTTTCTCGCCTGGCCCTGTTTGCGGGTGCAGATAAAAGCAAAACACGTGAGACCATAGCGCAATACAAACCCATTCAACTGCATGCCAGAGCAACTGATAATGGCTCATATGAAATTCATGTACCCGGAACAGGCGAGTTTGTCCGCAAAAAGCTAATACAAACACTTGACAGAATAGATGTTGGGACAAAAATCACAGCGAATGGCAGCATAATAGCTAACCGCACAGGCACATCCAGGCTGGACAATCCAGATGCCGCAAAAGAAATGGAGGAATGGGGCATTGATGATAGCAGCGACCTTGAAGAAGAGGGCTTTGCTGAGTCAGGTCTCTCCTCATCAACTGATACCGAAAAGCCGCCAGCAGATGCTGTCTACATTCTGCAATTAACTGAAAGCGCATCCAGTACACTCATCAGCATCCTCAATTATGCCGAAAACAAAGATGGCAATATTAAAGTATTTAGTGAGGCTGTTGCGCGCAATTTCAACAAATAGTTCTTCAATTTACCTCTGAGGTATATTCCCTGGAAGAATATACACATAAAACCTGCTTCACTGAAGCAGCGGAAAATAGCCAGATGAATTACCCGATAAATTACCCGATGAATTAACTGAGCCGACTCAATCAGGTACTAACAACCGTTTGCCGTCGAATAGCAACAAAGTTCGCGCAACAGACTCGCCAAAATCAAACTCGAATAATGACCCCGATGTGTCCGCACTAATCTGCTCAAATGTCTGTATCTTATACTCCAGCAGCCTGCTTTCCATATACTCCACAGTAACGCGCACATCAAGATCCAGATAATAAGTAAACGAAGGCTCTCCTCCCCCTACATCCCATTGCTGCACATCTACCTTGCAGTTTGTAATTAATATTTGAATACTCGCACTGGTATTATCCTGCCTCAATGCCCCTGGGAGATATAAGTGCAAAGGTAACACTCTGGCAGGAAGATGCTCAGATAACTGCTCCTGGATACTTTCTCTTGCCTCTATACACACATTTTTATAGTTTGAGGCAATTGCATTTTTATCCAGAACAACCGTTTCCAGATACAGGCTTTCTGCACCCAGATTAATCCACTGCCCCTGTGGCGACTGATACACACAGGAAAACAGCACAGTGGGGATAAAAAGCAAAAAAAAAATACGTATACACCTGACCAAGTCTGCTCCCGGAGGTACTTTCTCATGTATCATGTCATTTTTTTCATCGCCCCCCTGATAGTAAATCATAAATTCATAGCACTCGGTTACCTGCTTTCAACTGATTTCTCTAAATAGCATAGACAGGTGATTAAATACCCTTTGGCATTTACTGCCAGGAATGTTTTACGACCTTCCTGCCTGCCCGACAAACATGACTCGGAACAAATTACGCAGCTATGCGATAAAAAATACAATAGCACTGAGCTGTAGCCTTATTTTATTTTGTTCTAATTTGTCCAGGTAAACGCTCTTTTACAATTTTATGCTATTATAACTTAGATAGTGGCGATCTAACATACATAAAATAGTCGCCTCTTCGCTATAATTTTATTCGGGGAAAAATTAAGGTATCCATGGCAAAGTATCTGCAGTTACAACTATTTTCCATACAGCTATATAATGAGCGACTAATATTTTTATTTAGTCACTACAGGACAGAGATTCGGGTTTCAACATGATATTTAAAGCAGCTGGTGAGCACAACAACGCTATATACATTACCACTCTGACGACAATACTGGCGATAACACTACTCTTATGGCTATCACCTGCCATGAGCAATGATGACGCATATTTAAAGGCACTTGAAGAGGAAGTCGATTCAACCAGCATACCTCGGACTGACGCGAACACAGACAGCTCTACGTATAAAAAAAAACCCGCTGACAGGAGCAGGGATACAGCGCTCTTTGAAAACAGACTAACCAACGAGCTGCCTGCTACATATCATGCCTACAGACGGTTAAATAAAAGCGATCAGGAGAAGGTTGTGGACTATTATTATAGCCATGACAAAGACATGACAGCAACAACCCATCTATTGTTCAATCTGTATTTCTCGTCAAAAAACAAACACCAATGAGGCCAACTGGCATGCTTAAGCAGAGACTATTGATTATTTTTCACACGCTTATACTCAGCATCTTCAGCGTATCGTCATATGCACTTGATGTCAAAATCAGCAGGAATATTTCTCATGTAAATACAGCCCATAATGGTGAAATCGTCAGAATACAACGAATACAGGATCAAAGTAATGTGCTCACCGGAGGCTACACCAAAACCTCTCGCAAATGCCCGCCATTCTGTGTTCAGCCCATGCAGGTCGCGCCTGGCGTAACCACAGTTGCCGAACTTGAAGTACTGAATTTCATTAAAAACAAACTGAATAAAGGTACAGGCGTTATCATTGATGCAAGAACACCAGGATGGTATGAAAAAGGCACGATACCTGGCTCAGTAAATATACCCTTCACAACCTTTAGCAGAGATAGCAGTGAACTGGTTAAAACAGCCGCATTCGCCAAACTGGGCGTTACCATTAAAGATGCATCAAGCAAGCCATCTTTTATCGAGAAAATGATGAACATTGTTTCGGGCAGCAATACTAAGGACATTAGCTCAAAGTGGGACTTCTCCGCTGCAAAAAGCGTCCTTCTATGGTGCAATGGCATGTGGTGCGGCCAGTCACCGCGAGCGATCAAAGGTATGCTGGCACTGGGCTATCCCGCAGCAAAAATATACTACTACCGAGGCGGCATGCAGGCATGGAAGTCTCTGGGCCTGACAGTGAAATAGACTGACAGCTGCGATCTGCCGTTATATTAATGATTGTGCAGGCTGCAATTTTATCTGCCTGCTTCCTGACCGATAACTCTTCCTGAGTATGCAATAACCACCTCGGGCAACACTCCAGGCTCATCCATTCAGAATAAAAAACCGAGTTTACATGTGAATTCGTGAGACAAACTGGAAACTACAGATATAAAAAAAGGGGCCTTTAAGCCCCCTTTTTCTTATTTTTTCTTAGCAACACGCTTTTTACGGCGTTTTTTAACTACTTCTTTCTTTCCTGCAGGAGCAGCAGAGCCGCTCATCTCTTTTACCAAAGCATCTGTGCGTTTAGCTGTTTCATTCGCTTCCGCCTTAATTGCTACAGTCTTAGCTTTGATATCTGCTAACTTTGTTTTTAATGCTACTAAAGGATTTCCTTTCTTAGCAACCTTTTTCCTACCTTTTTTCTTTACGGCCATATTAAACACCAGTATTGTTTATGAAAGAGCGTATCATATTCTTTTTTGATTAAAAAGCATACAATTTATTTTATTGTAGCTGTTTTTAAAATTATATCAATTATCCTGGATTATATGGCTGAAATCCGCGCTCACTATTGCTCACTCTATAGCGCCTTATAAATTTCATTTTCCCCATATGTATTCACAAGGGCGTTTTTTTCAGTTTTTTTAAGGCCTTTAACTACCTGAGCATAAGAATGATCAACCATTTCTCTGGTTTGCGCAGCTGGAATACTGCCATTTAAAATCACCGTGTTCCAGTGAAGTTTATTCATATGATAACCCGGTGTAACCGCATCAAACACATCTCTAAGTGCAGCAGCCTTCCAGGGTTCACACTTCAAATTCACGCTTGCAACTTCATTTTTCATAAACAACAATGCAAACATCCTGTTTTTCACCTTGAATACCGCCACTTCTGGACCAAACGGGTAATCTTCTATTGCTTCTGGCTTACTCAACAGATAGCTCTTAATGGTTTTATAATTCATATTATACCCAACATTCAACTCACCCCTTTATTCATGACCCAACCGATTAAGCCAGGAAGATATATTGCATCTTCCATAACCACCACGCTAACAGTAACCACATAAAGCCGACGCTCACTGACATTATGTGCAACCACCGCTGAATAAAACAAAACGTTCATTGCTGACGACTAGTAAGTATGACAGGTGCTTTCTATATATATTTTCCTGATAAAGAAAGAACTGACCGCATCTGCAACAATATCAGGGGGGGGGCTTATAACTATTCGACAAAGCGATGATCTCGGATATCCAGAGCACGTGCCTGTAGCACGCCCCCTGGCCAGGGGAGGGGTAACTGATGATGTTTTCAACTGACCCAGGCAGAGGCAGAGAGCACAGACAGTTTACAGGCTGCGCAAAAACACTGCACCTAATCTGTAAGGTAGAATGTAATAGTCGTCACCACTCGGACATCTTTTTCCAGTTTGGCGGTATCTCCATACTCTTCACCCGCATCAATCACATAAAAACTCCCCTGTCTTGCGCTGCGAATACCGCCCACTTTAACGCCCGCATTACTGGCAAACTCATTCGCTGCAAGGCGTGCATTTTTAGTCGCTTCGCGCAACATATCAGGCTTTATCGCGTTTAATCGGGTGAAACGATAGGCAGGCGGCCTGTTTTCAATCGCAATCCCCTGGGCAATCAGGCGATTAACTTTACTGCGTACAACGCTCACCAGATCGACTTTATCCGTTTCAACACTAATATCACCCACCAGGCTGTGTATTTCATCAACCACCTTCTGCTTGTCGTCACGAAATTGCTGAGACTGATAATCAAGCACTCCCAGCTTAATTTCCCTGTCGCTAAATCCACCCTCTGTTAGCAAATTGACAATAATTTTCTGTTGCTGCTCTGCTTTTTCATAGAGTTCAGGCAAATCTTCGCGACTGGCCCCGGATACTGTAAAAAGTATATCCCAGTTCGCTCGATCAGCTTTTGCACGCCTCTCGGCCAGGCCTTTTGCCTCAGCAGTATTCAGCGCTACTTTGGCATTATAAATAGTCTGACTGATAAAAAAACCGGCCACCGCAATGCCTGCCGATAACAGCAACCCGGGAATGATTAATGAATTTTGTCTGTTTATCATATTTTCGAACCTTCTTCTTACATGTATAAATGCTAAATCCAGTCCTGCGGCTTCAGGTATTTTTCATACAGTTCAGCTTCAGCACTGCCGGACTCCGGCTGCCAGTTATAACGCCAGCGCACATTAGGCGGCATCGACATTAATATCGATTCTGTACGTCCTCCAGACTGCAATCCAAATAATGTACCCCGATCATAGACCAGATTAAACTCAACATAACGGCCACGGCGATATAGCTGAAAATCACGCTCTCGCTCACCATACTCCATGGCTTTACGTTTTTGTACAATGGGGCGGTAGGCTTTAATATAATGATTACCCACACTTTGCATAAAAGCGAAGCTTTTCTCAAAGCCCCATTCGTTTAAATCATCGAAAAACAGCCCACCAATACCCCGAGGCTCATTTCGGTGCTTCAGATAAAAATACTCATCACACCACTTTTTATATTTAGGGTAAATATCCTCACCAAATGGCTCGCAGGCATCTTTTGATACCTGATGCCAGTGTCTGGCATCTTCTTCATTGCCATAGTAAGGCGTTAAGTCAAAGCCACCACCAAACCACCACACGGGATCTTCACCTTCTTTTTCCGCAATAAAAAATCGTACATTGGCATGTGATGTGGGTACATGAGGGTTGTTCGGGTGAATCACCAGCGATACACCCATCGCCTGAAATGATCTGCCCGCCAGTTCGGGGCGCTGTGCGGTGGCTGATGCGGGTAATTTGCAGCCAAACACATGAGAGAAATTAATTCCAGCACTTTCAAATACAGGGCCATTCGCCAGCACGCAACTTTTCCCGCCGCCTCCCTGCTCACGTTGCCATTCGTCTTCTACAAAACCACTGCCGCCATCTTCTGCGGCTAATGCTTCACAGATATTTTTCTGTAGCTGAAGTAAATAACGTTTTACAACATCGATATTGGGAATTGGGCTGTCTGTACCTGTGCTCACTCAGGGTGCTCCTGTTACTTTCTTATTATCTGACTATTCTTTCTGGCCATTTGTTAGTGGTTCAAGCAATTCATCAAACCTGTCTGGCTCAATATATTGAATCACCTCTTTCTGTGTTTCACTTAACACTATATCTAAACCCAGCTCAGGATAGAGCCAGTGTATTGCATCACTCACTGGATCCGGGCGTTTTTCTGCCGGTTGCCCGAAGCGTTTTTCAATCAGGTTCGCCTTCAGATTAATGGATGGCAACCAGGTAATTGAAGATATGGGCAGTGTGCGTACTTTTATCACATCCGCATCTGACAGCGTCACCTTTCGTGTACCGCTGCCTAGCGTTGCAATGCGCACCCCGCGATTATACATGGCATTTATTTCATTTTCTGGGATATCAATGGATATCACCATTTTAGCTTTAAGACCTCCTGTTCTCACCTGTGTAAAAAAAGCCTCAACCCCTTTCCTGCTCGCCCTTCTCTGCTCCGATTTCGTACTACTCTGTTTTTCTTTTGCGGGCATAAACAGGGTGATTTCTGCCATTTCCTTAAAAAGTTGCTGTGCATCGTTAAGGCTGGATTGCCCCAGTGTCAGACTAAATACTCGAATATGTCCGGAAGGCAATTGCTCTATTTGCCAGGGATATCCCGCGTGATCCCGCTGCGGGGGCTGTAAAGAAGACAGGTATACCCCCCCCAGTATTGCCAGCAGGCTAAATACAAACACGCGTAAAAATATATATCTGGACATTATTCATACTCGTTAATAAGTGCTCACTCAACAGGAATAAGCGCGTTTTCAGGATAACGCTTATTCACCCAGTCTGGCAACTCTGCTTTTCTGGCCTGATGCAGGGACTCCGATTCAAAAATAATCAGCCCCAGCACGAATGCCATCGTCGGCAGAAATGCGGCTCCCCCCAGTGCCCAGTGCTGCGGCCTCATATCACCGCCTGAAAACAACCAGATAATAACAAATATACCCCCCATCACCGCCAGCATCAATAAAAAGAAACGACTCCGACGTGCGGCAACCTGCCAGTGTGCGCTCACATACCAGGTCGCATGCTTTTTCGCTCGCCGTGCGCCCCAGAACAGATAAAGCAAACTCAACACAGAAAACAACGGAACGATTACAATAAAATGCGTTAATGAGCTTGCGCTTATAATGGCAACAAAGACCAGTATATGGTTAAAAATTAAATTAGTGAGGAAAATTTCGTGGGGGATGCAGGATTTTTTGAGTTCTTCAGGTGAAATTTCGTACTTCATGGTGGTATAACCTGTGTTTCAGAATCGAATATTGTGCTTTCGGGCCACATTATAACATTAATATATACTGAAATACTTGTTTTGTTGTGTGAATTATGTGTAGACAGGCCGGTGCCATCCAGTGGAGGCGCAGTGACAGGAAAAGCCTACCTGGAAAACAGTCGCAGGTAGTTCGCCTTGCTTAATTCAGCAATCTGCTCAATCGACGTTCCACGCACACCCGCGAGGCATTCTGCCACATGGCCAACCCAGCCGGGGTGATTTTGCTTACCGCGATGAGGTACAGGGGCCAGATAAGGCGAATCTGTTTCGATAAGGAAACGATCATCAGGCACTTTCATTGCAACCTCTCGCAGGGCCTCGGCATTGCGAAATGTCACAATACCGGAAAAGGAAATATACATGCCAAGATCCAGTGCCTGTTGAGCCATATCCCAGCTTTCTGTGAAACAGTGCAAAACACCCCCGCAGTTTTCTATATTTCCTTCTCGTAAAATACCCAGGGTATCCTGCTGTGCATCTCGGGTATGGATAATAACCGGCCTGTTCAGTTCATTTGCCGCCTGCATATGCACCTGGAAGCTACTGATTTGCTGCTCACGGGACTCTTTTGCATAATAATAGTCCAGCCCGGTTTCGCCAATCGCAACCACACCAGCGTCCACACCGAGCTTTATCAGCTGCTGTAACTTAACGGTTTCATCCTGAGCATCACAGGGGTGTATCCCGACAGAAATATCGACATGATCAAATTCACTCACCAGTGCTTTCATCGCGGGGTAGTCTTCCAGGTTTATGGAGACGCAGAGCATGCGCTCAACACCCGCTTGCTGAATAGTTTGCATCAGTTGTTTAACGTTATTATCGAAGTCTTTTAGATCGATTCGATCGAGATGACAATGGGAGTCTATGAACATATGGGATACAGCTGTTATCCTAGATTAATCAGTTGAGCGCGAAAAAGATGTGCAAGTTATTGATTTGGATAGCGTAATGAAAAAATGTGACATCACCTCATTGGTGATGAATACTTTTT
>VAOX01021216.1_pt1 | contig 14837 bp, 10 predicted proteins | sample 3393891 | NCBI WGS metagenome assembly VAOX01 (sample SAMN08290429, study PRJNA428436) | hydrothermal vent metagenome | isolation source: Deep-sea hydrothermal vent chimney | place: Indian Ocean: Southwest Indian Ridge | depth 2822 m m | reverse complement strand
TCAATCGAGGTCATTCCAAACTTGATAATTATAACTTAGCAAAACAACTCAGTGTTATTGAGCAGCAAGCTGATAGTTCTAGTTTAAACTGTGTTGACAATAATGTTACAGCCATAATAAACAATAAAAAAAATATCATAGGTATTACCGGTACGGGTGGTTCAGGAAAAAGCACTTTCATTGATGAGTTATTAACGGCTCTATTATTATTACCACAGAAATTAAATATTGCTTATTTAGCCATCGATCCTACACGTAAAAAAAGTGGCGGGGCATTACTAGGTGATCGGTTACGAATAAACTGCCAATCAAGTCAACGGTTATTTATGCGATCCATTGCAACGAGAACGGATCATATTGCGATAAGTCCGGTATTAAAATCCATGTTACAACTGTTGAGTAGCCAACAGTTTGATTTGATCCTAGTAGAAACAGCGGGTATTGGACAAAGCGATACGTCTATAGTTGAACTTGTTGATAGCGCTTATTATGTCATGACACGTGATTATGGTGCCCCAAGTCAATTAGAAAAGATTGAGATGTTAGATTTTGCCGATAAAATCATCCTAAATAAGTGCGATCAAGTTGGCAGTGAAGATGCTTATAATGATATCTGTGTTCAGTGGCGTCGAAACCACAAAAAAATTGATGCTCATGAAACATGTCCGGTATATCCGATTATTGCCAATAATTTTAATGATTCTGGGACTCGGGATTGTGTTAATAACATAATTTACGACTTAGGTTACGGCGACGAACCCGAGACACAGAAGGTTATCTGGCAAGATAATTTAAGCAGTATTATTCCCAATAGTCGTAATAATTACTTATTGGAAATTGCAGTTGCAGCTAAAAAATTAACAGAACATAACCAACAACAAATTACCGCTGTACACAAGCTAGAAGCATTACATTTAAGTTTAAATGAAGTGGCACAAACTACTACTGTACTATATCAAAAAATAACAAACGAACCCTTATCTGTGTTAGAAAAAAAATATAATGTAACACTCAAGTTAATAGATAACAATAGTATATCGTTATTGCAACAATGGTCAGCAAAGGATTTTTCTCAAGATAATAATCAAGATAATAAAAAATATAAAGAATCACTCAGTCACCTTCATATTCCACTGATAGCTACTCCTAAATTCTACAGTCAATCGGATACCCTGGAATTTTTATTAAATGAAAATTTTTCAGGACACTTCCCGTTTACGGCGGGGGTGTTTCCATACCGCTCTGTTGTAGAAGAACCGGCAAGAATGTTCGCGGGCGAAGGGGTGCCAGAAGATACTAACCACCGTTTCTTTTACTTGATTAAAGACCAACAAAGCATTCGTTTATCAACAGCTTTTGATCCAATTACCTTATACGGTCGAGATCCCGATTTAAAACCTGATAATTTTGGTTGTATCGGTATGTCTGGTGTCTCGATAGCATGTTTTGACGATATGAAAAAATTGTATTCAGGGATTAATCTTGCTGATAAAAATACCTCGGTATCACTAACCATTAATGGCCCTGCAGCAATTTTATTAGCCTGGTTTTTTAATACCGCAATCGATCAACAAATTGAAATCCACTTAAAAGACACCGGCTTGTGGCAACAGGCTGAAACTACCATAAAGCAATTTTTCAGCAATAAACAGCAACCACAATATCATGGAGAATTGCCCGATAATCATGATGGTTTGGGTTTAGCGACATTGGGTATCTCGGGAAAATTACTTGTCGATGATGAAACTTACCAAAAAATTAAAATCAATACGCTTAAAAATATACGCGGTACATTACAAGCGGATATAATAAAAGAAGAACTAGCTCAAAACGAATGCATATTCTCATTGCCGTTCGGATTAAGCTTAATGTCCGATATACAACAATATTTTATTAATGAAAAAATTACAAAATTTTACAGTGTCTCGATAAGTGGTTACCATATAGCAGAAGCCGGTGCGAATCCGATAACACAACTGGCATTCACCTTGGCTAATGGTTTTACTTTTGTAGAATATTATTTATCCAAAGGCATGAAGATAGATGATTTCACAAGACAATTTAGTTTCTTTTTCAGTAATGGTATGGATCCTGAGTATGCGGTGATTGGCCGAGTTGCTAGACGGATATGGGCACGAGCAATGCGCTATCGCTATAATGCTAGCCCTCGAAGTCAAAAGCTTAAGTATCATATACAAACCTCCGGTCGAAGTTTGCACATGCAAGAAATAGAATTGAATGATGTGCGTACCACCTTGCAAGCGTTATATGCCATTAACGACAACTGTAATAGTCTTCATACGAATGCTTATGATGAAGCCGTGACTACTCCAACGGAAGAATCGGTGCATCGGGCATTAGCAATTCAAATGATAATCAATCAAGAGTTAGGATTAAATATTAATCAAAACCCATTGCAAGGGTCGTTTATTATAAAAGAATTAACTGAACTTGTTGAACAGCAGGTTTATCAAGAATTTGAACGGCTATCGGATCGCGGTGGTGTGATTGGTGCTTTAGAAACGTTTTATCAGCGTAATAAAATACAACAAGAAAGTTTGTACTATGAGACACAGAAAAGTGATGGTCGAATTCCACTGGTTGGCGTTAACACGTTTGTGAGTGATAAAAGTAAAAATGCCACTAATAAAACTACAATAATACATTGCTCGGATACTAAAAAACAACAACAAATAGATAGTCTGAATATATTTTTAAAAAATAATAAAACTGAATCGAAAGAGGCAATTAATACCTTAATCGAGAGTATTGAATTGAGTAATAATAGTTTTGAATGTTTGATGGATGTGTCACGGTTCTGTAGTCTTGCTCAAATAACTGATGCATTATTTATTGTTGGCGGGCAATATCGACGAAAAATGTAGCGTTTATAAATGCATTAAATTCATCCATTCAGTAATCGACAGAGAAATAAATTTATCATAATTTGAATATAAATCGATAATCGTTTGTTTTTTTTCATCCTTATAAAGAGTTGAAATTGACGAACTGTATTTTTCTTTTAACAATGGCAGTCCTTCATTTCTACGTCGTTTATGACCTAGTGGATATAATACTTCCTCGGAATAGACTTTTTTATCTTCAAAAACTATTTCAATACGGTTAGCGATCGCACGTTTATCAGAATCATAATAATCAATACTATATCGTTCGTCTTCGAATACCGACATTTTGGCCGTTATGGTTTCTATTTTAAGCTGATTATTTTCCTCAAGAGCATAACTATCATAATAGTGTTCGGTAACGAGTGTTCCTGTTATTAGCGCTACAGCAACAGCATATTGAATTGAATGATCGCGGTCTGCAGGGTTCCTGAGAATACCGGGTTTATTGATTATTTTCATCGCAGCATGTTGTGTAAAGACAGTGATTTTTGTTATTTTTGTAAGGTTGCATTCATAGTGGGTAGAGAATATAGAATGTAATTTAATAGCGCATTCAACGGCTGTTTGAGCATGGAACTCAACCGGGTAAGATATTTTATACAGAATATTATCAATAACATAATTTTTATACGCTTCATCACGTATTAATTTATGGTTATTGAGTATAACAGTATTGAACCCCCAAGTAGTCGCACTCAATGCTGTTGGGTAGCCCGGTTCATTTTTTAAGGCAAGAAGTGCGTGTCTTACACCTCGACTACTCGCATCAGCCGCAGCCCAAGACTTTCGTTGCCCGGTATTGTCAGCGTGTCGATAAACGCGTAATGCCGCACCATCGATGAATGCATTTGACAACGCATTTAACATTTGCTGTTCATTACCACCGAGTAATAATACCGATAATGCCGTTGATGCGATTCGGACTAATATGACATGATCAAATCCAAGTTGATTAAAACTATTTTTTAAAGCCAATATCCCTTGAATTTCATACGCCTTAATTAAGGCATCTAATATTTGTGCCATAGTGTAATAACGGGTGTTATTTCTAGAATAAAAATCAGCACAGGCTAAAATGGCACCAAGGTTATCTGAAGGATGTCCCCATTCTTGTGCCAGCCAGGTATCGTTGTAATCCAACCATCGAATCATACAGCTAATATTATAGGCCGCTTGCACGGGTTCAAGTTTGAAATGTGTACCCGGAATTCTAACACCATTAGGATGCTCCGCATTGTCTACTATTGGTCCTAGGTGTTGATGGCAATGATGGTTTTGTAAACTTAAAATAGCACAGCTGGTTGCATCCATCAGCGCATGATGGGCATTAATGAGAGTTGATGGTGAAAACCTGTGTGGTGTAAAACAGTAATGAACAATATCCTGTAATTCGCTATCAAATAATGCCTGTTGTTTTGAAAGTTCCATTTTAGTTATGATTCTGAGTTGGGCTTATAATTAAGGACATCGTATAATTCATCACGTGTTTGCATTTTATCGATTAGCTGTTTTTGCGAACCTGTTTCGCGTAATGTTTGATAGGCTTGTTGTGCCGCTTGGTTCATGACACGAAATGCGGTTAATGGATAGAGCACCATCGCAATATTGGCTGTGGCCAACTCGTCTACTGTGAATAATGGGGTTTTACCAAATTCAGTTATATTGGCGAGTACGGGAATATCCAGCACGGAAGTTATTTGTGAGTACTGTTCTAGTGAGGCTAAAGATTCTACAAAAATCATATCAATACCGGTAGATTGATATTCGATTGCTCGAGTTATAGTTTCGTCGAAACCATTAACTAAATAAGCATCTGTACGGGCCATTATTGCAATGTTACTGTCGTGATGTATCTTGGTAAATTTAGCTAAGCGTTGTTGCATTTTGTCGATAGTAATTAATTGTTTACCGGCAAGATGCCCGCACCTTTTATGTTCAACTTGGTCTTCTATCTGAATAGCGGCAACATTAATAGTATTCATTTGAGCCATGAGAGCAGCTGCATCAATTTCATGTTCAAAACCAGTATCGATATCGACTAATAACGGTAAATTAGTGACTTGAGTAATTCTTTTTGCTTCTGTTAGAACATCGTTAAAATGCGTTAAACCAATATCGGGTATTCCAAAGCAGGCATTGGCAATGCCTGCACCAGACAAATAAAGAGACTGAAATCCAGCACGTTCTGCAAGAAGCGCACAATAGGCATTAATTACGCCTGCTATTTGTAACGGTTTCTCGTTTAGTAATACTTCTTTAAATGTTTTTTGTATATTACTCATCACATTATTAGTAATAATTATTAGTAAGTTAATTTTTAAAATCAATCTGATTTTCGGGTGCTGCATTTTTAAATGCACTGAGTTCATTACATATTTTTTCTATTGAACGTAATGTTGGGTATTGTGCTAAATCACAGTTAAAACGTTTGGCGTTATAGAGTTGTGGAATTAAACACAAATCAGCATATGTTGGCTGGTCTCCGTAGCAATAACGCGTTTGCGATGTTCTTTTTTGTAATAATTTTTCAATGGCGAAAAATCCTTCTGCAATCCAGTGACAATACCAGCTATCAACGTCATTAGGTTTACAGGATAAGTCATTTTTTAAATAACTTAATACGCGCAGGTTATTTAATGGATGAATATCATTGGTAATTAAATATGCCATTGCTCGGCTTAATGCACGCTCTGAAATATCGCTGGGTAATAATGATGGCGATGGATATTTTTCTTCGAGATATTCAATAATAGCCATTGATTGTGTCATGTGTACACCGTTGCACAACAACGCGGGTACTAACCCTTGAGGATTAATATTCAAGTATTGTGGACTCCAGTTTTCACCACCGTGCTTGGTTAACGATATTGGAATGGTGTCATAGTCAATTTTTTTTAAATTTAATGCAATTCGAACACGATAGGCAGCTGAACTTCTGAAATAACTATAGAGTTTAATGGAGTCGTTATTCATGGTGTAATTTTACGTTTTGAATAATTGGACCAAATAAACTATCACCTTGATCATCGTGCATTTCTATATGGACTTTGTCGCCGTTGACTAAAAATGGTGTAGACGCATTACCGGTGTTAATAATTTCAATAACCCGCTTTTCAACCAGACACGAAACACCTTTTGATTCATCGGCATTTGAGACGGTACCCGATCCTATGATTGTGCCGGCTGAGAGGCAGCGACTTTTTGCTGCGTGTGAAATTAGTTCATTAAAACTGAATTGCATGTCACTGCCGGTATCAGGTTCACCTAGAAGTTTGTCATTCAAGTGTGTTATCAGTGGTAAATGGCATTTGCCATCTGCCCATTTATCATCTAATTCATCTGGGGTTATTGCCACAGGAGAAAAACTACTGCTGGGTTTTCCTTGTATAAAACCGAATCCTTTCGCGAGTTCAGCTGGTATCAAGTTTCGAAGAGAAACGTCGTTTACAAGCATGAGCAGTTTTATATGGGGTTCAGCTTGTTGTGTTGTTGTTGTCATTGGAACGTCATCGGTTATAATGGCAAACTCGGCTTCAAGATCCAATCCCCACTGTTCATCTATCAATGGAATATCCTCAAACGGTGCCAAGAAACAGTCTGAAGCACCTTGATACATTAATGGATCACTTAAAAATGATTCGGGCATTTCGGCACCACGTGATTTTCGTACACGTTTAACATGTGGCAAATAGGCACTACCATCTAACCATTGCGGACTTCGGGGTAAGGGTGATGTTAAATCATTAATGTCCAACGAAAAACTGTCCTTGATTTTTCCTTGGCACAAATTCTGATATACTTTGCTCAATTTTGGATTACAGTCTTCCCAGTTTTCTAATGCAACAATTAGAGAGGGTGCAATGTCAGGTACGGCTATTGCTATTAATAATTTCTTATCAACAACAATTAGGCTACCATCACGATTGTTGTTTGTTTTTAAGCTAGCTAGTTTCATATTTTACTTCCAGGAATTAACGTACTCTATATCCTCAATTTGTGTTGCAGCGTCAGTCACGGTTAATGGGTAACGACTATCAACCATCACTGCAACTTCATTTGTTTCTTGTCGGCTGTGATTCTTTCCTATCTCGAAAGCCTTGGGATGTGGACCATGTGGAATACCCGATGGATGCAGTGTCATCATTCCGGCATCAATATTATCGCGCGAAAAAAATTGACCGCTATGATAAAAAATAACCTCATCGTAATCATCGTTACTATGATAAAAAGGTACTTTGAGTACATTTGGATCAGATTCTATTGGACGTGGAACAAAGGTTGATATCATAAAAAATGGCGTTATAAATGTGGTATGCACCGAGGGTGGCAGGTGATAGCGGTGACTCATCACCGGACGTAAGTCGCGCCAATTAATTTTTATTGGCATTAGTGTACCGTGCCAGCCAATCGCATCAAGTGGGTTGTAGGGGTAGCGCATTTCAGTTATTTCATTTAAACGTTTAATGTAAATTAAACTATCGTTTTCGTGTTGTTGTTGCATGAAAGCATCATTAATTTCAGGTATATCCAAAACGGCTGAATCAAATATGGCATGCTGTCCTAACATGCCTTTATCGGGTAATTTATAACTTTGTTGTGTCGCTTCAATTAATAAAACCGTTATTGCTGTCGTGATATCAATTCGCCACAGTGTTCCTTTTGGAATTATCACATAATCGCCTTCACTAATAGGAAGGTGGCCATAATCACAATACAGGTTTCCTTGTCCCTCATGAATAAATAGCAATTCATCACCGTCGGCATTTCGCACTAAATGATCCATTGATTTGCTACAGTGCCAGATTCTAATATCGATATAGTGATTATTTAATAACGATTTAACATTGTACGGCATTTCGGTTTTTGATTGGGTACTTAACCGTGTATCAAATGCATGGTGCGATAATGGCCCTTGGATACTGGTCCAGCTAGTTGGGGGGTGAGGGTGGTACATGTGTGAACTAGGACCATTAAAACCTTCCTTGCCTAGCTCGCGTTCATAGGTATTTTTAGGCAGATTGGCATGGGCTTGGCGTGAGCTAACGCCTTCAGTATGAGGAATGTTGAACCATTTACTCATATTGAGCACATCACTATAAAACACCACGCTGTATTTGGTCTAATTCTATTGATTCGAATAAAGCTTGAAAATTGCCTTCTCCAAATCCGTCATTTCCTTTGCGCTGAATTATTTCAAAAAATATTGGTCCAATAACATTTTCGGTAAATATTTGTAGTAATAAATTTTCTTTTTCGTCTACCGAGCCATCAATTAATATTTGATCTTTCTTCATTCGTTGTATATTTTCATGATGTCTTGGCAGCCGATTTTCGATTAGCTCATAATAACTATCTGGAACAGTTAGAAAATTAACGCCATTAGTTCTTAACTTTTCTACAGTGTCATAAATATTTTCTGTAACCAGGGCTATGTGTTGAATACCTTCTCCGTGATAGGCATTTAAATATTCTTCAATCTGAGACTTATCATCGGTTGATTCATTGATTGGAATGCGTATTTTTCCACAGGGACTCACCATTGCACGAGATTTTAAGCCCGTTTTTAGTCCTTTAATGTCAAAGTAACGAATTTCTCTAAAATTAAATAATTTTTTATAAAAATCGGCCCAAAGATCCATCCTACCGCGATGAACGTTATGAGTGATATGGTCGATTGAAATAATGCCAGTATTTAACGTTTGTTTATCACTGTTATTATCAACGGGAATAAAATCAACATCATAGATACTGTGTTCACCATACCGATCAATTAAATATAATACGCTATCACCAACACCTCGAATGGCGGGTAAATTTAACTCCATGGGCCCGGTTACACCGTGAAAGGGTTTGGCGCCACATTCAATGGCATGATCAAACGCGAGTTTTGCGTCTTTTACCCGAATGGCAAATGCACACACAGATGGACCGTGTAATGTTGAAAACGATTGAGCGAAACTACCGGGTTCATGATTAATGATAAAATTTGTATCACCCTGTCTTAACAGCTCTACATTTTTTGAACGATGTCGAGCAACAAGATTGAAGCCCATCGTTTGAAATAAAGCAGATAATTGTTGAGTATTTTCTGCCGTATATTCAATGAACTCAAAACCGTCAGTTGCCATTGGATTATTAATGTGTGTTTCCAAATTGCACCATCTTAAATTGTCATTGTTATTGTATTAATATTAATAATGAAATAAGCGTATTTTTTGATTGTAGTTTAAGTATAGGAAAGACTCGTTATTCAGGCTATCTAGGGTCTATTGATCTTTTAATTTTTTTTTTGATTTGTAGTTTAAATCCTGCCACTAAACCGGGATAGCCCTATCAAGACACGCAAAAAATTCCATCCATGGCTGCTCGGGTGCCGTAAGGTGAATTGCTAAGCAAGAGAGGGCAGCCTGGGTTGCGTCCTGCGACACACGGTCTTGATAGGGCTATCCCGATTCCGTGTCCTAACTTAAAAGGTTTACAGTTAATCGTTATCATGTCAATAATTTATACAGTGCTAAAATGGAAAAGATAAGTAACCCAATATTGTTTAAAAATAGTACTTATAAATTCCAGCATTAAAATTAACGTAATAGTCATCGAAATGGCTGCTAAACTTATAATTATATAGGATATAAAATAATTGGATAAAGTTATGAATAATGAAAATCGTGTGTTACAGGATTTTGCCGATAAACAAAATTTATTGGGTATTACCGAACACACACTTGATGCTATTGTGAATAATAAACCAGGCTATTCGGTTGAAAAAGCTCAAAAGTTTATTGATTTTCATAATCGAATTAAATCTGAATTATTACAACATTCAATCATTACAAACAATAATTTTACAAAGTGGTTTAGTCAAGGCGAAATGTCTGAAACGCAATTACAGGGTTTTGTGGTACAGTTTTCGGTGTTTTCCAACCTGTTTTTGGTCGCGCAATTATTGAAGACAATCAATGCTAATGGCTTAGAGAGTATGCGTTCATCAAAAGAAATTTTAGTGAATGAATTAGGGGTGGTTTATAAAAGTGTTAAACAGAACCTAGACTCTGATTCTATAGAATCACCCGATGGTTCAATTGAAGGTGGTACTTATCATTTTAGAGCCGCTCATTTTGAGTGGTTATTGCAACTGGCTATTAGTGTCGGACTTAAATTTAATGATGTGGGAAAGCGACGTCATGGTAATAAAAGTACATTGTTTTTTTGTGATGAACTAAACCGTTTATATGCCAGTGAAGACTACACTGTATCTCAGGCATCGAGTTTTGCAGTAGAAAATTGGGCTGCAGCAGGATTCTGGAAAGAATTAATCGAAGGGCTTACTGTTTATCAAAAAAAACATAATAAAGGTATTCCGTTGTTTTTCTTCACTCGTCATGATGAAATTGAAGCGCAACATGCAAAACATACATTAGATGAATTAGAGGATATTTATTTTAATAGTGAAATAGATGAAGAATTATTTATTTCATCTGGAAATGAAATTCTGAATGCTGTCGAAATTTTCTGGAATGGTTTGGATGATTTACGTAAAACCAATCTACAATAAATAAGGGCATTTTCTATATGGAATTAAAAGTATTTCGTCAAAAAGTATTTGATTTCTGTGAAACAGAAGTTAAGCCCATCGCTGCAAAAATTGATATTGAAGACCGTATTCCAACAGCGCTTTGGAAAAAAATGGGTGATGCTGACTTAATTGGAGTGACAATTCCAAAAGCGTTCGGTGGACTTAATTTAGGCTACTTGCATCACGTTGTTGCAATTGAAGAGTTTAGTCGAGCTTCTGGAACAGTGGGTTTTTCATATGCGGATCACAGTAATATTTGTTTACATAATTTATACGTTCATGGCAATGAAAAACAACGTCAACAGTATGTACCAAAACTGTGTAGCGGCGAATTTCTCGGTGCATTGTCAATGTCGGAACCTGGTGCTGGCTCGGATGTTATTGGTTCAATGACATGTAAGGCAGAAAAAAAAGACGGTTATTGGTTAGCTAATGGCACTAAAAAATGGACCACCAATGGTAATGGAGCGGATGTTATTATTGTCTATATGCGCACCGCAGATAAAAGTCTGGGTTCTCATAGTGTTAGTGCCTTTTTGCTCGATGATAGTATTAAAGGGTGGTCACGAAGTGATAAGTTGGATAAGTTAGGTATGCGTGGTGCTGACAATTGTGAACTGTATTTTGATAATTGTGAAATTCCTGAAAGTCATTTACTCGGTGAAGAAAACGAAGGCGTTAAAATACTAATGTCGGGTCTTGATAGTGAACGATTATTACTCTCGGCTGGCCCCATCGGTTTAATGCAGGCAGCAATCGACTTAACACTACCTTATATACGTGAGCGGAAACAATTCGGGCAAGCTATTGGTCAATTTGAACTCATGCAAGCCAAAGTTGCTGAAATGTACACTGCATTGCAATCATCTCGCGCATTTACTTATCGAACGGCTGAAGCATTTGATAATGGTCATCAATCTCGAGTTGATGCCGCTGCCTGTGCTTTATTAGCATCGCGTAATGCGGTTAATGTCTCTCTTGAAGCGATTCAATCATTGGGTGGTAATGGTTATATGAATGATTCAGTTGCGAGCAGGTTGTTACGTGATTCTAAAATTTATGAAATCGGCGGCGGTACAAATGAAATACGAAAAATGCTAATTGGCCGAGAATTATTCAAAAACGACCCCCAGTTTTTTTAATAATTAGTTCGTTAAAACTTTTTTAAGGAAAATAGTTTAATGAGTGACGTTGTTATAGTATCTGCAAAACGAACAGCTATTGGTTCGTATCTTGGACAATTTAAAAATAAAACTGCACCTGAGCTTGCGGCTACTGTTATTAAAAGTATTGTTGCTGACTTTCCAGAAATTGTAAATAATATAGACGAATGTTATATCGGTTGTGTTTTGAGTGCGGGTGTTGGACAAGCGCCCGCACGACAGGCGTTATTGGAAGCTGAACTATCCAATTCTATTCCATGCACGACTGTTAACAAAGTTTGTGGCTCGGGTATGAAGGCACTCGCCATGGCATATGATCAAATTAAGTTAGGTCATTCCAACGTTATTGTCGCCGGTGGTATGGAGTCCATGAGTAATTCACCCTATTTAGTGCCTGGTGGAAAAGCACGACAGGGTATGCGTCTTGGACATCAACAATTAATCGATCATATGTTTTACGATGGTCTGCAAAATTACAAAGATGGCAAGTTAATGGGCATATTTGCCGAGAGTACGGCAAGTGAATATTCCATTACTCGTGAACAACAAGATGCATTTACTATTGAATCAGTAACTCGAGCACGTGCTGCAACCGAACATGATAAGTTCAATAATGAAGTTGTAGCTATAGATGATATTGCTGTTGATGAACAGATTTATAAGTCTAATATTGAAAAAATACCTAAGTTAAAACCTGCCTTTAAAGACGGTGGTAGTGTTACTGCAGCTAACTCATCATCCATTTCTGATGGTGCTGCGATTTGCCTAATGGCCGATTTGGAGTATGCAAAATTAAAAAAGTTAACAGTCTTGGCGCGTGTCGTTGCACACAGTAGTTTTGCTAAAGAACCCGAAGAATTTACAACTGCTGTACCCGGAGCTATCAAAAAATTATTGGAGATTATTAACTGGGATATTGATGAAGTTGATTTATTTGAAATCAATGAAGCTTTTTCTGTAGTGGTTTTATCTGCAGTTAACACTCTCGGACTTGATATGGATAAGGTTAATGTTAATGGCGGTGCTTGTGCAATGGGACATCCTATCGGCGCGAGTGGCTGTCGAGTTGTGGTTACTTTGCTACACGCTTTGTTGGATCGCGATTTTCATAAAGGGATAGCAAGTGTCTGTATTGGTGGTGGAGAATCAATGGCGATAGCAATCGAAATATTATGAGTATTATCAAATCAAAAATAGAGACTTCATCTGAGACCTATCAGGAGAATTACTCCTATTCGCTCAATTTATCGAATGAATTAATTAGTAAGTTAAAAAAAGTACATGAAGGTGGTTCGATATCGTCAAAACAGAAGCACATCAAACGTGGTAAGTTATTGGTTAGGGAAAGAATAACCCATTTATTGGATATAGGCAGTTTCTTTTTGGAGTTATCGCAATTAGCGGGTGAAAAAATCTATGACGAACTACTGCCAGCTGCTGGAATCATAACTGGTATTGGTATGATATCTGGCCACTCTGTAATGATCGTCGCAAATGACCCAACTGTTCGTGGTGGAACTTATTATCCTATCACTGTAAAAAAACATTTACGAGCACAAGAAATAGCTGAAGAAAATAAATTACCGTGTATCTATCTAGTGGATTCAGGTGGAGCATATTTACAATTACAAGATGAAGTGTTTCCGGATAAGACTGGTTTTGGACGTATATTTTACAATCAGTCAAGAATGTCGGCACAAGGAATACCGCAAATAGCGGTAGTGTTAGGACAATGTATTGCAGGTGGTGCCTATGTTGCTGCGATGAGTGATGAGACAATCATTGTTAAAAATCAGGGTAGAATTTATTTAGGTGGTCCTGAACTTGTAAAAGCAGCAACGGGAGAAATTATAGATGCAGAGAGTCTTGGTGGCGGTGAAATGCATTGTCGGATATCCGGTGTAGCTGATCATTTGGCCGATAACGATTCTCATGCGCTTGAATTGTGCCGTGACATTGTGAAACACCTGCCTACATTGAAATGTAATAACATAACCAATTATAGTTTTAAAACGCCTGAATATGAGCCCCAAGAATTGTATGGTATTATCCCAACCAATTTACAAGAAATAATGAATCCCTATGAAATTATAGCGCGCATCGTTGATGGTTCTGAATTTCATGAATTCAAAGCTTTATATGGTGAAACCATCATTTGCGGCTTTGCCGAAATACACGGTATGGCTGTCGGTATTATTGCCAATAATGGTATTCTGTTTTCTGAATCATCGTTAAAAGCAACCCACTTTATTGAACTATGTAACCAACGTGGTATTGCCATTGTATTTCTGCAAAATATTGCTGGTTTTATGATAGGTAAACACTACGAGCAAAATGGCATAGCAAAAGATGGTGCAAAAATGGTGGCTGCTGTTGCGACCTCTCGCGTTGCTAAATTTACGGTGATTGTCGGAGGTTCCTTTGGTGCAGGTAATTACGCAATGTGTGGTCGTGCCTATGGTGCAAGGCAACTATGGATTTGGCCTAATGCACGAATCTCGGTTATGGGCGGGGAGGTAGCAGCATCGTTAATGAGTCAAATTAAAAAATCCAATAATAAAGTCGATAATGAATTAACAGAAAAAATTAAGAATCAATTTGAAGAACAAGGTAGTCCCTATTATTCTACTGCACGTTTATGGGACGACGGTGTTATCGACCCAATTCAAACCCGTCGTTATTTAGCGCAGGGTTTAATGCTGGCACTTAATAACCCACAAGAAGCCGGGATGAATAATCCTGTTTACAGGATGTGAGCATGACACAAGGTTCCATTATATTTGAAATGCCCCAAGATGATGTTTGTGAAATTACACTTAATCGACCTGAAAAAATTAATACCTTAAATAAAGATTTGTTAATAAAGTTTACTGAATATTTAACTCAAATAGCATCACAAAAAAATATTAGAATCGTCATTATCAGTGGTGCGGGTAAATGGTTTTGTGGTGGCGCTGATTTAAGGTGGATGCAAGCAGCAAGTGAATTGGATGCTGATAATAATTACGATGAAGCATATCGTTTAGCGAATATGTTTCATCAAATAAATAATCTACCGATGGTCACTATTGCCAAGGTTTCAGGAGGAGCCTTAGGTGGCGGTATCGGTATATTGTGTTGTTGTGATTTAGTTGTTGCTAGCGAAGAAAGTGTTTTTTCATTTGGTGAATTAAAACTGGGGCTATTACCCGC